>Ga0114997_10003030_pt1 | contig 13310 bp, 12 predicted proteins | sample ArcticOcean_MG_C_2_FD_87045 | JGI IMG/M metagenome (GOLD analysis project Ga0114997, IMG submission 87045) | Marine microbial communities from western Arctic Ocean - ArcticOcean_MG_CB4_136 | ecosystem: Environmental > Aquatic > Marine > Oceanic | place: Arctic Ocean: Canada Basin | collected... | reverse complement strand
TGGGAGAAGGGTTATGTTTTTCCTTCAACTAAACCTGGTTTGGGTGTCGAATTAAATGAAAAAGTGGCAAATAAAAATACATACACTGGTACTAAACTTCATCTTGAAATGGCTGAAATTTAATCTAAAGGCCAATATAACCAAACTCTAATGCTGAATCAGTTATATGGTGATAGAAAGATTCTCCAAAACTTCTCAACGCAATTAGATTAAACGTTTGAGGATTGTCATCAACAAAATCAACGATAAAAGAAATTCCATGAAAAACAGAACCTGCACAACTATGTTTTTCAAAGCTATTAAAATTAATTGGGCAACCTTTTTTTAATACTTCTTTAGCTTGAGTTCCTTTTAGCTGTATTATCGCTCTTGAATGTGAAATATCCGTTATAGCAAAATTTTTTTCATTACATTTTTCTTTAATAATTTTAGTAATATTTATATTTGTTGAAATAACCAGCCAAGTCTTAGGAGCGTTCCAAAGAATTCTTGTATAATCATTAGATGATACTTTTAAGTTATTTGAAATAAGCTCTAGGCCATCAATTTCTATATCTTTTAATTTAATAACAGATTTCGAATATTGAACGATTTGTATAATTGTTAAATCTTTTATTTCCTTAATACTTAATAGATCATTTTCATTTTTTTTATGATGGTCACCAAAAAGTCCTTTTTTATGAATTAAGTCTAAGGAAGATGTTGCTGTCATGATCTTACTCTTTCTCCTTTAGGATCAACATAATGTGAAGAAACTATTTCTACAGGAATTGTCTTTCGCTTTAATGGAGAAAGAGCATAAAGTTTTTTGCCTATTAATTGTTTTCCATTTTTTAAAATAGCTAATGAAAATGGATTGTTATACTCAACACTCCAACATGATGCAGAAATATGTCCTAACTTTGGATTGGGCAAAGAGGCATTACTATCATTAACTAAATGAGAACCTTCTGGTATCATAGTTTTTTTATCTAAAGGAACCACACCTACAATTTTCTCTCTCTCAGGATTTTGAAACGCCTCTCTTCTTAAAGATCTTTTTCCAATAAAATCTTTTTTCTTGCTTAACATGCCTTCCAAAGAAAGATCTGATGGTATAACTCTTCCATCAATTTCAGAGCCCGCAACATGACCCATCTCTATCCTTAAGGTAGAAAGCGCTTCAGTGCCATATGGTTCAATATTCATTTCTTTTCCAAGTTCCATTATTTTTTCCCACATAAAAGTTCCATACCCTGACTCAACATTAATTTCAAAAGCTAATTCTCCTGAAAATGAAATTCTAAAAATTCTAGCTGCTATCCCAAATAAATCTGCTTCTTTAAATCCCATAAATGGTAAATTTTCATTTGAGACATCTGTTTCAGGAAAAAGTTTAGCTAATAAATTTCTTGAATTTGGGCCAGCTAGAGCTACTCCCGCCCATTGTTCAGTTGTAGATAAAACATTAACATTGAGATCTGGCCAAACCACTTGTAAATAATATTCTAAATGAGATAAAACATTTACTGCCTGGGCCGTTGTTGTTGTCATGTGGTAATGATATTCTGAAATTCTAGTAGTCGTTCCATCGTCAAAAACCACTCCATCTTCTCTAAGCATTACTCCATATCTTGCTTTTCCTATCGGCAGTTTTACCCACGCATTAGTATAAATTCTATTTAAAAACTCTGAAACATCTGGTCCTTTAATGTCTATTTTTCCAAGTGATGTTACGTCACAAACTCCCACATTATTTCTTACATTTGTTGCTTCACGAAAAGCTGCTTCTGATAAAGTTTCATTATCATTTTTATAATAACGAGGTCGCACCCATAAACCTGCATCAACAAAAATTGCATTATTTTTCTCGTGCCAATCATGCATTGGGGACTTTCTTATTGGTCTATAAAATTTTCCTACTTCTCTACCGACTATTGCTCCAATTGTTACTGGAGTATACGGTGGTCTAAAAGTAGTATGACCTACCTCTGGTATAATTTTATTTTCAAGATTTGAAACTAATTGTAAACCATTTAAATTGCTTGTTCTGCCTTGGTCTGTAGCCATTCCAAGTGTAGTATATCTTTTGACGTGTTCTATTGATCTAAACCCTTCTCTGACAGCTAATTCTATATCCGACACATAAACATCATTTTGAAAATCAACACATCGTTTGTAATTTTTATCTTTTGGAAGAGGCATACACCAGAATTGGTCTGGTTTTCCATATTTTTTTTCATTTGACTTGGGGATTGGGGTTTTTAAATCTTTACCAGTTATTTTTTTTGATAATTCATATCCTTTATTAAAACCCTCTTCTAAAGTTTCTTTTAAAGTAAATTTTCCATTTGCTGATCCAATTGTGCTTTCTTTTTGTCGTGATAGATTTGGTATAAAGGCATTAATTTTTTCTTCGAACTTAAGCTTATTACCTGACTGTGATGACAAATGTACAGTTGGGGTCCAATTTCCAGACACACATATACAATCACATGAAATTGTTTCTAAGCTTTCATAACTTGAATTTTTTTTAGTTAATTTTCCAATAATTGCTGATTTTACTCTTAGATGACCTTCTGCATTAACAATTCCATGGCCAAATTTAATATTAATATTTAAATTTTTTGCCTCTTTTATCACGGGACTTTCGATTTCAAGTCTTGTGTCGATAATTAGTGGGTCTATCCCATTTTTTTTAAATTCAATTGCTGTGTCGTAACCACTATCATTATTTGTAAAAATAATCGGTTTTTTTCCTACAATAACACCATAGACCTTCATATATTCTTTGGCAGCTGAAGCCAGCATTACCCCTGGCCTATCATTGTTTCCAAAAACTAGTGGTCGCTCTATTGATCCAGTAGAAATTATAACTTCTTTTGCTCTGATGTACCAAAGTTTTTGTCTTGGGGTAAACTTGGTTGGATTTTCAATATGATCTTTTGTTCTCTCAAACATGACAAGCATATTGTGATCATAGTATCCAAAAACTTGAGCTCTGTTTTTTACAATAACGTTGGGCATTAATTTTAACTGGGAAATAGTTTCATCTGCCCAATCTTTGCCTTGTTTATTTCCAATCGTAGTTTCGTCTGTGAGTAAACTTCCACCAAACCTTGGTTTATCTTCAGCTAAAATAACTCTTGCGCCATTTTTTGCAGCTGAAAAAGCACTTGCTATACCAGATGGTCCGGAGCCAGCAACTAACACATCGCAAAATTCAAACTTGTGTTCATATCTATCTGGATCTGGTTTTAATGGAGCTATACCTAAACCCGCTGCCCTCCTGATAATGGGCTCATAAACTTTATGCCAAAAACTTTTTGGCCACATAAAAGTTTTATAATAAAAGCCGGCAGGGAAAATTTTACTCATAAAATTATTTATTTCTCCAAAATCAAAAGAAACTGACGGCCAACAGTTTTGGCTTTTTGCTTCCATTCCCTCAACTAACTCAACCGTTGTAGCAACCGCATTTGGTTCTGTTTTAGATTTTCTACTATACAATTGTACTTGAGCATTAGGCTCTTCTACTCCTGCACCTATAAATCCTCTCGGCCTGTGGTATTTAAAACTTCTTCCAACTAAATGTACGCCATTAGCTAAAAGAGCTGAAGCCAAAGTATCGCCCTCATAACCAAAAAGTTTTTTTCCATTAAATTTAAATGAAATTTTTTTATTTCTATTAATATAGCCTGCTTCTTTTAGTCTAAATTTTTGTTTCATTTTATGATTATAATTCTTCGTTTATTTTTCCTGTTTTATAAATCTCATGCGTTGCTGTATCTCGTAATGCTTTAAACCACTGCCTACATCCAGATACATGATGCCAAAATTCCAAGTGTTCTCCTCTTAAATTTTTTCTAAAATAAACAAAATCATCCCATTCTTTGTCTAAAATTTCTTTACCCAACTCAGGTCTTTTCACGCTTGCATCCCCACCATAAGAAAACTCATTTTGAGATCTTTTTCCGCAATGCGGGCATTTAATTTCTAACATTTATTATCCTACCCATGTTTTGGTACCCACACCTTTTTCATCAATAAGATGTCCGGTATTAAATCTATTTAATTTAAATTTTTCATTCAGTTGGTGAGGTCTATCTTGTGCAATCGTATGAGCAAATGTCCAACCAGAAACAGGTGTTGCTTTAAAACCTCCATAGCACCAACCAAAATTTAGATAAAGACCTTCTATATGACTTTTATCTATAACTGGAGATCCGTCCATTGACATATCCATAATTCCACCCCAGGTTCTTAATATTTTTAATCGGCTTAAATTTGGAAACATAGCAACCCCTTCTGATAAAACATGTTGCAAAGTTGGAAGGTTTCCTCTTTGTGCATAACTATTATATCCATCTAAATCTCCACCCATAACCATCTCACCTTTATCAGATTGGCTACAGTAAAAATGTCCAGCACCAAATGTAACTACATGGTTTAAAAAAGGTTTAACAGGCTCCGAAACACATGCTTGAAGGACGTGAGCTTCTATTGGTAACTTCATATTTAATTTTTCCGCTAATAAGGAAGTGCTTCCTGCTACGCATAATCCAACTTTTTTTGTTTTAATATTTCCTCTAGAAGTTTGAACACCTTTAACTTTTCCATTTTCAATATCAAATCCTGTGACTTCACAATGTTGAATAATATCTACACCCATTGAGTCAGCTTGCCTTGCGTACCCCCATGCTACCGCATCATGTCTAGCAGTTCCTCCTCGTGGTTGCATCAAAGCTCCAAAAATTGGAAATCTTGCTGAATCAGAAAAATCTGCAAACGGAATCATTTTTTTTAATTCTTTTCTTCCTAGCATTACTGCATCAATACCATTTAATTTCATTGAGTTTCCCCTACGTGCATATATGTTTAATTGAGCATCAGAATGTGCAAGATTAATTATGCCTCTTGGTGAATACATGACATTATAATTTAATTCTTGAGATAAATTTTCCCATAACTTCATTCCATATTCGTAGAATAGGCCATTGCTATCCCACATATAATTTGATCGAAGTATTGTTGTGTTTCTTCCAACATTACCTCCTCCTATCCAGCCTTTTTCAAGTATAGCTACGTTGGTAATTTTATGTTCTTTTGCTAAATAGTATGCGGTAGCAAGGCCATGCCCTCCACCACCAATAATTATAGCATCATATTCTTTTTTTGGTTGTGGGTCTCTCCAGGCTACATCCCAATTTTGGTGATTGGTAAATGCATTTTTAATTAAACTGAATATTGAATATTTTTGCATTGAAGTAATCTAATATAACCCCTTTAAATTGTAAAAGGACTTAAAAATATTATATATACATATTACAGTTTTTTAGGTATAGCAGTCCCGATGAGTAGCATAAAATCTGATATTGAAATAGCAAGAGCAGCAAAAATGCACCCAATTAAAAATGTGCTAGCAAAGCTTAATGTGCCTGATGAACCTGGCACTTTTAGCCCAATGGGGCGACATATTGCTAAAATAAACCTGGAATATATAAACAAATTAAAAGAAAAAAATAGTCATTTAATCTTAGTTACCGCTATTACCCCAACTCCCGCTGGTGAAGGAAAAACAACAACATCAGTTGGTTTAAGTGATGGTTTAAATAAAATAGGAAAAAAATCTATTGTATGTTTGCGTGAACCAAGCTTAGGTCCATCCTTTGGAATGAAGGGTGGTGCGGCTGGCGGTGGATATGCTCAAGTTGTTCCTATGGAACAAATTAATTTACATTTTACAGGCGACTTTCATGCCATAACATCAGCACATAATCTTTTGTCCGCTTTAATTGATAATCACATTTATTGGGGAAATAAATTAAATATAGATGTCAGAAGAATATTTTGGAGAAGAGTTGTTGATTTAAATGATCGCGCATTGAGATCTATCAATGTAAACCTCGGCGGAGTTGCGAACGGTTTTCCTAGAGAAGATGGTTTTGATATCACCGTTGCTTCAGAAGTAATGGCAATTTTCTGCTTATCTAATAATTTAAAAGATCTAGAAGAAAAAATTGGAAATATAACCGTAGCGTACACAAGAGAAAAGAAACCAGTTTATGCAAAAGATCTAAAAGCACACGGTCCAATGACAGTTTTGCTTAAAGATGCAATTAGGCCTAATATTACTCAAACTTTAGAAAACAATCCTGCAATTATTCACGGAGGACCCTTTGCAAACATTGCTCACGGTTGTAATTCAATTATAGCAACCAAAACTGCTTTAAAACTATCTGACTACGTTGTTACTGAAGCTGGATTCGGTGCTGATCTTGGTGCTGAAAAGTTTTTAAATATAAAGTGTAGAAAAGCAAATATTAAACCAAGTTGTGTTGTGTTGGTTGCTACTATCAGAGCCTTAAAAATGCATGGAGGAATAAAAAAAGAAGATCTTAAAAAAGAAAATATAGAAGCCTTAAAAAAAGGATTACCTAATCTTGAAAGACATATAAAAAATATAAAAAAATTTGGTTTAGAAGTTGCTGTCGCTATAAACCACTTCACTACTGATACTGATAAAGAAGTTAAAATTATAGAAGAGTATTGTAATAAACTTGAAGTAAAAGCTAATGTTTGTATGCATTGGGCCAAAGGTGGAGAGGGCACAAGAGATCTATCTAATAATGTAGTTGAGCTTTGTGAAAAATCTAAAAAAAATAGTTTTAAATTTTTGTATGCTGCAGAAATTCCTCTTTGGAAAAAAATCGAAGCTATAGCAAAAGAAATTTATTGTGCCAGCGAAGTAGTTGCGGATACAAAGATTAGAGATCAATTAAAAAAAATGGAAGAAGATGGTTTTGGGAAGTTTCCTATTTGTATCGCAAAAACTCAGTATAGTTTTTCAACCGATCCTAATCTAAAAGGAGCTCCATCGGGTCATGTTCTTCCAATTAGGGAAGTAAGGTTATCCAGTGGTGCAGAATTTATTGTAGTTATATGTGGAGCTATTATGACTATGCCAGGCCTCCCAAGAGCTCCTGCCGCTGATTCAATTAAATTAAATGATAAGGGTAATATAGAAGGTTTATTTTAATTTATTTTTTCTAAGTGGTCCCAAAAATCTATAGCCAAGTCTTTACCTGTCAAATCTTTAAAATTTTTTAATCCTGTCGGCGATGTAATATTAATGTCTCCTGTTAAATAATTTCCAATTAAATCAATACCAGCAAAAACAATATTATTTTTTTTAAGATTCCTAGCAACAATTTTTGCAATATTAATCTCTCTTGCTGTCAATTTAGTTTCTACAGCTTTTCCGCCTTGACCAATATTGCTTACAATTGAACCTTGTTTAGGTATTCTACGTATTGCACCTTTAATGATTCCGCCAATTATAAAAATCCTTTTGTCACCATTTTTAATTTCGGGAATAAATTTTTGCACCATGACGTGTTCATTTTTTTTAAGATAATTAATTATTTTTATTTTTTTTTTGTTCTTTTCAATAAAAAGTATATTTTTACCTCCATACCCATGTGTAGGTTTTATTACTATTTTCTTATATTTTTTTTTAAATCTATCAATTTCTTTAATGCTTTTTGTGAAAATTGTTGGAGGCATCATTTTTAGAAAATTAATTGAATAAAGTTTTTCAGGCATGTTTCTTACTGCAAAAGGATTATTAATTATATGTGTTTTATCCGATATTTTTTCTAATAAAAATGTTGCTGTAATATAATCAATATTAAAAGGAGGATTTTGTCTCATTAAAATAAAAGCTGATTTAGAAAGATCTAATAATTTTGAGCTCTTAAAAGAGTAAAAAATTTTTTTATTTATATTAAATTTAACCTCTTTACTTAATGCGTAGACAATATTATTTGAAAAAGTAAGGTTTTTTGTCTCATAGTAATAAATTGTGTAACCTCTCCTCTGTGCTTCAAATGCTAATAATAAAGTTGTATCAGTTTTAATATTAATTTTTTTAATATCATCGCCCTGGATTGCAACTATTTTATTACGATTTTTCATATAAAAATTCTAAGTCTTTTTTTGTTTTAAATTTTTCAATAGCGATGTTAGCTTTGCTTTTATTATTTTTTATTATACTCTCAACATTCCTTAAAAAAATTGTTTCATCTTCGCCACTACTATTTTTAATAGACCTATTTTTTAGTCCAACATTTGCTAAATTTAAAAAAATATTTCCCCATTCTAATAATGTTTTGTTATTAATAATAGTATTTAAGCCTTTTTTAGGAGCCTCTATATAAGCGTTAAGAACTTCTGAAATATTCCATTTCTTAATAATCTCAAGTGCTTCATCTAAATTTCCATAAATTAAACCTGTATAAAAAGCAGGACCACCACAATGGCAATCCCATTCGCATGTATCTAAAGATCTGATCTCAATATATTTTTTTAGACGTACTTCAGTGAATATAGTTGCCAAATGTGTTTCAAAATCTTTAATATCTGGTTTTTCATTTTTTAATACGGAAAGTTTACCCTCCATAAAATCTCTAAATGTTTTTCCTGCTGGTTTTAAATGATTTCTATTTTTAAATATAAATAATAGAGGTTTATTGATTGCCATATCTACATATTTTTCAAAATCCATATCTTCTAAAAAAGATTTTGGCAATCCTCCTCTTGAAGTTTTTTGCCAAACATAAGATCTATATGATAAATAGCCATTTAATTTATTTTCTTTTATAGGAGAGTTTGCAAAAATAGCAATTGAAAGTGGCACTAAAAAAGAGCTTAATTTAAATTTTTTTACAAAATCTTTTTCAGATTTATAATCTAAATTTATTTGTGTTCCACATGTTTGGTACATCATTTCTAAACTCAGCTCTCCATTTTTAGGCATTTCTTCATTCATTATTTCGTATCTTTGTTTCGGTGTTTTTGGAACTTTTTCTAATTTTGAAAATGGATCAAAGCTAGTTGAAATCATTTTTAAATCAAAATTTTTACATGCTTTTTTAAGTTGATTTAAAAATTCAAATGATTCGCTGCAATTATAATGTATGGATTTAAATGGTGCACCTGAAAGCTCTATTTGATTTCCAGGCTCAAGAGTAATACTTTTACCTTCTTTTTTTAAAGCTATAATATTATTTTTTTCTTTTACAGGTTTCCAACCAAATTTCTCTAGAAATTTTAAAACTTTTGTGACAGTTTCAAAATTAACTCTTTCATTTTTTTTATTATCAAATAAAAATTTTTCATGCTCCACGCCGACGCATAGATTGTTTTCTTCTTTACATCCTTCTTGAAAGTATTTTATTAAATCGTTTTTATTGATCAAGTGTTCAGATACCTTATGTTTTAATATAGTTTAGCCAATTTTTAAGTTCAATTGTTCTTATATCATCTTTAAGGTTAATCTCAGCTTCTTTAATTTTTTCAATATGTGAATTTACTTCATCAATATCCTTAAAAATATTTTTATCAATTAAAATTTTTGATCTATATTTGATAAGCTTGATCATATAACTGTATGGTATTTCTGGGTGATATTGAAGACCCCAGATTTCTGATTTTCCTACATTAAATTGTAAAGCCATGAATTTATTAATTTCATCACTTGCTAATAAAATTGAATTTTCTGGTGCTATCTGAACTTCATCATGATTAAAAGCAGGCGCTGTGAATTTATGTAATTTTGATGAATAGAGATTATGTTTTTTTCCCTCATCAGTTAATTTTATATCTTGAGCTATTCCTATGTGGGGTCTCTTTGGAGAAACTCTACATTTGCCACCAGCTGCTGTAACTGTAATTTGTAAACCCCAGCATGCTGCAAAAATTTTTTTCTCATTTTCAAAACATTTTTTAGCAAATTGTATATGTTTTTTAATTTCACTACTATTATCATTAACTCTTAAAGTGCTTCCTGTTAAGATGATTCCATTGTATTTTTTTAACGATTTTACAATCTTAGAAATAGATTTATCATCTCCTGGAGCAACTATTTCAATCTCACAGTTTGGTTCAATTTTTTTTACATTTAATTTAAAATTCTCTGATTGTGAGACGCAGCCTGCTGCATCAAAACTAGCATTTTCCTCATTAGTATTGCCTTCAACAATTAATATCTTTAATTTATTCATTAAGGAATTATATGAAATTTTTAGTTCTACAACACATTAATATTGAGCATCCAGGTATATTTCGCAAATTTATGAAAGAGGATAATATTCAATTAGACACTGTAGAATTGGATGAAAATGAAAAAATACCAAATCTAGATGAATATGACGCAATGATAGTAATGGGTGGACCGATGGATACTTGGCAAGAAAAAACTTACCCATGGCTAAAAATAGAAAAAGAAAGTATCCACAACTTTGTTTCAATTAAAAAAAAACCATACTTAGGTTTATGTCTTGGCGCGCAATTACTGAGTGAGGCTATTGGCGGTAAAGTAAGAAAGATGAAAATACCAGAGATAGGAGTTTTAGACGTATCTGTAAATAATGATAAATCAATATTTAATGGATTAGCTAAAAATTTGAAAACATTACAGTGGCACTCCTACGAAGTCTGCAACTTACCTCAAAATGTAAAAATATTAAGCTCCTCTCCAGCTTGTGAAGTTCAGGCATTTTCTGTAGAAAAAGCTTTTGGTTTGCAGTTTCATGTAGAACAAACAAATGAGACTGTTCCGCAATGGGCATGCGTTCCCGAATATAAATTAGCTTTAGAAAGTACATTGGGACATAATGCGCTTAAAAAGTTTAAAAGTGATGTAGAAAAAAATTTAAACAACTTTAATAGTAGTGCTAGAATTATTTATGATAACTTTAAAAAAATAATTTAGGTATGATTAAAAAATACTATAAAAAAGTCCCTGAGCAAGAAATTCACAAAAAATTAAAAGAAAAATATAAAAACTTTTGTGACACCATAATTCATATTGATTGGGACAAAATTTTATTTAATAGAGTATCATTTATTACTGCTGCAACACAAAAATTCACTTATTGTAAATATTTAGAAATTGGATGTGATAATAATATTTGTTTTAAATCTATTCCAGTTATAAATAAAATTGGTGTAGATCCTGACAGAGGTGGCAATATAAAAGATACTTCAGATAATTTTTTTAAAAATAATAAAAATAAATTTGATGTAATTTTCATTGATGGACTTCATATTTACGAACAATGTAGAAAAGATGTTATCAATGCTCTTGATGTGCTAAATAAGGATGGATATATTTTTCTTCATGATATGACGCCAAGAAATTGGGCGGAAGAAAATGTTCCGAGATTAAAGGATACGTTGTGGACAGGAAATATTTGGAAAGTTGCTATAGAATTATCTAAAACTAAAGGTATAGATTTCTTTGTTATAAATGCCGATATGGGTGTTGGGATGCTCAAAAAAAAAGAAGAAAATATAATTTATCATGATGACTTTGAAAGTTTAAAAGATCTTAAATTTAAAGATTTTTTAATTTTAAATGAAAATGTGAATTATATTGACCCTGAAGAAGGAATAAGATTAATTCTATCAAAATGAATTTAAAACTAAATACCAAAGCTCCTAATTTTAAATTACCTTGTACTGATAATTCTATTTTTGAATTAAAAAAAATTAAAAAAAAAAATATTATTTTATATTTTTATCCAAAGGACGACACACCAGGATGTACAATTGAGTCCAAAGACTTCAGCAAATTAAATAGTTTAATTTCTAAAAATAATACACTCGTGTTAGGAGTTTCAAAAGATAGTATCAAAAGTCATCTTAAATTTATAAAAAAATATAAATTAAATTTTAATTTACTTTCAGATGAAAAATTATCTTTAATAAAAAAGTATGGTGTTTGGGGAAAAAAATCTTTTTTAGGTAAAAAATATATGGGTATTATAAGAACAACGTTTCTGATAAATGCAAAAGGCAAAATTCATAAAATTTGGTCTAATGTTAGGGTTAAAGATCATGCCAAAGAAGTATTGGAAGAACTTAAAAAAATTTAAAATTTTAAAGGCTTGCCATTTGCTTTTTCGATAAGCTTGCCATCCCAAACAATTGCTTTTCCATTTACAATCGTTCCTAAGGGAAAACCTTTTACTTCATAGCCATCAAACGGGGTCCAGCTACATTTGCTAACAATCCAATCGTTTTTAATGACTTTTTTCATATTCATATCCACAATTGTAAAATCAGCGTCTAAGCCTTCTTTAATCTGACCTTTGTTTTTTATTCCAAAAATTCTACATGGATTTTCACAAACTAATTTTACAAACTGATTTAAGGTTAGCTTATTGTTGTTAACATGATTAAGCATAAGAGGGACCAATGTTTGAACCCCAGGCATTCCAGATGGGGTTTGAGGATATTCTTTCTTTTTATTTTCTAAACTATGCGGGGCGTGATCTGAACCAATCGTATCAACTATTCCATCTTTTACAGCTTTCCAAAGCATATCCTGATGCTTCTTATCTCTAATTGGAGGATTCATTTGGGAAAGTGACCCGAGTTTATCATAGCAATCAGGAGCACACATAGTTAGGTGTTGAGGGGTAATTTCAAAAGTAACATTCCCTTTATATCTTGACAAAAACTCCACTTCTTCTTTTGTAGTAACGTGCAAAACATGTATTTTTTTCTTATAACGTTCAGCAATTTTAACAACTCTTCTAGTTGAGGACATCGCACATTCTTCGTTTCTCCAAATAAGGTGAGAACTAACATCTCCTTTTTTTATAAATTTTTTTCTAAGATTAAGAATATCTTCATCCTCCGAGTGAATAGAAATAATTTTTGAACTATTTGAGATTACTTTTTCAATATCTTTTTCATCCTTAACTAAAAGATTTCCTGTAGAAGAGCCTGCAAATAATTTGACTCCGCAGCATCCCTCCATGTTATCTAGATTCTTTAAATCTTCTATATTGTGTGGAGTTGCACCAAAATAAAAAGCATAGTTAGAAAACATTCTATTTTTAGCTAAACTAAGTTTTTTATTAAATTCGAATTGATTAGATGTTGGTGGATTCGTGTTAGGCATTTCAAATACAGAAGTTACACCACCTAGAACTGCAGCTTTACTTCCTGATTCTAAATCCTCAACGTCTGTAGAGCCTGGCTCTCTAAAATGAACTTGTGTATCTATAATTCCAGGTAAAATTGTAAGATTGGTAGCATCCAAGGTTTTTTGATTTAAGGCATCAATATTACCAATTTCTTTTATAATGCCGTTAGATATTGCAATATCAGCTTTTTTTAATTGGCCATCTATAAAACATTTGCCATTTTTAATAATAAGATCAAAAGAAGAAGACATTCTCTAACTATTTAATATATTATAGAATTGATATTTGCAAATATGGAAATAAATGAAACTACAGTTCTTGATGATAGAGGGT
>Ga0114997_10003029_pt1 | contig 13313 bp, 15 predicted proteins | sample ArcticOcean_MG_C_2_FD_87045 | JGI IMG/M metagenome (GOLD analysis project Ga0114997, IMG submission 87045) | Marine microbial communities from western Arctic Ocean - ArcticOcean_MG_CB4_136 | ecosystem: Environmental > Aquatic > Marine > Oceanic | place: Arctic Ocean: Canada Basin | collected... | reverse complement strand
ATAAATAATGAAACTAAAATAAAAGGTTGAAAATTTTCTGGTTTACTAAAGTTTAGAAAAAACATCCCAACCGCCATAGACCCATAAAGCACAATCATATAAATCGATAAAACACTTCCTCTATTTTTATTACTCGACCTATCATTTAGCCAGCTTTCAGCAATTGTATAAATAGAGACCATACTTATTCCCGTGATAACTCTAAGTATAAACCAACTAAAAGGATGGATAAAAATAGAATGTATTAAAATAACTATAGAGGCAATAGATGCAAAAGCTGCAAACACTCTTATGTGGCCCACTCTTAATATAAAGCTAGGTATAGTTTTTGCCCCAATAAAATAACCGACATAATATCCAGACAACATAAAGCCAGTTGCAATCAAGCCAAACTCTTCTTGAACAGCTCTTACACCAAGTAATGATCCTTGATACCCATGAGCTAACATTATGAAGCCCATTCCTAAAAATAATGCCCAGGAGTTTTTTAAAATTTTATGCATAAAAGTACTTTATTATTCGTGATCTATTCTCAAATAAAGACTTAATTGTGACCTGCTTAAGACCTTTTAAGCTTTAAAAATGAATGTATGGCAATTGTTATAATTATTACTAAGCCACCTTGTAAAGCCTCTAAGCTTGGTCGCTCATTAATTATTAACCATACCCAAATTGGGCCGATAATTGTTTCAAGTAAAAAAAAGAGATTTACTTCTTCGGCTGGTATAAATCTAGGTGCAATTGTTACTAAAACAAACGGTATAGCTACACACATAACACACATCAAGGGTACAATTAAAAGATCACTTCCAACAAGATTAAAATTTTCAACAAAGAAAAGTGCGAATATAGCAACACAAAGCTTTCCAATAACAGCAGAAGGTACAAGGTCCCTATCTTTTGCAAAGCGCGCAAGAACAGCATTACATGCAAGACCAAAAGCAGTGATTAATCCAAAAATATCGCCATAAAAGTTTCCCAACTCAATTGAATCTTGAAAAATATAAGCAACAGCAATAAAAGTGATAATTATTGCTACCCAAGTTTTGTGATCTGGCATTTCTTTTAAAAATATTGCACCTAATATTGCAGAAATCATTGGTGCCATAGCGATCATTACCAGGGTGTTCGCAACATTAGTATTTTGAATAGAAATTATAAAAGTAATATTACATATAGAAAAACTAAAAATATAAAATATTCCAGGATAACCAATATTAAATAGTGCTTTTAAAAAATTACTTTTATAAAAAAACAAAAGACCAGTTAGCACAACGACAAAAGGAATAGCACCTCTATAAAAAAGCATACCCCATGTTTCAATATTACTTAATCTAATAAAAATAGAGTCAGGAGTAATAAACATCACAGCTATGAAGGCTAATAAAGAACCTTTTTGTTGGTTAGTTAAATTATTCAAGCTTTTAAACCTTTCCAAAAAACTTTAGCAAGATCTATACCAGTAAGGTCGTAATATGTTTTTAAACCTGTAGGAGATGTAACATTAATATCGCCATTTAATTTTTGATCTATAAAGTCTATACCTGCAAAATAAATATCTTTTTTCTTTAAATCTTTTGCTAAGATACTAGAAATTTTTTTTTCTATTTTGGTTAGTTTTGTTAATGTAGGTTTTGCACCTTTACTCATGTTGCTTAAGAAAGATCCTTTTTTTGGAATCCTAGATATTGCTCCACATATTTTTCCATTAATCAAAAAAACTCTTTTATCACCATTTTTAATATTAGGTAAAAATCTTTGGCACATAATATGTCCATGTTTTTTAATAAAATTAATTATTAATCTATTTTTAAATAATCCCTGTATAAGGTGAATATCGTTACCACCAAAACCATGGATGGGCTTGATAACCATTTTTTTATTTTTTTTATAAAAATTTTTAATTTCTTTTATATCTCTAGTAAAAATAGTTTTAGGCATAAATCTTTGAAAGGATACTGAATATAATTTTTCTGAAATATTTCTTATTGAAGTAGGATTATTTATTATTTTCACTTTATCTTTTATTTTATCTAAAATGTAAGTCGTAGAGATATATTCAAGGTTGAATGGTGGATCTTGTCTAATAAGTATAAATCTACAGTTTAATAAATTAAGTGTTTGTAATTTTAAAATTTTAAAAAATTTTTTATTAGAATAATTAAATTCAATAAAAAAACCTTTGGCAATAACTTCATTATCTATTATGGATAAATCCTTAGGTTCATAATAAAAAATTTTATATTTTTTATTATGTGCTTCATTTGCTAAGAATATACTAGTATCACTAAATGGATTAAGTTTTTTTGGGTAATTTCCTTGAATAGCAATAGTCTTACTTGTCATATAAATCGTTTAAATCTTCTTTTTTAGAAAATTTATTAATCATATGATCTGCATTTGTTATCTTATTATCAATTATTTTTTCTAAATGTTTTAAATAATTAGTTTCATTGTAGCCACCTTTTCCAATTATATCTCTTCTATTTAAACCTTTTTTTGAGATATCTAACAACACAGATGCCCAGTGAAATAAATCTTTACCCATAAGCTGAGTATTAAAACCTTTTTTTGGTGCTTCTAAATAAGCATTGATAATTTTATTTTTGTCCCATTTTGAAACTAATTCAAAAGCTTCATCTAAATTTCCATATAAAATACCAGTATTGAAAGCAGGTCCTGCACATAAGCAGTCCCAACCACAAGCATCCATCGATCTTAATTCTATATACTTCTTTAGTCTATTTTCTGTAAAGATTGTACTTAAGTGTGTGGTTAAATCACTTTCGGTGGGCAATTTATTTTCTATTTCTTCAATTTCACCATTCATAAAATTAGAAAATAAATATTTTTTACCAGAAATATAACCTTTATCTTTTTTAATAAAGAGGATTGGAAAATTCATTGTGAAGTCAGAGTATTTTTCAAAATCAATATTATCAAAAAAAAATTCAGGCAATCCACCTCTAGAAGTATTCTGCCAAACTTTAGATCTATAAGAGAGATAATTACTATTTTTTTTTTCTACTATTGATGAATTAGCAAATAAAGCGATTGAAATTGGAATAATTGAATTAATAACTTTAAACTTTTTTATAAAATCTTTTTCTGAATCATAATCAAGGTTTACTTGTGTACCACAAGTTCTATACATCATGTCTAAACTTAATGAACCACCACCAGAGGGCATGTCCTTAGTCATAATCTCATATCTTTTCTTTGGATTATTAGGAATCTCTGAAAGTTTTGATATTGGGTCAAATCCAGAGCTAACTATTTGCAAATTTAATTTTTGTAGTACTTGTTTTAGTTCAAATAAATAATCTTGAGACTCTGAGCAGGCCTCATGAATATTATCTAATTTGTCACCTGAAAGTTCAATTTGATTTCCAGGTTCTAATGTAATGCTTTTTCCTCCTTTTTTTAAACCAATAATATTTTTTTTTTCTAAAATTGGTTTCCATCCAAATTCATATAAGTGGTCAAACATTATAAGAATTTTTTGATAGTCAACTCTCTTATTTGTATTTAAATCAAATATAAATTTTTCGTGCTCTATACCAATCTTAAATTCAGTTTTTTTTTTTATTCCTGAATTAAAATACTCAATTAAATGTTCTTTTTTTGTTATCATTTATTTATATATAATTATTAACTATTTATTTTAAAGTCACTAATTTATGATTCTAGACATGAATAAGGTTTTCTTGAAAATATTTTTCTTATCAACGGCTCAAACTCTTTAAGTGGTATAGATTTGTAGTTTGGATCAAATGAAGATTGATCCCATAGTTCGCAAAATTTTACACAATCATTATAATATTTATGATCTTTGTATTGGTCTCTTTTATTTTTATCTATTCCTAGATGATGAGCATAGTAGAACATTTGAAATTCACCATGTTTTAAGAGTATCCAATATGTTTTTTCACTTACATAAGGTTTTAAAATTGCTGCTGCATATTCTGCATGATTTGCTGGAGCTAAATCATCACCAATATCATGCAAAAGTGTGGCTACCACCATTTCATCACTGGCCTTATCCTTAAAGGCTCTGGTCGCAGCTTGCAAGGAGTGCTCAAGTCTACTAACTTGATAACCTACAAGCGTGTGTTTGTATTCTTTAAGGTATTTTATAATTCTATCAGCAGTTTTAGCAATAAATTTATTTTCAAGTTTATCTAAATGTAAATAGTCTTCTTTAGAACCATTTTTCATCTCAGTAAAACTAACTTTCTTCATATCTAGTTATTAGATGCTGTACTTAATAAAGATAATTGAGTAATTTTATCATCACCCAATTGATCTATTGGTTTAACTGGGTAGTCACCAGTAAAATAGTGGTCAGTTAGTTGAGGGTAGGTATCATCTCTTTTTTCAAAGCCCATTGCTTTATACATTCCTTTGATAGATAAAAAATCTAAAGATTTTGCACCAATGTATTCACAAATTTCTTCATTAGTTTTATTTGCTGCAAGAAGTTCTTTTTTAGTCGGCGTATCAACTCCATAGAAATCAGGATATCTTATTTCGGGACAGGCAATTTTAACATGCACTTCTTTTGCACCAGCATCATAAAGCATTTTTACTATTTTATGAGAAGTTGTTCCTCTAACTAAAGAGTCATCAATTAAAATAATCTTTTTATCTTTAATTGTAGACTGATTAGCGTTTAATTTTAATTTTACACCTAAGCTTCTAATTTTTTGACTTGGTTCGATAAAAGTTCGGCCAACATAGTGATTTCGAATTAATCCCAATTCAAAATTTTTACCTAAATGTTGAGCAAAACCAAGTGCAGCTGCATTACCTGAGTCTGGAACAGGTACAATTATGTCAGCATCAATTTTATTTTCTTTAGCAAGCTCAATTCCAAAATTTTTTCTATGTTCATAAGCTGATTTGCCATTTAACAAGCTATCTGGTCTTGCAAAATAAATATATTCAAAGACACAAGGACGAACCTTACTAGGAGGAAAAGGTTTAACACTTTTTAATTCATTATTTTCAATATATACAACCTCACCATTTTCTACATCTCTTAAGTATTTTGCTCCAATAATATCTAAAGCACAAGACTCAGAAGCAAAAACATAACTATCTTTTATTTTACCAATTACTAGCGGTCTAATCCCATGAGGATCTCTCACCCCAATTAAAGTATTTTGTGTAAGCATTACTAGAGCATATCCACCTTGAATTTGAAAAATAGCATCAATAACTTTATCAATTGTTTTATTTCTTTTTGATTTTGCAATTAATTGAACAATAGTTTCAGTGTCGGATGTTGTGTGAAAAATAGCTCCGTCTTGAACTAATTTATTTCTAAGTGTAATTGAGTTAGTTAAATTTCCATTATGTGCAACACCTATGCCACCTGCGTTAGTGTCCGCAAAAAAAGGTTGAATGTTTCTAAGGGTATTATCACCAGTTGTACTGTATCTGTTATGTCCAATTGCATAATTTCCTGGAAGACTTTTTAGTACCTTTTCTTTGTTGAAATTATCACCGACTAAACCAAATCTTTTTTCTGAGTAATATTTTTTTCCATCAAAAGTTACTATTCCACAACCTTCTTGTCCTCTGTGTTGTAAAGCATGAAGGCCTAAAGCAGTGAGGGCAGCAGAGTCTTTAATATTACTTATACCGAATACACCACACTCTTCTTTTAACTTTGAATTATAGAGCTTCAATTTTTTCTTTAGAATCTTGATATTTTTTTTCATTTGGAAATTCTTTAATCAGATAATTACTACCTTTTTCTATGTATGGAAAGGTGTATGATTTATCTGTGTTAATTGGCCATTTATTATAATTATATACTATATCAATGGCTGAAAATATTAAAACACAGATAACATAACTTCTAATAAAACCAAAAAAGAATCCAAAAATGGAATCAAGTCCACCCAATCCTGAATATTTAACTGCTTTACTGATACTTTTGTTAACCATTAATATGACAAAAATTACTAAAATAAAAATTGTTAAACCAAGAGTTACATCAAGCACATAATCACTATCAATTATATTTTTAAAATAAGGTTTAATCTTAGGAAATAAAATTAAAGTAACAATATATGCTAACAGCCATTTAGAAACTGCAAGTATACTTAAAATAAACCCTTTACGATAACATTTAATTAAAGATAAAGTTGTAATAACCAAATATATTAGATCTATGATTGAAATTGCTTCATAAAAATTTTTTAAAGCATCAAGCATTTTAGATTTTATTTTCCAAACGGTTTATTTATTAGAATAAGTGATGGGAGTAAGGTTAATACAGAAATCATGGCAATCAACATTGCAATGCCAGTAAATATTCCAAAATATATGGTGGGTATAAATTTAGAAAAAACTAAAATTGAAAAACCAAATACAATTGTTATAGAAGTATTAAGTATCGCAACACCTACCGTTGAATGACAAAGTTTTAAAGTTTTATTATAGTCACTGTTTTTTTCAAACTCTTCTTTAAATCTATAAATATAGTGAATACTATTATCCACAGCTATACCTATCGTGATTGCAGCAATAGTTATGGTCATCATATCTAATGGTATTTCCAATAAACCAATAATTCCTAAAATAAAAAAAGCTGCAATAAAATTGGGTACAACTCCAATTAAAGATAATTTGATATTTTTAAATAAAATAAAAAACATGGCAAAGATTCCAGTCATAACCAAACCTAAGGTGAGTATCTGTGATTTAAATAAACTTTGAAGCAAATTGTTAAACAGTATCAAAACACCAGCTAACTTAAATTGATCTTCTTTAAGTCCAAGTTTATTTATGAGATCATAGTTAATTTGTTTAATCAAATCATTTCGTCTTAAACCATCTTGAGAATCTATAATTCTTGTGCTTATTCTAGCTTCATTATCTTTAATCGAAATATAAGGATCAATAATTTCTTTTTTAATACTTTCTGGAATTTTAGAGTAAAGAACACCCATTTCTAAAGTACCTAAAGGTTTATTATTATTTAATTGTGTAGCAACTTCAATAATAGAGTTGAAAGATAAAACTTTTCCTACAGGTGATAGACTATCAAGATAAGTATGAACCGCTTTAATTCTATCAATTTTATCTTTCGTAAACCAATATTTATCATCATTTTTATTTTCATCTTCTCCCCAATCTTCAAATTCATCATCTGAATCAGATTTAGAAATCTCTTTTTTAGGAAATTTTAGAATAACTTCTAATGGAGTTGTTCCACCTAACTCTTCATCTATAAGCTTCATTCCCTTATAAATTTCTGTATTTTTATTGAAATAATTAATAAAACTATTTTCTACCTCTAGACGGCTTATTCCAATTACACTTAAAATAATGATCAATCCAGTAAATACAAATATTGTATTTTTATTATTAATTGAAATTTTACTAAAAAAAGAAGTAATTTTAGATTTACTATCATTTTTAAGATTTACATTGTTGTTTGAGACAAAACTCAAAAGGGTAGGAAGCAAAGTAAAAGTAATTATAAATGAAGTTATTAATCCAAAAGTCATCATCCATCCAAAATCAATAATAGGTTTAATACCACTAAAAATTAAAGACAGAAAAGCACACACAGTTGTTAACACTGTATAAAAAATTGGCCAAAACATTTTTTTAGTCGTCATAGTGATGATTTCTAAGTTTTTTAAATTAGGGTAATCATTTTTTAATTGTAAAAAGCGTGTACTCATATGAATATTCATTGCCATTGTTAAAATTAACATTAGAGCAATAAAGTTTGAAGAAATTACTGTAACTTTCCATCCAAGAAGTCCAAGTAAACCCATCATAATTAAAACTGAAAAAAAACAACTACTAATTGGAATTACTATCCAGATTAATTTTCTAAATACAAACCAGAGTGTGGCAATAATAAATAGCAGAACCCCTAAACCAAAAACTATAATATCACTTTTAATAAATGACATCATGTCGTCAGCAATCATAGGAATTCCTCCTAGATATAATTTACCTATATCCTCATAACCTTTAATAATAGTTCTTATTTGAAGAATATTTTCATGATTTTTTTTCTTAAGATTATCTTTATAGGCATTTATATCTTTTTTATTTTCACTTTGTAATTGTTTTAAAATTTCATCTTTTTTTATGTAAACTATAATTCCACTTATATTTCCATCTTTACTAATTACAAAATTTCTAAAAACAGGACTGTTTAAAATTTCATTATAACCTTTTTCTTTATCAACACCCTCATCTTTAAGCGTTTTAAAATTTTTTAATCTTTCTTGGAGAGGTTTATCAGAATTATTTAATAATGGAATATCAAGAAGTGTAACAACATTATGAACCCAGTCTAAACTTTGAATCTTGTATTTTAAACTTAATAAATTATTAATAGAGGTTTCTGAAATCATCTTCTCATACGGAGCGTAAGTTAAAACAAGAAATTCTTTAGATCCATATCTTTCAGTTACTTCTTTTAAGTATTTAAGATCTGGATCACCTTCAATTAAAAGAGTTTCTGATGATGCATCTAATCTAAAATCTTTAGAAAAATAACCAAAACTCAATAATGCAATTACAAGTAAAACAAAAATTGATTTAGGATTTTTAAGAACAGTATTCTGATATAAATGAGATAGCATTTAACACTATTATATATTGGAAATTAGTTAATTTGAGTATCTTTAAATTTAGTAAACATTGCCTCAAATTCAAGCATAATGTTGCCAGTAGGGCCATGTCTTTGTTTACCAATTATAAGTTCTGCCAAGTTTGAAACTTCATTCATTTTTGCTTGCCACTCTGCATGTTCTACAGTTGCAGGCCTTGGTTCTTTCCTCTCAAGGTAATAAGCCTCTCTATAAACAAACATTACTACATCCGCATCTTGTTCAATAGATCCAGATTCTCTTAAATCAGATAGTTGAGGTTTGTGGTCATCTCTTTGTTCCACAGCTCTTGATAATTGTGACAGTGCAATAACAGGAAGTTTTAGCTCTTTCGCCATTGCTTTAAGACCCTGTGTTATTTCAGAAATTTCTTGTACTCTGCCATCTCTATTAATTCCTGATCCCCTCATTAATTGTATGTAATCAACTACAATTAAATCTAAACCAAATAGCCTTTTAATTCTTCTTGCTCTATTACTCATTGCAGCAATGCTAATTGCTGGTGTTTCATCTATATACAAAGGAAGTTCAGATATATTTTTGGATGTTTCAATAAACTTATCAAACTGTTCATCAGAAATTTTTCCCCTTCTAATATCATTTGATTTAATTCTAGACTGTTCTGCTAAAATTCTAGTAGATAATTGTTCAGAAGACATTTCAAGTGAAAAAAAAGCAACAGAAGATTTTTTGCCATTTTCTTGTAATTTTTGAGCAGCATTAAAAGCAATATTAGTAGCTAGTGCTGTTTTACCCATTGAAGGTCTTCCTGCAATAATTATTAGATCAGAATCATGAAGTCCTCCCAACCTATCATCTAAGTCTCTAAGACCAGTTGGTACTCCAACAATTCCTTCATCGTTTTTATAGGCTGCTGAAGCCATTTCAATAGTTTGTTTCATGGCTTCATCAAATTTAACTAATGATGAATTAAAAGATCCTTTTTCAGCTAGGTCAAATAATAATCTTTCAGAATTTTCAATAATATTTTGCCCATTCACATCTAGGGCATTTAGTTTTGCTGCATCAATTGTATTTTCAGATATTTTAATTAATTCTCTTCTTACAAACATATCATAAATAATTCTTGAATATTCAATTGCTTGTCTTGGTGGTGTAGAAAATTTTGTAATCTTAACTAAATATTCTGGAACATTCAGTTCATCTTTTTCATTTTCAAAATAATTTTTTAATGTAATTGGGTTTGCAAGCATTCCTTTGTAGATAAGACTTTCAATCGCTGAAAAAATTTTTTGATGCATGGGGTCATAAAAGTTGATGCTTGATATGATAGTATTTATTTCATCAAATATTTCATTTTGAACTAATATCGATCCTATCACAGCTTGCTCAGCCTCAATATTGTTAGGAAGTTCTTTAAATATATCTTTAACTATGCTTAGATTTTTTTCCATATTTAAATCTTATCTGAAAAAATATCTAAAAAAATAATAAATATGTGCTGGGGAAAAAATTGTATAATTATTGAATAGTTTCTGCAGCAACTACATTTATAGTAATTTCGCAGTCTATTTCAGAGTGCAAAGTAACTTTTACTTTAAATTTACCAAGTGACTTAATTTCATTTATTGGCTGTATCATTGATGGTTTGATATCAACTTTATCATTTTCTAATATTAATTTAGAAATCTCTGTTGGCTTAACTGAGCCATAAAGTTCTTTATTTTCTGTACTTAGCTTTTTAATCAAATACTCTTTATCTTTAATTTGTTCATAAATTTTTTGAGCTTCCTTCTTTTTTTCATTATCCTTTTTACCTAATTCAGCTTTGATTTTTTCTACTTCAGCAATATTTTCTTTTGAAGCATAAAGAGCCTTTTTTTTAGAAATTAAGTAATTTCTAGCAAAACCTCTTTTAACATCTATGACCTCACCTATAGAACCTATTCTTCTTAAATTTTCTAAAAGTATAATCTTCATTTAAATTAACGCTAAATTTCTAGCTCTCTTTATTGATAAAGATAGCTCTCTTTGTTTTTTTTGACAAACATTTGTAATCCGAGAAGGCAAAATTTTTCCATTTTCAGACATATATTTTTTGAGAAGTCTTATATTTTTATAATCCACAATTGGAGCACCTTTAACTGATAAAGGACATGTTTTTTTAAATTTATATTTATTAGGTTGAAATATACTTAATTTTGCAAAATTACTTTGTTTACCTTTTTTATTATCACTTCTTTTTTTTGATGGCATAATTAAGTTCTATTATAATCTTTTTTATATTCTTTTTTTTCATATTCTTCTTTTTTTGAAAAATATTTAGCTTCTAAATCAAATTTTTTAACTTTTACTGTCATGTATCTTAAAAGATTCTTGTCTATGGACTCATTTTTTTCTAATTCTTCTATAATTTTTCCTGAACCTTTAATTTTAAAATGTAAATAGCTACCTTTTTTATTTTTTTTAATAATATAAGCTAAATTTAATAATCCCCATTCTTCAGCTTGAACTATTTCACCATCATTTTTTTCAACAATTTTAATATATTTATCAGATAATTGCTTTATTTGACTAGGGCTAGTATCCTGTCTTGCAACAATAGTATGTTCGTATAAATTCATATTTGTTCTTTAATAAAAAGTGAGGATATACTATTATAATTCTTAAATTACAACACTTAAAAGCATAATAAATTTTAGATATTAAATGTTTTCTGTTATTTTTCCAGGTCAGGGCTCACAATTAGTAGGTATGGGTAAAGATTTTCATGATAAATACAGTGTAGTTCAAGATTTATTTAAAGAAGCGGATGAAACTCTTGGATTTTCAATATCTAAAATAATTTTAGAAGGTCCAAAGGAAGAGTTAAATTTAACAGAAAATACTCAACCAGCTATATTTCTTTTAAGCTATTCAATATTTAAGATAATTAAGGAAGAATTTAATGTAGATTTAAATAAAGCAAATTTTTTTGCTGGTCATTCACTTGGTGAATATTCTGCTTTAGCTTCTGCTGGTGCCTTATCTTTTTCAGATACTTTAAAAATATTAAAAATTAGAGGAAAAGCTATGCAAAGTTCTGTACAAAATGGGATAGGAGGAATGTTTGCGGTTCTAAGTTCATAAATTGAAATAATAGAAAATATTCTTGAGGAGAATAAAGATAAATATGAATGTTTTATTGCAAATGATAATTCGGAAGGTCAAATAGTTTTAAGTGGCAATATAATAGACCTTGAGAAAGTAATGATAGACTTAAAATTGAGTAATATTAAAAATATTAAGCTACCAGTAAGTGCTCCCTTTCACTGTAAATTAATGAATAAAGCAACAATAGTAATGAATGATAAAATTTCTAAACTTAATTTTGAAGAGCCTAAAAATACACTTATTTCTAACGTAACTGGCAAAGAGATATCTAATTCAAAAGAATTAAAATATCTATTAGTCAAACAAATTGAAAGTAGAGTTCGTTGGAGAGAAAGCGTTTTATTAATGATTAGCAAGGGAGTGGATCAATTTATAGAGATAGGTCCGGGCAAAGTTTTATCAGGATTAATAAAAAGAATTGATAGAAATCTTAAAGTTAGTGCAATAAATACTGAAGAAGATATAAGGTTAATTAATATTGATGAGTAATTTAAAAAATAAAAATATTATAGTCACAGGTGCATCAGGTGGGATTGGAAACTCAATAGTAGAAAAGCTTTATGAGAATGATGCAAATGTTCTTGCAACAGGAACTAGAATAGAAAAACTAGAAGAACTAAAAGAAAAATTTAAAAATATTAAGATATTAAAATTTGATATCTCTCAACATGAAAAAATTGAAGAATTTATAAATAATGCGACTGATGAGTTAGGTGGCACTCTAGACTGCATAATTAATAACGCCGGAATTACAAAAGATAATTTAGCAATTAGAATGAGTTTAGAAGAATGGTCAAAAGTTATTGATATAAACTTAACATCGACATTTTTAATGAGCAAATATTCAATAAAAAAAATGCTCAAAAATAAATCTGGAAAAATTGTCAATATCACTTCAGTAGTTGGTCATACGGGCAACGTAGGTCAGGCTAACTATACAGCATCAAAGGCGGGCATTGTTGCAATGTCCAAAAGTCTTGCTATTGAATATGCTAAAAAGAACATAAATGTTAATTGTATATCTCCTGGGTTTATCAGTACTGCAATGACAGACCATATCGATGAAAAATTTAAGGAAACTATTATAGGTAAAATTCCCTCTAATAGACTAGGTAAACCAGAAGATATTGCAAATGCTGTAATTTTCTTAAGTTCCAATCAATCAGATTATATTAATGGAGAAACTCTACATGTTAATGGAGGCATGTATTTGGGTTGACAAAACTACTTTTTAATCTATTAACGAAATATAACAAAAAGGAACATTATGTCAGAAGATATTTCAAGCAAAGTTAAAAAGATTGTTGCAGACCACCTAGGTATAGATGAAGCTAAAGTTCAAGATGATTCAAGTTTTATAGATGATCTTGGTGCTGATAGTTTAGATACAGTTGAATTAGTAATGGCTTTTGAAGAGGAATTTGGATCAGAAATTTCTGATAGTCAGGCAGAAAAAATTCTGACTGTGGGTGATGCAATTAAATTTATTGAAGGCAAAAGTAATTAGACTTATTTAAATGTCCAAAAAAAAAGATGGGATAATGGTAATTT
>Ga0114997_10003026_pt1 | contig 13326 bp, 9 predicted proteins | sample ArcticOcean_MG_C_2_FD_87045 | JGI IMG/M metagenome (GOLD analysis project Ga0114997, IMG submission 87045) | Marine microbial communities from western Arctic Ocean - ArcticOcean_MG_CB4_136 | ecosystem: Environmental > Aquatic > Marine > Oceanic | place: Arctic Ocean: Canada Basin | collected... | reverse complement strand
TTTCCAATAATTATATTGGTGATTATTATGCAGATTCATCTGAAAAAGAAAACAATAATGAAGTTGTAGAACAAATCGAAGTTGGAAATCAGGCTCCTGATTTTACTCTTACGAATATAGATGGAAATGAGTTTAATATTTCTGATTTTGAAGGTGAAAAGGTTATTGTTTTAGAATTTATGAATACTGGGTGTGGAACTTGTCATAACTTCGAAAAAAATGTTCTAAAAAGTTATTACAATAATACAACTATGCCTTCTGATGTGGAAATTATTTCTGTAACTCAAGGTAATGAAGATCGTGATAAAGTTGCAGACAGAGTTCAAGGCAATTGGATTTATGCAATCGGTAGTAACGAAATGACTACTGCTTTTGATGCTGAAAGAAGTCCAACTATTGTTGTTATCGATAAAGATGGAATGATCTCTTTTTCAAAACCAGGGGCTCTTTCTGAAGAAGATTTAGAAATGCACATTAACTCTGCCTTAGCTTAGAATTCTTCTAAAAAAATTTCAATACGCTGCTTGATTTCGTCTCGAGCATTTCTGTATTCGTCATCTGATACTGGATCGTTTATGGGCCAATGTCTTTGTTGACAACTTTCAGGCCAAGCCATAGTCACACAAGATTTATTGGCTGAATCACAAAGTGTGATTGCGTAATCTACAGCCATCCACTCAACTTTATCTAAATGTTTAGATGATTGATTAGATATATCCAATCCAACTTCTTTCATCACTTTTACAGCCATGGGGCTAAGGCCATCGGGTTTAGTACCTGCACTTAGAACTATGAACTCTGATTTTAAATTTTTGAGCCAACCCTCTGCCATTTGAGACCGAGCGGCATTTCCAGTACAAACAAACAATACTACAACCACAAATGACTACTTACCTCGTCTATTAAATAATTTTATTGCAGTGCATACTTTTTTTGTGTTCCACCTACTTTATTTTCTCATTAAGAGTAGAACAACTTTATTTTTTGTGAGGGGCACCATCGCCAATAAACTTTAAAAGGTGGAACCAATCTCTATAGTCCTTATGGTGTATCTAACAAAAAAGACTACACGAGGGCAGAATTACTACTACCTCGTTAAATCTTTCAAATATGATGGACGCGTAGAAAAGGTACAACAATACCTAGGTTCTGATGAGCCTAACGAGTCTGAACTAGAACACTTAAAACAAAAATACACCATTGATTTGGAATTGGCTGCAATTGAAAGAATGGCAATTATGTCTTCTGAAACATATCGGACCCCTTATCTCGACAAAGATGCATTACTGGGTCTAGAACGAATGAAATTTCTAAATCGTGCATTGCACCGAATTGAAACCATTGAACAGCGAACTTCAGAGAATATGCGCAGCCTTATATCTACAATTAATGGAAATATGTCACTTTCATCAGCCCCACTCTCAATAGATAATATCGAAGCTATTTTCGAACATGATCGGGCACCTACTGGCGTCCCATTATCCAAAGTTCTAGAAGTATTGGCTTTGAGACGATTAAATGATGAAGTGCCGGAAAGGGTGGCCAGAATTGATAAAAGAAATATTTTGAAATTACATCAAAATTTACTTGAAGGAACAGGAAGAGGAGGAGTTTTAAGAGAAAGTTCAGCAAGTTTACCTGGCTCTGCATTTATGCCGCCGCCTGCCATTTTGATTGAAGATGAACTGGAAGGGTTACTACAGTGGTGGCATGATCCTTCGCCCTTACATCCTTTTGAAAGAGCAATATTATTTCATCATAGATTTCAACAAGTTAGGCCCTTTGAATCGGGTAACGGTTTAGTTGGAAGATTAATATTGGATGGAATGTTAGTAAGATCTGGGTTATCAACTACCAGATGGCAAAAAGAAGACCGTTCTATTTATTTATCAGGTTTAGTAGCAGGTGATCGTGGAGATAGAACTAAACTCATCAAAATATTTTGGGAAGCTTACCGAAATCAGCACCGACCTAGCGTTGAGGGCGGCAGAGATTCTATGCGACTTTCACCTCAACAAGCTCAGTTGGAGGCCTTCTGATTGAGGCTTCTCGAACTTGAGTTCGAGAATTTTAAATCTTTCAAAGGCCACGTTACCGTCCCTCTCGGACCCGGATTTACATGTATAACGGGACCAAATGGTTCGGGTAAATCAAACATAACGGATGCTATTCTTTTCATTCTCGGATCTAGATCGACCAAATTACTTAGAGCAAGAAAATTAAAACAACTAATTTATGGATTTCAAGAAGGAACCAAAAATAAAACAGGACCAAAGGCATGTAAAGTTTCAATGGTTTTTGACAATAGTGATCGATTCCTAGCCATAGAAAAAGATCAGGTTACATTTACAAAAGGAATACGATTAAGAGGTAACGATACAACTACTTACTATCAACTTGATGGAATTAAATCTTCGGCTAGAGAATTTGAAGCTTTGTTCTCAAGAGCTGGGCTTTATGCAACTGGCTACAACATAATTCAACAAGGCGATGTAATCCAGACGTCTCTTATGTCTGGTACAGAAAGAAGAAGGAAAATTGAAGATGTAGCCGGAATTACAGCTTATGATAACAGACTTCGAAGTACAAGGAGTGCGCGTAATTCCGTTGAAGCTGATTTAACTCTACTAAATGATAGAGCCAAAGAAGCTAAGAGAACGCTTAAACAATTGGAAAGAGAAAAAGAAGATGCTGAAAAATTAGAAGAAATCCTTGATAAGATAAATGAAAATGAATTATTACTTAAATTCCGTAATGTATTTGATTTCGAAGCTGAAATTGAATCCCGAAGAGAAGTTGTTGAAAGGTACACTGAAGAATTATCTGAATTAGAAAATGAACAGAACAAAAGAAAAGAAGATATTGAAAATAAACAAAGCCAATTTGAAAGTGTGGAGAAAAATATTGCAGTTTCTGGAGGAGATAAGGCACGTGAATTACAAGAAGAATTAGACAAAACCCGTATAGCTCATGCTTTGTCTGAAAGGAATGTAGATGGGGCGGCAAATAGACTACAGGAATTGGAAATTAGTCGGAAAATATTGGATGGCGATCATAAGATTGCTTCCAAAGAATTAAAAAACTTAAATCAGGATTTAACAACAATATCGAAAAATATTTCGAAGATAGAAAGTAAAATAGCAGTTCAAATTTCAAAATTAAGCAAATTGGAAGGTGCGGCAGCAAATAATTCTGAAGCAGTTAGTACACAACGAGATGAACTTGAAGTCTTAAGAAAAAATGCAGGTGAATTGGAAATGCAGCGACACCGCCTTGACGGTGAAAAAGAACAAATCAAAATCCAGCTCACCACTACAAGAGAACAAGTAATAAGATCTAAGAAATGGTTAGAATCTATTGAGACTGATGTAAAAGAGGCCGATTATCAATTAAAAGATTTGGAAGTTGGAAAAAAATCTACAACTCAAAACTTAGATAAAGTTAAAACCAAACATAATAATATTCTTAAAACTATAGAAGCTCATCAAAATAAATTAGGAAATATAGAATCTAAACTCAGAACCCTTTCTATAAAATTAGCTTCACAAGAAGCTGCACGCCGTGCTAGAGAAGAAATTGGAGGTTATACTAAAGGAGTTAAAGCTCTTTTAGAATGTAGAGATAAAGGAGAATTACGAGGAATTATTGGAACCATTGCTGAATTGGGAAGAGTAGATGAACAATATTCTACAGCCTTGGAAGTCGCAGCCGGCGCTAGAATGCAATCTATTGTAACTGAAGATGATTCTGCTGCGACTGCTGCAATTGACTTCCTTAAACGAAATAATATTGGAAGAGTTCGTTTTTTACCACTAAATAAAGTTCATTCATACAGACCAAGTGCACACGCCCTTTTGATTTCAAAGAAGGATGGAGCACTTGGTTTTGCTCAGGATTTGGTTAAATTTGACTCGCAATATAGTAATGTGTTTGGCAATGTTTTCGGAGATACTGTCATCATGAATTCTTTGAACTTGGCTAGAAAATATCTTGGTAAGGGACGTATGGTAACTCTTCAAGGTGAAGTGCTTGAAAATGGAGGCGCTCTAATCGGTGGTGCTGCACCTAGGACGGGAATTCATTTTGGAACTTCGGAACGTGGTGATATTGATGAATTATCTAATGACATCCGGAATTTCGAAGCTGAAAAATTACAACTTTCATCTGAATTGCATGAAATTATTAGAGATGCGGGCCAATTAGCAACTACAAGACAAGAATTAGAGAGTAAAAAAGCAGCATTTCAAACTAGAGTTACAGATTATGATGGAAGAACTGGAGAAATCAAAAAACGACTTCAAGAAGCAGATAATGCCGTTAAAACCCGTGAAGGTTTAGTTGAAGCTTTACAAGGTGAAATTATAGAGCGAACTGGTTTGCTAGAAGGTTTGGAAAAAAATATTAAAGAAGTTTCTGCTAAAATTAGTAAAGCCACGGGGAATTTACAAGCTGTAGCCGGTGGAAAAACTTCTACCGTTATTTCAGAATTGCAAAATAATCTTGATGAAGAAAGAGTGCAATTATCAACTGGCCAAGCTAACTTAGCTTCATTAACTGCAAAAATAGATTCTATGAAATCTGAAGTTGGCAGATTAAAAGGTGAATTGTATCTGAATAATAATGAGCAAAAAGAATTGCAAGAGACTCTTAAACTGGAAACTAGAAAAGGCAAAGAATTTGAGAAGCTATTAAAATCCCTCCGTAAAGAAGAACAAGAAAAATTCAAGGAATTGAAAGGACAAAGAGATAAGCGTGATGAATTACATGATTTACTAACTAATCTCAAAACTGATTTTTCCACTAAACAAGAATTACGGCGAAGCCGAAGGCATGCTAGGGATGATTTGAAAATTGAGATTTCAACTAGAGAGCCAAAATTAATTGAAGCAAAGGGCCGCATCCCAAAAGAAACTGAAACCCCACAAACGGTACCAGGTAGAGAAAGGTTGGATACAGATAAAGAAAATCTTAATCGAAAACGAAATAGTCTGGGAAATGTAAATATGTTATCCTTAGACCATTATAGACAAGAATCTGAACGATTAAGTGAAATTAGAAAACACCGAAAACAATTGAATGAGGAGGTTAGGCGTTTAGACTCTCTTGAAACTAAGATTTCAGAAAAGAAAGAAGCAAAATTCATGGGTGTTTACAATAATATCAGTGAAAGTTTCAAAATATCATTTAAGGAAATAACTGGAGGTGGAGACGCGGGACTTGTTTTGGAAAATAAAAAATCCCCTTTTGAAGGCGGAGTGACAATAAAGGCCCGAATGCCACGTAAGAAAACATACCCTGTAGAAGCACTATCTGGAGGAGAAAAATCATTAGTTTCAATGGCTTTTATATTTGCTATTCAAGGATATGATCCTAGTCCGTTCTATCTGTTAGATGAACCTGACCAAAATTTAGATGGTGTAAATACGGAACACATAGGTAGAGCTATTGCACTACAATCTAGTGTGGCTCAATTCTTAGTTGTTAGTCTACATCATGCTGCTTTACGAGAATCAGATAATGTAATTGGAGTGTTTATGGGAGATGACGGAGCCTCAAAATTATACCAAATAAGAGATGTTGACGCTTTCCTAGCTTCACTGCCTGTAGAAGCGGAGGTGGGTGCTTGAGTTTAGTTGTTAATCATTTATTATTTCATAAAGCTATGATTGGTATTGATTCTGAGAAAATTGACCAATATATCGACCTTGCATCTGGTGCAAATACTACTGCTGAAGTCTCTACTATTGAAGATCCTTTTACTAGAAGTGTGACTCTTCTATTCATGTTAGTCAAAGACCACGGCCTTGACCCCTGGTCTCTAGATCTAAAACATATGATTATAGAATATCAAAAATATGCTGTGAAAAGTGATGATTTGGATCTCCCATTAGCTGGCTCGGTTCTTGGTTGGGCTTGGGATGTTTTAAGATTAAGAGCAACGGGAGCCATTGAAGCCACTGAACCGATACCGGCACCTCAGCCTGAATGGATTGACTTTAATTTTGGATGGGAGCCAACTTATTCCGAACAATTAGAAAATTCATTGGAACCTCCAATAGAAGAAAGTCTTCTGTTTCAAGGAGAAAGAAGAGTTACTTTGATGGAGTTGGTTGGCGCACTTGAAGATGCCCGCAATATTGAAACTGAACGTAAAGAACGTTTAGAAAGAAGAAGGCAATTACGAAGCGCAAAACAATCGGTGTTAAATGAAGTTGCTCAAAGGCTAGGTGAAAAATTACATAATGATGATCCGAGCCAATACAAAGAGAAAGTATGGCAGAGAATTAATGAATTTAATGGCAAACCGATACCTATGGCTGCTCTTCTAGATAGCCCGGAAAAAGCAAGTATCGTTCGGACCTTTGTAGGGTCATTGTTCTTAGCAAGAGAAGGAAGAATCGATATAATTCAAAAAGACTTAGAAAGTCACAATATTTATGTCAAAAACCGGGAGAATGCAGGATGAAAGAATTGATAGCTGTTGAAGCTGCTTTATTCTCGGCCGGAAGGGCACTAGATGCAACTGAAACTGCTGAAGCAACTGGACTTTCAAGGAAAAAAGCCCTTACTGCTTTAGATGCCTTGTTTGAAGTCTATAAAGAACGTAAAAGTGCCTTGGAAGTTGTAAAATTAGGACATAAATATGCATTACAATTGAAAACTGAAGCTGTTGAATATGGCCGAAGATTAGCACCGCAAGAAATACCATCATATCTTTTGAGAACTTTAGCCTTAATTGCGCATGAACAACCAATGCTTCAAACTGAATTAAAATATAAATTAGGGGATAAAGTTTATGAACATGTCGGAGAATTATTAGAATTAGGAATGGTACAACGTGAAAAAAAAGGTAGAACATTTGAACTAAGTGTGACTTTGGCATTTATGGAATATTTTGGAATTAATGCAGATAATCAAAATGATTTAAAAGCTTATTTGGAACAAGCATTAACTGAATCATGAACAGCCCCGGCCTTTTAGAATTAGTTGTAATTATATTTCTTTTATCGACTTTTTTAGGACCTGTGAAAATTAAAGAAAGTGCCCGAGCAATTGGAAAAGCTTATCAAGAATTTAGAGGTTATTCGAATTTGACAACATTGGGAAATAATGAGATTACAGATAAAGAAAAAATCCGATCTTCGGCTGAAAAATTGGGAATTGACACTGCTGGAATGAATTCAAAAGAGATTAAAACTGCAATTATTGATGAATTGTCAAACGAATTAACTATAAAAGATTAAAAGACTATCAAAACTTTGATATAGTTACTTTTGTCCGTGATTTTTATGAAGGCACTAAAAGCAGGGTCCTTAGCCATCCTATTTTTGCTATCTGCTATAATTCCGGTAATCAATGTTGAAGCTGCCAATGGCACTCGAACAGACACAGATAGAGGTTACTTAAGCGAAAAATGGCATGCCGGTTTGGGAACTGGTATTGGTTCTCTAAATTCAATTAAAAGTGCAGATATTGATAATGATGGAGAAGATGAATTGATATTTGGAAATTCTAAGGGATATGTCCATGTTTTAGATTGGAATGCAAGTGCTGGCGGATGGTATGAAGAGTTCCAAACTGTAGATATGGGTGGGCCGGTTAAAGGAATGGTAATTGCTCAAATTGATGATGATCCTCAATTAGAAATTGCTATTGGTTACAATTGGAATTCAGATGCTGGAAAAGTTAAGATTATTGATGGAATCTCTTTATTGGCTGAAGCTAATTGGTCTTCAGGTCTTTCTTGGTCCCATACACAATGGACTGAGGGGTGGCCGTATGGTCTAGCTATGGGTGATTTAGATGGAGATGGTGAAGTTGAGTTGGCAATGAGTGGAGATCGGGGATTCCTATGGGTTGTAGATACTGAAACTCCTGAAACTTATGTCGGTAGAGACATGACTCCTGATGAAGCTGAATGGTATGTTGATATTGGTGCTAAGGTTGGTGGAAATACTCTTGAAAATACATGGGGCCTTACTTTCGGTCAATTTGATGATGATGAAGCAATGGAAGTAGCCGTAGGAAGTAAACAAGGATGGATTGCTGTCTTTGACGGTGAAACTGAAGAATTGCAATGGAAATATGACATGGATGGGAGTAGTGGGGCCGATAGTCTTGTTTATAGTCTATTATCTGCTGATTTAGATGGCAATGGTATTGATGAATTAATTGTTCCTCAACAAACTAAATTGACTATTTTTATTGATGGGGATAAAGATGTCAGATTAGAAGATACTAGTATCAAAAGCGGCTATGGATTAGCCAATGCGGACTTGTTTGGCGATAGTAATGAAGAATTGGTAGTCACTGACAGTAGTGGAAATATTAAAATTATAGGGTTAGTTGGATCTTCTTTGACGACTTATCAAGACTGGAGCGGAGGATATCTAATGAATGCTGGTGCTGGTGTTACAATTTCAATGAATGGCCATGATAATCCTTGGATTGTTCATGGAAGTGATATCGGAATGGTTGTTGCTTGGGAAGTAACTTCACAGTCTACCCATGAATTAGCTTGGAGTTCTAATGCTGAAAATAATGCAAATCAACTTGTTTATTCACTAGAAGGAGGGAACAATTATGGTGTTGCTATGGCTAACATTGATGATGATGATAATTTAGAAATTTTAGTAGGATCTGGCTCTGGTAGAGTGTATGCATTTGATGGAAAAACGTATGAGGCTGATTGGGTAAGTCCGGTATTGGATAAAATTCCAATGGGAATTGCCGTAGGTGACCTAAACAATAATGGAAATAATGAAATTGTAATTACTACTGGAATACCGGGTGAACCTCGAGGAGAAGGGGTAGACGGCGAGGGAGGTGAGGGATTCCTCTATATTTTTGAGCAAAGTGGAAATGATATTGTTCAAGCCTTCAAAAGTGATAATATTGATGCTTCAAGGGGTGTGACTATTTCTGAATTAGATGGTTCTACTTACCCTGAAATTGGAATAGCTACTGGATACTTAAAAATCATCTCAGCAACAGGAGGAACGACAGACCTTCATGGTGCCGTCAAAGTTTGGGGATATGGAGGCTCTACTTATTCAGAAGAATGGACTTCCGGTGATCTGGAGCAGATTGTAGGTGGAATCGACAGCGGTGACCCTGATGGAGATGGGGATAATGAACTCGTGATTGGCACCGGTGGCGATGATAGAGGCGGTGATTATGCTCCCGTCGAACCTGGAGAAGTACGTGTATATCATCGAAGTGGAGGTAGTTATTCATTAGATGGATCAATTATGCAGCCTAACCGGTTCGATGTTTTTGGAATTGCTGTCGGTGATGTTAATGATAATGGACAAGAAGAGATCATAGTTGGAACTGGGAAGTTTGAAGAAGACAAACCTAAATTACTTATTTATGATGGAATTACTCATTCTGAAGAATTTTCTAAAACTGTAGATTCAACCTCAGTATGGGGTGTTGCCACTGGTGATTTTGATAATGATGGAGAACCTGAGCTAATCTATGGTACTTCTGGTGGTGAATTATTCATTTATGATGGTATTGAGCCCACCTCTTTTGAAGCTAAAACAAGTGCACTTTCCAATAAAGCAGGGCATTATGGTGGCATTGTAATCGGAAATACTGATAATGAAGGACCGATGGAAATGGTTGTTGGAAGTGATTCTTACTTATGGTTATTTAGTACAGAAGGGCAAACCAATAAACCTGATTTAGCCATTGATGGTGCTGACATTAGTTACTTGCCTGAAACACCAGATGAAGATGAAGATATTACAATTAACCTAAGCGTTTCAAACTTTGGAGGTTCAGATACTAGCAAATGGCGAGTACTAATTTACGACGGGGATCCGGATGCAGGTGGAAAAAAGATTACGGAATTTGAATGTGATTCAACAGAACCCGAACAACGCACCGGATGTAAGACACTTTCGAACGATGAATCAGCCTCTTTTGAAGTCACGTGGTATGGCCAACAAACCTCACCCGGATACCATGAAATTTATGGTTTAGCTGAAGATACTAACTCACCAAGACAGGAAACTCGTTTTAGTAATAATAAAGATTTTACAACTATCGAAATTGAAGAAATACCTAATGACAAACCAATATCTGTAGCTTCAATTGATAATGCAGTTCTTTGGATTGATGAATATACCCGAATTGATGCAGGTGCTTCATATGATACTGAAACTACAGGTGGAAATCCAGATCAAGATGCTGACGGCGATGATAATGGAAATTTTGCAGATTTACAATATCGATTTTATTTTGACGGGGGCTGGACCTCTTGGCTGAACAAATTTACTCAGGATGTTAGTTTTTCTACTCCTGGAGAAAAAGAAGTTATCATTATGTCGAGAGATGAAAGGCGAAAAGAGTCTGATGAAATAACTATTAACATAATTGTAAAATCAAATACACAGCCTATTGCTATTCTAAATTCTAATATTTCTGAAGTCGCTGAAGGTGGCTTTGTGACTTTTGATGTTAGTCAATCATATGATCCAGATTACAGAGTGGGGTTAGAATATCGATTTATCTTTGGAGATGGGATTTATTCTAATTGGGTAGTGGAAGGTGATTTGGTAGTATTATACCGTGATGCTTTCTTTAATGGTCCAAATGGAGGAGACTTAGAGCTGGGAGGAAACGAAGAACTATTGCGAGATTCCTTTGGAATAGGTAGAGTTTTCAAATTGACAAATGGCTCGGAACTCCCTGTCCGTTTCGGACTTGGAGAGGGGTTGTTTTTACTTGAAATGATAGACAGTAGTGTAACTTCGAATGGATATAACTATACTTTGCCTTCTGGAACTGAAGAAAAGACTTATGGGACTCAAATTTTAGTTCGTGAATTTTCAGAAGATACTGGAGATTTATTGGTTAGTGCTCTTTCGTCACCAGTATCTATTCGAGTTTACAAACCTGAAAATATTAATCCTGTGGCTACAGCTAAAGCGGGGATTTTCTACGGTTCAGTTTCAGGATCGTTTACTGATCAACTTACTGGAGCTAGAACTGGCGATGAAATAACTTATTCAGCTGCTGAATCATATGATCCTGATGGCGACGATGGTGATTTGACTTATGAGTGGAGAATTGTTGATTCGAGAGGTTTGAGTCTCAATCTTCTCGGTGATAAAAATGCTCAAACTTTTAAGAGAACGTACAACGAACCTGGGACATACACTGCAATTCTAACTGTAACAGATAAAAGAGGCGGAAGTGCAACCTGGCAAGTTGATGCCGTTGTTACTAAAAGTGACGGATATGGTAATGATGTAGAAGAAGAAGGGTACTCTCAAATGAAGTTATTAGGTGCTGCTGCTATTGGAATTATAGGATTAGTTGGTGGAGCTATGGGCCTTAATCGAATGAGGAGTGGAAACGAAGATGAGTTTGAAGAGATGTTTGAAGATATAGCCCCTGGCTCTTTAGAATTAAATTGTCCTAACTGTAATGGCTTGATTTCAATTACAACTACACAAAGACCAATTCAGGTTGGTTGTCCAATGTGTCAATCACAGTTTGTAATTCGTGAATGAGCCTTTCATTAGGTAAACTGAGACTGGATGGCAAGTGCCATGTAATGGGAATTCTGAATGTTACTCCCGATTCATTCTATGATGGTGGGTGGCATTTTGATAACACAAATGCTCAAAATCGCATCAAAGAAATGATTGAACAAGGTGCTGAGATTATTGATATTGGTGGTGAATCAACTAGGCCGGGATCAAAATCGGTAACTATTGAAGAAGAATTGGAAAGAGTCATTCCGGCGATTAAATTTATATCGGAAATTTCAGATATTCCAATCTCAATAGACACACAAAAAGCTGTAGTTGCAATAAAAGCAGTGGAAGCTGGAGCTTGTGTTGTAAATGATGTGGGAGGATTACGCAATACAGAAATGATTCAAGCTGTGGCAGACATGCAAATTCCCGTGATTATAATGCATATGCAAGGAACGCCTGAAAACATGCAAATGAATCCTCAATATGACAATACGGTGCAAGACATCAAGAATTGGCTTGAAGAGCGGATAATGGCTGCTAAAATGGCAGGAATTAAACGTTCTAACATTATTGTTGATCCGGGAATTGGTTTTGGTAAAAATTTAAAACATAATTTAGAGATTTTAGGTGGATTAGAACAATTCAAGAATATGGCAGGCGGCGTCCTTTTAGGAGCAAGTCGAAAATCATTCATTGGAATGATGACTAGTGAAAATAGTGACCGATTGACAGGTAGTCTGGCTGCTGCAATGATTGGAGCTACAGCAGGTGTTGATTTGATTAGGGTTCATGATGTTAAAGAAACTAGAAAAGCCATTGATACTATGGCTGCATTTAGCTAAGCTGTTTGCATTGTAGTGACTTTAGTTCCTATTTCTGAAGTGGTAGGGCCTAATTCAACACCAAGATAAATTATGGTGATTGTGACTGTATATTCTATATCCAAAGGATCACCGTTGTCTATCTTTTCTTTAGTTACGGGATCTAAATTATCTAATCTAAACTCATCATATGTTTTTTCGCCACTTCCTAAATTATATTCAAAAGTAAAATCATCTTTTGTGGTTGGGTCTGATTCCAAAATATTAAGATGGATTAAAACATCAATACTTTTATCAAAATAACCCATTTTTGGAATGTCAAAAGCAATCTCTCCGATTATGGAATTTCTATCTCCAGTTAATTGAAAAGTGGCATCGGTAATATGATCTTCTAAATTTATAGTAATATGATCGTCATACATTTTGTAAACATCGGCACTAGCTGCAATTAAAATAATAACTGAAACTAAACTAATTCCTGATTTAATCGTGGCTAATGTAGAACCAAGACCTTGTGTACTGCCACCACCCTCTCCTCCATGAATGCTAGCTCTATTGGAACGCGTAGTATTGTGATCTTGAGCTCCTGATTTGGCCGAACCATCTCCAATACCTTCTCCTGAACCGCCATCATCCTTCAAACCTCCATCTCTATTGGAACGCGTAGTATTGTGATCTTGAGCTCCTGATTTGGCCGAACCATCTCCAATACCTTCCCCTGAACCTCCATCATCCTTCAAACCCCCTTTGTTAGAACGTGACGAATTATGATCAACAGCCATAACTTATCCGATGCTTAATCGCTATCCTTTATTTCTTCATCTGATATCTTACCATCATTATTTTTATCATATTTTCGACGAGCATCTGCTGTAAACATCTTCATGAATTGAATTTTATCTTCTTTCCATTGTGCCAATATTTCTTTATTGAAATCACCATATCTTTTACCTGCAAAATAATCGAATATAACTAATGCTAAGAAGAAAAATATAGGTAATGACCATGCT
>Ga0114997_10003024_pt1 | contig 13332 bp, 14 predicted proteins | sample ArcticOcean_MG_C_2_FD_87045 | JGI IMG/M metagenome (GOLD analysis project Ga0114997, IMG submission 87045) | Marine microbial communities from western Arctic Ocean - ArcticOcean_MG_CB4_136 | ecosystem: Environmental > Aquatic > Marine > Oceanic | place: Arctic Ocean: Canada Basin | collected... | reverse complement strand
ATGCTAAAAAGAATTAGAAGAAAAGGCAAAACAGTTGCCCTTGAAAGTGCAAATAGAAACTATGAAACTAAAATATTTGGGCCTGATAGAGTAAAAGTTCAAGGTATACTGGTATCTTTATATAGAAACTTCTAAGAAAATAGTCTAAAAATCCCTCATGTCTACTGTTGCAACAAGATTTGCTCCCTCACCTACTGGATCGCTTCATATTGGTGGTGTAAGAACTGCTTTGTTTAATTGGTTATATTCGAAAAACCAAAAAGGGACTTTTCACTTAAGAATTGAAGATACAGATAAAGAAAGATCTAAGGATGAACATAAATTTCAAATTATTAAATCTTTAAAATGGATTGGTATAGAGCATGATGGTGAAGAATATATACAATCCACAAAAATAAATGACCATGTAAAAGTTGCAAATGAGTTGCTTAAAAATGGTTATGCTTATAAGTGCTATTGCTCAAGTGAAGAAATTGAAGAACAAAAAAAAAAAGCTAGACAAAAAAAACTACCCTATATTTATGATAGAAAATGGAGAGATCTTACAGAAACAGATGCTCCAAAGGATATAAATCCTGTAATTAGATTTAAAAGTAAAATTGAAGGAACATCTATTTTAAATGATTTAGTTCAAGGTGATGTTGAAATTGATAATAATACAATTGAAGATTTTATAATATTAAGGAACGATGGAACACCAACATATAATCTTTCTGCATCAGTTGATGATCATCAAATGGTTATGACTCATATAATTAGAGGTGATGACCATAAAATTAATACTTTTAAACAGATGCAAATATATATAGCTATGAGATGGGAGTTACCACAGTTTGCACACATACCTCTTATTCATACTATTCAGGGCAAAAAACTATCAAAGAGAGATAATGCCTCAACGTTAGACGACTATTCTAAAATTGGAATAATGCCTGATGCTTTAAGGAACTATTTATTAAGACTTGGTTGGTCTTATAAAGATAAAGAAATATTTACCTTAGATGAAAGCATTAAACACTTTAATTTAGAGGGAATTGGTAAATCTCCATCAAAATTAGATATGAGTAGAATTTTATCAATGAATGAACATTATATTAAAACTATTAGTGAGAATGAACTTTACAGTCATCTTGTTACTTACTGTGAATTATACAAAGAAAAAATTAATTCTGATAAAGGAGAAAAGATTAAATCATCATTATTATTTCTTAAAAACAAAGCTAAAACTTTAGAGGATATATATAATAATGCCAAATATATTATTTTTGATGATGTAAATTTTAATCAAGAAGATTTAAAACTTATTGATGATAAAGCAAAAAAAATAATATCTGGTTTTAATAACAATATTAGTGATTTAAAAATTCTAAATAAAGAAACTTTAGAACCTGTTTTAAATGATTTAATAAAAACTTATGAAATAAATTTTAAGGGAGTTGGACAACCATTAAGAGTAGCTTTAACAGGATCAAAGTTTGGCCCTGGTATTTATGATATAATCATATCCTTGGGTAAAGAAGAAGTTCAAAAAAGATTAAATAAAATATCCTAAAAAATTATAGATATTGCGATAAAATAGTTGAAACTTTTTCAGACGAAGAGGTTTCTAATTTAATGTTTTTGAGGGTTTTATTAATGTCATCAATTTGTGATTTTAATAAATTAGGGTGATTTAGTAGGTAATTTACAGAATTATATATTTCTTTTGCATTGCATTCACTTTGTAATAATTCAGGGATAATTTCTTTATTATTAATAATATTAATAATGTTGGCAAATTTTACTTTAACTAAAAATTTCATAATCATGTAATTAATAATATTAATTTTATAAATTATAATCGATGGAACATTAGCATTACAAATTTCTAGAGAGACAGTCCCTGATTTTGCTATAGCAAACACAGAGTTTGATAAGATTTGAGACTTAATATTGTCATCAGAAATTACTTGAAAATTATTTATAGAACTACTTTTTAAAAAGTTGACTATGGTTTCTCTATTTTTTTCTGTAGCATGAAAAATAAAAATATAATTATTAAATTTTTTATTCATAAGTTTAATAAAATCAAATAAAATTGGTAAAAGTACATTAATTTCGGAATCTCTACTTCCTGGAAATATGGATATAATTTTTTTATCTCCATTAATCAAATAAGATAAATTCATTTTGGACTTTGTATTTGGTTCTAGTAAAGGATGACCTACGAAAGTATTTTTAATGTTTTCTTTATCAAAGTACTTTTTTTCAAAGTTGAATAAAAGAAGCATATGATCTACATATTTTTTGAATTTTTTAACCCTACCCTCACGCCAAATCCACACTTGTGGTGCAACATAGTGAATTGTTTTAATATTATTGTTAATTTTTTTAATTCTTTCAGCAACACGAAGGGTAAAATCAGGGCTATCCACACTAAACAATATATCTGGATTAAATTTAATAATCTCATCAACAGTTTTATTGATTTTATTTTTAATCTTAAATATATTTAATAGTACACTTGTAAAGCCCATATAAGTGATCTCTTTTAAGTCAAAGATTGAGTTGATGCCTAAAGAGTATAAATGAGACCCACCAACACACAAATATTCAATATCAGGGTTAGACTCTTTTAGCTTTGATATAACTTTAGATGCTAATTTATCACCTGAAGGTTCCCCAGTTAATATGAATACTTTTTTCATATAACTGTAATAAAAATTTTATTCTTATTGGCAAAACTTATACATTTAATTTTGTCCATAAATATATTTTGATTAGACTTAAGGACTATTCCTTTTAAATTGGCTTTTTTGCAGTCTTTAAGGGTATCAAGACCGATTGTTGGTAAGTCAGCTCTTAAATCTTGTTTTTTTTTAGGAAATTTAATTAAAATGCCTCCAGGTTTTTTAAATGTGTTTATTGATTGAATCATTTTTTTTGTACCCTTTGAGGTTTCTTTTATAATAACAGTATTGTTTTTAATCACTAAACCCTGAACATGGTTGTGTGCATTTAAACTATTCAATGACTTAATCCCTTTTTTAATGCTTATTAAATCTAATTTATCAGGTTTCATTTTACTAAAATTACCTTTTTTTAAAGTTAATTCGGAATTAAAAAAATTTGATTTAATTACTTTAATTTTGTTTTCTTTTAAAATTTTGATTAATTCTTTTAAAATTGCTGCATCACCCAATTTTGAAGCTTTGATAATTCTTGGTAAATAATAAATTCCTTTAATATCCAGCTTAAGGTTTGAGATTTTAGGCTTATCTATTTTACCCGCAAATAAAACTTTTTTACATTTTTTTTCTTTGATAAAATTGAGAATCTTGCCAAACTTACCAATACTTACATGATAACAATATTTGTTTTTTTTAAAAAAATTAGTTCTAGTTAAATCTATTATAAAATATTTTTTTTTTTTCTTTTTGTTTTTATCTAATATTTTTTTTGGAAAATCTTTACTACCTAGAAATAATCCAATCATTTTATTTTGAATAAGGTGTGCAAATTGGTCTTTTTTTGTCTTTGTTAATGAAATTAATTACTTCTTTTACCAGAGTGTTTTTCTTAAAATCACCATTCAATTTACTTAAATTTTCATTCAATCGTTCTGTTTTAAATATTTCTTTATAGGCATCTGTAAGTCCTATAATTTCCTTATTTGACACTTTGTTTCTTCTAAGCCCTACGATATTAATTCCATTCAAATAATTTCGATTGCCTGTTGACAATCCATATGGAATAACATCTCTAGAGACACCTGTCATTCCTCCTATCATCGCCATCCGTCCGATTCTTGTAAATTGTTGTATTCCACAGTTTCCACCAATTACAACATTGTCACCTATTTCCGCATGTCCAGCTATAGCTGCGCTATTAGCTATAACAATATCATTACCAATAATACAATCATGAGCAATATGTGCGTTAATCATAATTAAGTTATTATTACCCACTTTTGTTACTCCCCCACCTTGAGCAGTTCCAGGATTAATTGTTGAATATTCTCTTATTGTATTGTTATCACCTATTATAAGTTTTGTTTTTTCACCCTTATATTTCATGTCTTGGGGGTCATTTCCTATAGAAGCAAAAGGATAAAACTTGTTATTTTTACCAATTGTTGTGTAGCCAGTAATGTTTACATGGGATTCAATTACAACATTATCACTAATTTCAACATTGGGACCTATAACTGTATAAGGTCCAATATCTACTGATGAGGAAATTTTGGCCTTAGTGTCAATAATTGCTGTTTTGTGTATCACTTGTTATCCTTAATAAAGTTTTTTAAATTTTTTGCAGGGTACCCCATTACTTTTGAGTTATCTTGAATATCTTTTATTACACCACTACCACCACCTATTTGAATATTATTACCAATTTTTAAATGTCCAGAAATACCAGCTTGCCCCCCAATCATCACATTATTTCCTAAGGTTGAGCTTCCTGCAAATCCCACTTGTCCAGCAATAATACAATTATTACCAATTTTATTATTATGAGCTATGTGAACTTGATTATCTAAATAGGTATTTTTTCCAATTATCGTATTAGAAAGTGATCCTCTATCAATAGTAGATCCACACCCAATTTCACAATTATCTTCAATTATGACAGTTCCAATATGAGGGTATCTAAAATTTTTATTTTTATCAGGAAAAAAACCAAAACCTTTTTTCCCAATTACACAACCATCTAAAATACTCACATTATCTTTAATTATTGTATTTCTAATAATAACATTTGAACCTATAGAACAATGATCACCAATAACTACATTACTTTCAATTATGGAATTATGACCAATAAGACAATTTTTACCCACCTGAACATTTATACCAACCAAAACATTTTTACCATGTTTAACAATTTTACCTAATGAAGTTTCATCAATATTAGAAATATTTTGATCAAAATTATCATTAACGGCATCTGGATAGAATGTGTTAGTTATTTTCGCAGTTGCTATTAATACATTTTCAACAATTATGGCTAGACAAGTTTTGGGTAAAATATGTGCTAAATTTTTAGTAGTAATGCAAAATGATGCATTAGTTTTAGAGGCTATACTTTCATATTTTTTTGAATGAAAAAAAGTAATATTATGTTCATTTGCAATAGTAAGATCTTTAATGTCTAAAATCTTCGTATTTTTTAAATTACTTGTATTAATGATGTCATTCATTTTAAGCAATTCATCTATATTAAATGGTCCTGATTTTTTGAAAAATTGATTGCTCATTGATAAAGTTTTTTATCAAAGTTATAGTTAATTACTTATCAAGAAATGTTACTAATTATTTTCTATCAACAATAGTAGCTGACCATTGGGCGTCAGCCATTTTCTTACCATCTACAAAGGCCTCACCTTTATATTTCCAAACTCTACCATGGGACCTTATTGCTTCAATGTTCAATTCAAGTCTGCAATCAGGAATAACAGGGTTTCTAAATCTTGCTTTTTCAATACCCATCAAAAAAACTAATTTATTATCATAAGTAGCTTTATCTATGCCGCATGCAGTTAAGGCAGCAGCGGCTTGACCAAAAGCCTCTACTATTAAAACACCTGGCATCACTGGATTTCCAGGAAAATGCCCCTGAACAAAAAAACTTTCTTTTTTTACATTAACAATCGCTGTAGCAGAAAATAACTTTTTAATATTAATTAATTCATCTATCAACAACATGGGTTCTCTATGTGGTAACAATTCAGTAATTTGTTTTTTATTTAAAGAAGTTATCATTTAAAATTTAAAGGCTTTATATCTTTGTTTACTATATTAAGAATATCTTTTGTTATATCAAGCTCTACTGATCCTAAAATAATATTTTTTTTTTGAAATAAAAGAGAAATATTTTTAGATTCAGAAAAACTAGCAAGTATAGGCTTTATAGCATTAATTAGTTTTAAATCATATTCAATTCTTTTATTTTTTATATCAATAATTTTATTTTGTTTTAATGTATTAAAGTTTTTAATGTCAGTTTTTAATTTAGAGACAAGTAGATTAAATTCTTTTACTTCTAGTATATTTTTTTTTGTAATTAATTCTTTGTCTCTTTTCTTTAAATCTAATTCCATATCAGAAATTTCTTTTTTAAAATTCTCATTTAATTTTTTAAGTTCTTTTCTTATTGAAATACCAGCATTAGACTGATTCATAATTAATTGCATATCAATATATGCAATATTATTATTTGCCTCTACAAAAGTTGGATTATAGATAAGTATTAGTAATGTAGTAATCTTAAATAACTTTAACACTAGAAAGTTGTTCCTAAATCAAATCTAAAGTTTTCAATTACATCAGATGAATTTTTTGTAATAGGCTGTGACAATACAAAATTTAGAGGTCCAATAGGCGTCAACCAATCAATGGTAAAACCAGTTGAAGATCTAATTTTGCTAGAATTATCTAAGCTTGAATCATAATCTACACCCCATACATTTCCTGCATCTATGAATAAGCCAAAATCTATACTTTGAAGATCTGGTAAAAAGCTAGGTAATGTTGTTGCTACTGTAACAGCAGATGCATAATTACCACCTACATAATCTGTTTTATCTTTTGGACCAATTTTTCCTGCCTCAAAACCTCTCAATTTTTTTCCTGGTAAATTTATTCTTTCTGAAACTCTAATATCTTTATCACCTAAAGAATTTATTGATTTTGCATAAAACGATATAGAGCCGATCATTTCTTCTGATATTTGATTAAACACTTTGTATTCATATGTATTAACTAAAGAGTAACTGTTTGAATAAAGTGGAACTTCCTGTCTAAAACTAGAATAATAGCCTTCTGTAGGGGCATAAGATTGATCACGCACATCATAAAATAAACCGTATTCAAAATTAATATTATAATAATCACCCTCTTGTTTTTTAAGATTAGATGAAGCTGTAGAAGATGTTTCTAATTTTTCATATTCTAAAATTATGTTAGGTGAAAAATAAAAATTTTCTCTTTGCTCAAAAGAGGTGCCTATAGCTGCTCTATTTAACTTATTTTTATAGCCGGCTGTAGATAAAAAGTCAGCATCGGTTCTAGATAGATCACCATTGAGTGATTTATCGCTATATTTGTAGTTTGGTATTTGAAAATTAATAGCACCTTGGATAGAATTAGTTCCTATAGTGAAATTCGTATCTAAACCAACTCCATTTCCATTAAAGTTTCTTTCTTTAATACCAGCTGTAAAAGATTTTCCACTGGTACCAAAACCAGCACCCGCTGAGATTTCACCAGTTGGTTGTTCTACAAGTTTTATATCAATATTTTTTTTAAGCAGCTCTTCATCATTCTTTACAGTAAAATCAACTTTACCAAATAAACCGGATGACTTAATATTATTAATTGATTTATTGTTTAAAAGTTCATTAAATGGATCACCTTCATCCACTATCAGCATGTCTCTAATAGCTCTTTCGTTAGTAATATCATTACCAATAATATTTATTCTATTAACATAAAATTTTTTACTTTCATTAATGATAACTGTAAAATCAATTTTATCACTTGAAATAAGGGTTTCATCTAAAGAGGCATTAATAAACTCATATTGTTTTGATAATGCGATCTTGTCAACTTCATCTAAAATATCTTTTACTCTATTAAAAGAATAAGATTTACCTTTTAGTTTTTCAAATTTATCATAAATCATTTGAAAATTTTTTTTATCATAATCACTAGGAATTATTAAATCAAAATTATTAAAAAAATATTTATTTCCAGCATTTATATTAAAGTTTAAATTAAACATATCATCACCAACAAAACTTGCTGAAGAGCTTTCTATGACAACATCATAGTAACCATTATTTAAATAATAGTTTTTTAATAGTCTGGTATCTAAATTAATTTGTTTCTCATTAAGATATTTTTTGTTTGATACAATTTTCCAAAATTTTTCTTCCTCTGATACAATAACATTTCTAAGTTTCTTATCCTTAAAAATTTTATTTCCAGTAAAATCAATATTGTTAATTAATGCTTTTTCACCTAGATCAATATTGTAAATTAAATCAATTGTATTATTGGTATTTTCCTTAATATCAATTTCTACCTTTGAAAAGTAGAAACCAGCAAATTTTAATGAATTTCTAATTTTTGAAAGATCAGAATTAACAAAATCTTTAACATATGAACTTTTTTCTTTCATTGTTATAATTTCATACAGAGGATCTAAATATTTTTTTGATTTTACACCAACAATATTTATAGATTGAATTATAGGGTTTTCAGATACTTTTATTGATAAAATATTTTTTTCAAATAACAAAGAAACATCATTAAAAAAATTCGTGTCATATAAATTTATCAGAATTTCATTTAAATCATCTTCAGTTAAGTCTTGGTCAATCAAAACATCACTAAATAAAATAATTGTTGCATCAGATATTCTTTTATTGCCATCGACATTAATTTTAGTTACTTTTTCAGCATAAGATACGGAGAAACAAAAAAAAGTTATAAAAAATAAATATATAAATTTACGCATAAATGGGATCATATACATAGGTTTATAGTTTTCAATCTTACATATTCACTAAATTTTTTAATTTCTTTATGATTTTTTGGAAATTTATTTTTGTAATATAAAATTTCTCTTAAATTGAGGATTTTTTGAAGATAATATGAAATTTCAGTAAATTTAATTTTTTTATTATAAAACAAATCAACCAACTCATCATTTGCACTAACTATAGCTGTTTCATAAAGTGATGGTTTGTTTTTTATATTTCTTAAGATTTTTATTGATGGGTATCTTTTGTTATCTACGATTGATAACTTTAAATTATTCAAAATTTTATAATCAATTTTTTTAGTTTTAATTTTTTGATTGTCAATGAGTGAATTAAAAATAGGTATAGTCATATCAGTGTCATGAGCTAAAAATTTAATTAACCCATTATTAAATTTAACAATTGCATGTATGTATGAGTTTGGATGTATCATAATCTTAAATTTATGAATTTTAATATCAAATATTCTTTGTGCTTCTATAATTTCAAAAACTTTGTTCATCAATGTTGCGGAGTCAATTGAGATTTTTTTTCCCATTGACCAGTTTGGGTGTTTAATAGCCATTTCAGGGGAAATGTTAGTAAACTTTTTTATTGGATAATTTAGAAATGGACCACCAGAAGCTGTTAATACAACTTCTTCAATTTCATTATTTTTTGTATTATTTAATAAAGACCAAATAGAGAAATGTTCTGAATCAACTGGTATAAAAGTTGTTAAGTTTTTTTTTATTTCTTTATTAATTAAATTCCAACCACAAATTATTGATTCTTTATTTGCAATAGCAATTTTTTTGGTATGTTTAATAATCTTTAAAGTGGGTTCCAAACCTTCTAAACCTGAAATTGAGCTCATTGTATAATCTATCTTTTTTTTAAAAATTTTATTTAAGTTATCAAAATTATTATAGAAATTTATTTTTTTGTATTTTTTATTATTTTTTATGTAATTAAATTTTTCTTTATCAGCAATTATTAAATTTTTAACATTAAAATTTTTAGCTTGTTTTAAGATTTCTTTAATATTTTTGTTAGTTGAAAGAAGACAAATATTATAATTAGTTTTATTTTTTCTTATTATATTAACTGTTGTTTTCCCTATTGATCCTGTTGAACCTAATATAGCAATGTTTTTTTTCATTTTTATAATATTAAAAATTCCCATAAAATCATACCAATCGGTATTGCAAAAAGAATGCCGTCAATTCGATCTAGGAAGCCTCCGTGACCAGGAAGTAAATCTCCTGTGTTTTTCACTTTAGCTTTACGTTTTATATATGAAATAAATAGATCTCCTAGTTGGCATGAAAGAGATACTATTAATGCAAGCATTATCAAATCAAAAATACTGTTAAACTTTTCTGATAAAAAATATTGAAAAAAAGGAACTAGAGCTAATGATAAAAGAAAAGATCCAATGGATCCAGATATTGTTTTTTTGGGGCTTATCTTAGTTAGTTTTTTACCTTTAAAGATTTTTCCAAACAACAAACCACCTATATCAGAAAATATACAAATCAAAATTAGATACAGCATGTTTAATTGATAATTGTTATCTGTAATTCCATTAAATATAAAAAAAGAAAATAAAGTTAAATAGATTAAACTTAAGGATTTAATTAATAGTTTTAAAAACCTTATCTTAATATTTTTTTTAATCAAAATTTTAGAAATCAATCCATAAAACTCAATCCATGAAATTATAGAAACAAGTATCAATAAAATAATTAACAAAAAAATATAAGAAAACATTAAATATACTCCTATAAGTAAAAATAATGATGTTATAATTCTTTTAGTTAATTCTTTACTCATTATATATTTCCAAAATTTCTTTTTAATTTTCTAAATTTAATTATTATTTTTTTATAATCATTAGAATTAAAATCTGGCCAAAGTTTCTTTACAAAAAAAATTTCCGTATAAGCCATTTGCCATAGTAAAAAATTACTTAGTCTTTTAGTATTACCAGTTCTAATTAATAAATCTGGATCTGGTATATTATTTGTATAAAGATTATTTTTTATATTTTTTTCATTTAAACTTAGATTTTTTTTATTAATACATTTTATTGCATGAATGATTTCTTTTTTATACCCATAATTTAACGCAAGATTAATTTGAAGTTTCTTATTTTTAGATGTTTTTTTTTCAGATAATATCAGTTTCTCTCGTAATTTTTTAGTAAACAATCTTTTATCACCTATCACTTTTAATTTGATTTCATTTTTAATTAGTTCATCGATTTTTTTCGTAAGAAAATTTTCAAGTAAATTAAATAAAAAAAATATTTCTTTTTTTGGTCTTTTCCAATTTTCTGTAGAAAAAGTGAATAATGTTAGGTATTTAATCTTCTGTTTAAGTGTTTCTTTAATTGTTTTTTCAACCGCAATTAAGCCAGCTCTATGACCAAGATTTCTTGATTTTTTATGTTTAAGACCCCATCTACCGTTTCCATCCATAATGACGGCAACATGTTTTACTGGGTTCATATTGTCATTATTTCTTTTTCTTTAACTTCTACTTTTTGATCTATAGATTTAATATGCTGATCAGTAAATGATTGTACAGTTTTTTCATATTTTTTTTCATCATCTTCACTAACTTCTTTATTCTTGAGTAAATTTTTTAAATCATCGTTAGCTTCTCTTCTAATATTTCTTATTGAGACTTTACATTTTTCACCCATAGATTTAATTGCTTTTTTAATTTCAGTTCTTCTTTCTTCATTCAAATCTGGAATAGGTAATCTAATTAGCTGACCATCTATTTGAGGGTTTAAGCCAAGGTCAGATTTTCTAATGGCTGAGTCAACTAGAGGTACATTATTAAGGTCCCAAACTTGGATATTGATTGTTCTTGCATCTGGAGTGGTTATACTTGAAACTTGGTTTAATGGCATCGGTTGTCCATAAACATCAACCTTAACTAGATCAAGCATGGACGCATTAGCCCTACCCGTTCTTAATGATGTTAATTCTTTTGAAAAAACCTCAATGGTTTTATCCATTTTTTGGCTATATTTTTTATCATTAAACATTTATTCACCAATTTTAATTCTGTAGAAGTCTTTAATCTTTAAATTAGAAATATTAAGCTCTTTTACTATATCTTGCACCTTTTTTTTAGGTTCCATAACCCACGCTTGAGTTAATAGTGAATTGTCTTCTTTAAATTTATTCATTTTACCTAGGCTAATTTTTTGAACTATTTCATCTGGTTTTCCAGAGTTTTTTAACTCTTCTTTGACAAGATCATGTTCTTTTTGAAGAATGTCTTTATCAATTAAGTCTGAGCTTAAAGCCACAGGATTAGATGCAGCTATATGCATTGAAAGTTGCTTCCCAAATGATTTAACAACATCAGTATCATCTGGAGTCTCCAGAGATACAATAACAGATAATTTAGATAAATTATCTTTAACTATGGTGTGTAAATAGTTAAAATTTTTAGTGCCAGATTGGTTAAAAGTTTTTACTTTACCAACTGTTATTTTTTCACCCATTTTTGCTATCAATGAAACAAGGTTATCTTCAACAGTTTGACCATTTGACATTTTTGATTTATTTAATTTATCTAAATCAGAGTCATTATGATTGTTTAATTCACTTAACTCTTTTGCAAAAGAAACAAAATCATCATTTTTAGCAACAAAATCTGTCTCACAATTTAGCTCTATAATTGAAATTTTATTTTCATCTCCAGAAGTTGCTATAACTCCTTCTTTTGCATCTCTAGACATTTTTTTAGAAGCTTTAGAAATTCCTTTTACTCGTAGAATTTCTACTGCTTTATCTAAATCACCACCAGATTCTTTAACTGCTAAATTACAATCTTTAAAACCAGCACCCGTAGCTTCTCTGAGTTGTTTTACTTTTTCTATATCACTCATATTAATTCAACTTTTCCTTTTCTTTTTTTGAGAATTTAACATCTAATTTTTCTCTATCTAATTCTTGAACAGTTTTAGTAGATTTTTCTTTTGTTTTGATATCTTCAACATCTGGCTTCTCTTCTGATTTAGATGGAGCTGCTTTTTTTGCATTTTCAATAGTTTCTTTTATCAAGTTACAATAAAGGTCAATTGCTCTTCTAGCATCATCATTACCAGGTATAGGAAAATCAATTCCATCTGGGTTTGAGTTACTATCTAGAATTGCACAAATTGGAATACCCAATTTAGATGCCTCAGCAATAGCTAATGATTCATAGTTTGTATCAATAATAAAAACTAAATCAGGAACTTTTTTCATTTCAGCAATTCCACCTAGCGATCTTTGAAGTTTATCTTTTTTCACACTCATTTTAAGAAGTTCTTTTTTAGTAAACCCTCTATTTTCTGAGGTTAAATCTATTTCATATTTCTTCATTTTTTTTATAGAACCAGATATAGTTCCCCAGTTAGTAAGCATGCCACCTAACCATCTATAATTTACCCAAAACTGACCTGTTTCTTTTGCAACATCAGCTATTGCCTCTGATGCTTGTTTTTTAGTTGATACGAAAAGAATTTTTCCATTATTAACAATTGTATTGTAAACTTTTTCCAAAGCTACATTTGTTAATTCTAATGTTTTGGTTAAATCAATAATGTGAATTGAATCTCTTTTGCCAAAAATGTATTTTTTCATTTTTGGATTCCATCTTAAGGTCTTGTGACCTAAATGAACGCCTGCTTCTAAAAGTTGTTGAATAGTTAGACTTGGTATTTTCATATTTATTCCCGGTTAAGCCACCACAGTAATTTCCATTTAAGGACCGGAGGTATAAAACCACAAACTGTGTGCGTGTTAATTTAATTTAAGAGT
>Ga0114997_10003023_pt1 | contig 13333 bp, 10 predicted proteins | sample ArcticOcean_MG_C_2_FD_87045 | JGI IMG/M metagenome (GOLD analysis project Ga0114997, IMG submission 87045) | Marine microbial communities from western Arctic Ocean - ArcticOcean_MG_CB4_136 | ecosystem: Environmental > Aquatic > Marine > Oceanic | place: Arctic Ocean: Canada Basin | collected... | reverse complement strand
TTTGTTTTTTTTACTAATGTAAGATCATAGATTTTTAAGAAATCTAGTATTCTCAAATAAACTAGATGATTCCATTCATCTTTTTGACTATATTTTGAATAAGTTTTATGATTTTTTGGTATAAAATCTAAATCACTTAGTGAAATAAAATTTGAATAAAATTTTTTATTTTTATTATTCTCAAAAAATATTCTAATATTTTCCCATCTATCAAATATTGCTGTTGTATATTCGTTTAACCAATTAGAGATAATAATTCTCCAATAGTCTTTGCTTTCATTCATTTCATGAATTAATGATAATTTTTTTGAAATTTCCTCTAATAAATATTCTGTTATGTCCGTAAGATATTTATAATCTTTTTCTTTTTTTTCATTATCGTCCCAGTGATATGTATTTTTAAAAATAGAAATATTTTTATTATTTATTTCTATTTTATTTTTATCAAAATTATTAAATTCGTAAAATTCACACCATTTTCCTAATAAAAAGTTATTTTCACTAAATTCCCATGTATCTATTATACCTGTGGTTATTAAAAAATTTTTTTTCATTATCTTTCTTAAATTAGGAATAATTTTTATAATTTAATTTAGTCTTCCAAATTGACTTCTAGAAATTGGATATTTCAATATATCTAATATACTTAAATTCCCTTTTTCACATTCAGATATTTTATAAAAAACTTCATCAAGATGATTTGAATACTTCTTTATAATTTGTTCATTATGTGATGTGCTTAGATATACAGCATTAGCAGCTAAAAATTTATATTGTAACATCTCTTGAGTTATAAATGTTTTGTAAGCTTGTGCATTTATACTTTTAAAATTAAATTTTGCTAAAGACGGCAATCCTGAAATACTAATTTTTAAGTTATGTTTATTAGATAATTTTTTCCAAACTAAAAATATTTTTTTTCCTAAATAAGAAATTCTTTCCCATGATTTTTCTCTTTCCATAATTTCTAGTGTTTTTATTGCTGCTACCGGTCCTATTCTTTCAGTCCAAAAGGTACTGCTCATAAATGATTTTTGTGCACTATTCATAATAGAACCTTTTCCCAGCACAGCTGTTATTGCATATCCATTTCCAAGTGCTTTTCCAAATATTGCCATATCTGGATTAATATTTATTAATTTATGAAGTCCACCAAAACATTGTCGAAACCCAGACGTACATTCATCAAAAATTAACACTATTTTTTTTTTTGTTGCTAATTCTCTTACTTTTTTTAAAAATTTAATATTTGGTTGTGTGCTTCTCGAAACTTCCATTTTTATCACACCAATGTTTTTTCTATCTACCAGTTTCTTTAATTGTTCAATATTATTATATTGAAAACCAAAGGATGTGTTTTTCAAATTAGATGGTACGCCTAAAGGATCTAAACCAGGCATTAGATGACTGTCTAAAGTTTTTTTACTTTTTATATTTGCAGCTAAATACCAATCATGCCATCCGTGATAACCACAAAATGCTACATTTTTTTTACTAGTAGCCGATCTTGCAATTCTAATTGCCATAGCGTTTGCTTCTCCGCCTGTTCTTGCAAATTTAACTTTTTCTGCCCAAGGATGAATACTGATTAATTTTTCTGCTAAAAAAACTTCTTCTGGACAATTTAGTGTGGTGAGATTGCCCTTTTTTATTGTGCTATTCACGGCACTATCAACTTCTTTATTACAGTAACCTAGTATATTTGTTCCCACTCCCATTAAAGACATATCTGTATAAACTTTATTATTTAAGTCCCATATTTTGCAACCTTTAGATTTACTGAAATATGTTGGCCATTTGTTTGGTAAAAATAGGTTTGGATTTTTTGATAGCAAACTGTTTCCTCCTAATATTATCGCATTAGCTCTTCTCCATAATTTTTGACCCTTATCTAATATTTGCCCTTCATTTAGTTTTAAATTTAAGTTAGTTTTAAAAAGTTCTTTATTTTTTTTTGCAAATTTTATTATATCTTTAAATCCAAAATGAATATTTGGATAAAAATTTTCATAAATTGTTCTAACTAATTTTAGATCTACTTCTTCATCAACAGTCAAACGATATCTTGGTATTTCTATAGGGCAAGCAATATTTATAGAATTTATAGAATTTGGGTTATCTTTTAGATAAGGAATTATAACTGAGCCTCCTTTTCTTTGTAATTTAGTTGCATTTTTTTGAACTCTTTTTAGAAGATTGTAGCTAAAGACTTCAATATCTAAACCATCTGGATATGTCCACGGAAAACAATTTGAAAGGTAATCGGGGTGTGTTTTTTTAAATTTTTTTATAAAATCATCTAACATTTTAACATCTACTAATGGGCAATCTGCAGTTATCCTCACAATAATATCTGCCGTATATTTTTTAGCAGCATTATAAAACCTGCTTAAAACATCATTTTCACTTCCCAAAAAATAATTTACTTTATTTTTTTTTAAATATTCTAATAATTTTTTATTTTTCTTATTATTTGAGGTTGCTACAATTATTTGATTAGCCTCTTTAGTCTTCTTAAGTCTTTTTAAAATAATACCAATTAATGGTACTCCTGCAATTTCCTTCATAACTTTCCCTGGTAGTCTTGTGGACCCCATTCTTGCCTGGACTATAATAACTGTTTTCATATTTTTTTATTTGGTAGTAATAACAAATCTGTAAATAAAGAATGCCTATTTGGCCTTTCTTCGTCCCAATCAGAAAATAATTTTTTAATGCTTTTTGAATTAATTTCTTCTAAATTAATATCATTTTTTGAGAGATCAGCAAAAAATCCAAATTTTTTAATTATATTTTGCATTTCATTCCAAACCTTATTTTGTTTAAGCGCATGAGGCCAGAACTCTATAACTACTGGAACTCCTGATTTAATCATTTTTTCTGCTCCTGATAAAATATTGACTTCAAAACCTTGAGTATCAATCCATATCAAATCTTCTTTTGCATTGATATTTTTAAATAAATCATCAAAAGTTTTACTTTTTACAATTTTTATTTGATTTTTTTTATCTGTTTGAATTCCAGAGAGATTAATTCTATGTGCCCCTGAATTGACTTTTGATATTTCTAAATTTAATAATTTATCATTTTCAGAGGATAATGCGTAATTTAATGCTTCAATTTTATTATCTAGATTATTTAAACTAATATTCAGTTTTAGAAGTTTAAAATTTTCTGACTCAGGTTCTATTGCTATAGCTTCTTCAACAAGGCCTCTACTTACTGCGGGTATACATATTACACCAATGTTCGCCCCTATGTCATAAATTTTTTTGGTATTATAATTAGATTTTAAAAAAGCAATTACTTTTTTTAATTTTTCAAATTCAAAACTATCATTAGCAAAATATTCTTTTGAAATTACTTGATCACTTGTAAATAATAAAAGTTTTTCTTTGTTATCATGAAAAATATATTTTGACTTTCTTTTATTAATATCAAAAATTATTTTTTTGAAAAATGGAATATTACTATTTAAAAAAGGATAAAGAATTAAATAGATAAATTTGTAAACTAGAAATTTAATACCAATAAATATAAGAATGAAATTAACTTTTTGTTTTAAATTTTTGCTCAGAAAGTTTTTGATTTTTGATTGAGAACCTATATCGTATTTTTTCATTATTATTAAAATTTAAGTTTTAAGATGATTTTGAAATTTTTCTTATTATATCACACACAAAATCAATCTCTTCATTAGTGATCGTATTGCCTGAAGGTAAATATATACCATTATCCATTATATAGTTTGCATTAGGACATTCATTTTCACTAAATAAATTATATTTATTAATTAAAATTTTTTGCTTATTAATCGGGACAAAAGCATTTCTTGTCTCAATATTTTTTTTACTTAATTTTGTAACTAGTTCATCTCTATTGATAGGAAATCTGTTATCTAAATAAAGATTAAAAACCCACATAATGTATTTTGTAACCCAATCTTTTATTATTGGAATATTAATACCATTTATATTTTCAAGATTTTTTTTATATCTTTTATAAATTCTATTTTTTTCAAAAAATATTTTTTCTCTTTGGGAAAATTGCCCTAACCCAATAGCAGCATTAATATTAGGCAACCTATAATTAAAACCTATGTCTTCATGTAAAAATCTATTTACTTTACCATATGATAGATTTTTTAAACTTCTTGCCTTTTCAGCTAGATCTTTTGAGTTGGTAACGATCATTCCTCCTTCACCACATGTAAATGTTTTATTAGCATAAAAGCTAAATGCGCCCACATCACCAATCGAGCCAACTTTTTTTCCTTTGTATTCTACGCCATGCGCTTCTGCACAATCTTCGATTATTTTTAAATTATATTTTTTTGAAATTTTTAAAACTGCATCCATATCAACTGGATGCCCAAAAAGATGCACTACCATGATTGCTTTTGTTTTTTCATTAACTTTTTTCTCAATCTTTTTTACATCCATTTGCCAAGTTTCTTTTTCAATATCTACTGGAATTGGGATTGCATTGCAGTAATCTACAGAAAATGCGCATGCCATATTAGTACTGCTTGAAACTAAAACTTGATCACCCTCCTTAACTCCTAACGTTTTACAAGCCAAGTGTAGTGCTGTTGTTCCACTAGTGGTAGTAATTCCATATTTGCAGTTTACAAATTTACTAAATTTTTCTTCAAATTCTTTTACATATGAACCCTGACCTATTACTGATGTTTGAAGACACTTATTAACAAGATTTTTTTCCTTATCTCCAAGTTTAAAATCAAAGACTGGTATTTTTTTTTTATATTTCATTTTAATTATTTTGACCACTTTCTTGGATCAATTAATTTATTATTTTTAATATTTAAATTATGCGAAGAAAATTTACCTTTCAATTGTTTTAATTTTAAAATTTGTTTTAATTGATTTATATTATCACAACCAACTACTATACCATCTAATTGGGAATGATTACTTATAAAAGAAAGACACGCTTGCAACGGATTTACTTTATTTTTTTTTAACCAATTTTGCCATTTATCCCATTCTTTTTTAAATTTTTTTAATTTTTTAGGTAGTTGATTGTATTTTAATAAAAGTACCCCTTGCAAAAAAACTGATCTAACATGGATTTGGATTTTATGTTTTTTTATTCTTTTTAATAAGTTATTTTGAATTAATCTTTGATCAAAAATATTAAAAGGAACTTGAATTAAATCAATTTTAAATTTTTTCAAAACTTTATTTAAGGAATTAAAATTATAAATCGATATACCAATTTTTTTTGTTATGCCATTTGATTTCAACTTTTTTATACCTTCATAAATTTCATTACCATTTTTTTTTAATAAAGACTCCCCGTTATGTAATAATAAGCATTCAAATTTTTTTATATTTAAATTTTCAAGTGAGTTTGTGGCGCAGTTCTTTACCCAGTCTTTAATTTGACATTTTTTAATATTCTTCGGTTTATTAGGAATTTTAGATATTATTTTAAATCTATTTTTATTTAATTTACCAATAATTTTTTCAGATTCATTATAAAGGGGAGCCGTATCAATTATTTTGATATTATTTTTTGAAGCCAAGTATAAAAGCTTTTTAATTTGATTTTTTTTTATTAAATTTTTTTTTATTCCATAAACCTGATCAAAGTTTGCAGAACCTAGTATAATTTTATTTTTCATTTAACTTCAGAAAATTTTGATTGCAAATGGTCCATGTAGTTATTACCCATTATTTCTGAATTGTAGTATTTTTCTATTTTATCTTTAGCAATCATAGCTTTATTCTTCCACTCATATTGATAGTCACAAAAATCTATTAATGCTTCTTGTATTTCTAAAACTTGATTAGGCTGAATTAGTTTGCCGCATTCATCGTTAAAAAATTCTTTAACACCCCCAACATTTGTTGCTAAAACTGGAGTGCCAACACTCATAGCCTCAGCTATAGATAAACCAAACCCTTCATATTTTCTTGTTAATGATAAAAGTAGATCTAAACTTAATATAATTTTTTTACTGTCTAGATCTACATAATCTAAAAATTCAACTTTATTATCCAAATTGTATTGTTCAATTAAATTGCTTAATTTTCTTTTCTGACCATTCTCTTCTTTTCCAACTATCACTATATCCATTTTATCCTTATACTTTTTTGGTATTTTTGAAAAGGCTTCAATAAGATCTTCGTGGCCTTTGTCTTGGCTTAACCTGGAAACCATACCAATTTTAAAAGTTGAATTTTTTAATTTATTATTTTTTAAATTTAAATAATTTTTTCTATCATAACTATTTTTTGGAACACCATTATGAATGACATAACTTTTTAATCGATCGCCGTTTAATAGGTTTGAATTTTCTATTAATGTTTCTTTTGTGGCTTTTGATACAGTAATTAGGCTTGTAAGAGCATTTATAAGTAACAAGTTAATAAAATTATAAACTATACCCATAAATATAGGTGGCTTAACACATTCGTGGTGTATGATGATACTTTTTACAGGAATTTTTAATTTTTGTGCAGCCAGTATAGCTGATTGTTCACTTCTAAAAGAACCATAGTTTCCACATGAGCATAATAAAGCATCAAATTTTTCTTTATATAAAATCTTCTTGAACCTAAAGTAGGTTGTTATTAAAAATAGTGGTTTTAAAAAGTAATAAAATAACTTTTCAAAAAAACTTCTTTTTCTATTAAAAGTAAAAAATGAATTAAAAAAAATAAATTTTATATTTATTTGTGCAGAAAGTTCACTCATTAAAGGTTTAGCACCTTTATTTTCAGAATTAGTAATTATAGTTATTTTTTTGTCTAGAAAAGCTTTTGATTGTAATAAATATTTCAAAAAACTACTGACTCCACCAACGGTTTCTGACTCCCATACTATGGCTATTTTTTTAACTTTTAACATTTTAAAAATATTTTATTGAATTTTTGTACCAAAAGAGTGTGGCATTTTTATTTTTTTTTGATAAAATTTATTAATAAATATAATTCTTTTGAAGTAAAAAAATGGGATAGATAATATATGTTTTATTCTTTTATGCTTTAAAGTATTTTTCCATACTAAGATTTCACACTTTAAAGGTAAAATTTTAAAAAAAAATATTTTTTTTTCTTTTGTAAATTTATAGTTATAAAAATTTATATAATCTGCCAATATGTATTCAAAAAAAGTTATATCTTTTTCATAAAAAATATCTTTTTTAAAACTAATTTCAAAATTCTCATTAATTCCATTTAAGTCTTTACCGCTTATTTTATCTCCCCACCATTCTAAATTAAAAAAAGTGGCTTTTTCCAAGCATGTATCATATTTTAAATCATATTTTTCACAGAAATCTTTTAATACTCCACTATGATTTTGGTGTAATTTTTCAAGCTGAACAATAAAAAAAAATTTATTATTTTTTTTTTTAATTTTTTCAAGTTCCTTTAATCCATTTACAAGTAAATTTAACTGAAAATAAAGAGAGTTTGCAAAAAAATTTTTTCCTTCTTCGTAATTAAGCCAGTTGCTAACTGGTGAACTAATAGCTGAAAGTGGATTCCTTATAGTATGTATAATATCAAAATCTATATTTTTTATTTTATTACCAAAATATTTAGTATACTTAATTAAATGACAGTTAATTAGCATTATTTTTTTTATATTAATGTTTTGTCCACACGTAATTGCATATGCCTGATGTAAAAATAATATAGATTTATATATCTTATTTTCAAATACATCTGTTGGTTTTTTTTTAAATAAATTAAAAAAATTTTTTTTAAATTCTGATTGATTGACTATATAATATTGTTTTTTATTTTTACCTAACATGTTATGCCGCTCTACTTTTTGACTCCATCCTAGCCTTGAGTCGAAAAAATGAATGTAATTTTTAATAAAATATGAAGATATAGTCAGTGGATCATGTGAAGATAATATTTCAATTAATTTTTTATTTGTTCTAATTGTTCCTGGAAATTGTAAAACTTGTGGGTGACCGTCTAATAAACTTTGAAAAAAGTCTGAACCTGATCTACTGCCAGCAACCAAAAGTAAAGTTTTCATTAAAATTGATTAATTGATTTTATTTTTTTGAAACACTTTTATCATTTTCTGTAAAAAAACTACTGAATTTTTAGGGTATTTACCTATCGCGGTTTCAGCAGCCAACACTAATCCATTAGCTCCCATTTCTAGCGAGCTATATATATCATTTGCTTCACCTCTAGTTGGGTAACTATTCTCTAGCATGCTTTCTAACAAATTTGTTGCAACATAAATTTTTTTATTTTTTTTTATTTTAAATAATTCTCTCTGAACTATTGGAATATTTTCTACCTTAACATCTTTTGATAAATCTCCACGATCAATTAAAAAAAATTTGCCTTTTTTTACTATTTGTTTAAAATCTTTTATTGCTTTAGAAGTTTCTATTTTAAAAATTTTATTTTCATTTTTTAACAGTTTATTAAATTTTAAAATATCGTCTACTGAGTTAGTAAAAGATAAAGCATAATTTTTAATCTTAAATCTTTTACCTATTTTAATTGCCTCAAAATCTTTATTTGTTAAATAGTTAAGTTTCACTTTCCTATTTTCTATATGTACGCCTTTATTATTCTCAAGAATCCCTGCAGATATAACTTTACAAATAATATTATTTTTTTTCTTTATAACTCTTAGTTTTAAGTTGTGAAAACCAATATTTAAAATGTCATTTTTTTTAATTTGTTCGTAAATTGAATTTGGATATAATTTAATATTCCCGTTTGATAAATTTATTATTACTCTTTCACCAATTTTATATTTTTTTTTCTTTTTAACTTTTGTTCTAATTTGAGCTCCTTCTGTGTCTATGCAGATAGGTACTCCAGTATTTTTTTTTATAAATTTTATTGATTTTTTCAAACCTTCTAAACTTAAGTGTGACATATTCAATCTTAGTAAAGAAATTTTATTATTCCCAAATTTTAAAAAATCTTTATTTAAGGAATGAGGACCAAGTGTACAAATAATTTTTATTTTATCTTTCATATATAATTAATTAAAAATTATATTAATATCCTCTTCATTTTTATTATTCGGTTGATCAAGGATAGGGTCTGGAAATATATTTTCTTCATATTCTTTTTTTAAATTATATTCTCTTGGTGAAAATGTTAATTCTAGCACTGTGGGAAATCTGTCTTTTGTAATAAAACCAAAGTTGTTTACATGAATATGAACTAGATCTAAACTTAAACTCTCAATAAATAATTTTATTTTATCAAACATTAGATCACAGTTATGAAATTCGATAACTAGCCCCGTTAATTCTTTTTGATTTTGAAGAATTTGATTTAATATTCTATATTCGTTTCCTTCTATATCTATTTTTATAAAAAAATTTTTATTATTCCATTGCTTTAAAATCTTTGTCATATCTATTATGTTAGTATTTTTTATATCTGACATTTTATCTCCTACGGTGCCAAAAAAATTTTTTATATGAATTTTTTCAGAATTATTAAAAAAAAATTTATAATTAAAAAAAGTAAAAAGTTTTTTAACATTCTCTTTTAAATTTTTTTGTAGTCCTATTATTTCTACTAGAGTTTTAATAAATCTTTTAAACCAAAAACCTAATGTTACACTATGATCAATGCAAATAATTTTTGAATTGGAACTTTCTTTAAAATTTTTTTCAAACGACCAGTCATCACCTAAACCAAAACTATAAAGAATTGTAGTATTTTTTAAGGAAGTCTTAGGAATACAATAACCTCCATCATTTTTTTTACCAATTCTTACTAAATTAGTTTTAAAAGCCGGTTTAAGAAAGTTGGGTAGGTTTATAAAATTTTTATTTTCTTTCATTTAATATATTTTTTTAAAAAAAGTTTTATAATATTAATAACTTTAATTTGATTTTTTTTATTTAAATTTGGATATACTGGAATTGAAATAGCTGTTTTGCTATATCGTTCTGACATAGGAAATTGACCTGGTTTAAAACCAAGTTTTCTATAAAAAGGGTGTAAATGTATTGGTAAATAGTGCAAGTTTACAAATATTTTTTTTGACCTCAGGTGAGTAAAAAATTTTTTGTACAAATACTCATATCTATTTTCTAATTTAATTATAAAGAGATGATAAGATGAATAAAAAGATTTATCTATTTTTTGGAACTCAATAGGTAAATTTTTTAAATTATCTATATAAAATTTTGCAATTTTATTCCTACTTTTTAAGAATGTATTTAACTCGGTAAGTTGACTAATTCCTAGCGCAGATTGAATGTCGTTCATTCTAAAATTATAACCTATTGATTGTTGTTCGTAATACCATGGCCCTATATTTTTAAATTTAAAATTTTTTTTATTCCTAACAATTCCATTATTCCTTAACATTTTTAATTTTTCATAATATTTTTCTTTATTGGTTGTGCAACATCCTCCTTCTCCAGTTGTTATAATTTTTACTGGATGAAAGCTAAAAACTGTTATATCCGACCACTTAGAACAACCTACTCTTTTTGAATAATATCTCGCCCCAAACGAATGCGATGCATCTTCTATAATCTTAAATTTATATTTTTTAGATAAATTTTTTAACTTTATTGGATTTACAGGTAAGCCGGCAAGATGAACTACTATTAATAATTTTGGAAGTCTTTTTTTTTTCTTCGCTATTTTTAATTTCAATTCTAATTTATCTAGTGAAATATTCCAAGTATCTTGATCAATATCAACAAAATCAATTTTTAAACCACTTAAAATACCACAATTTGCAGAAGCAACAAAAGAATTAGGAACTGTCCAAAATAAATCTCCTTTTTTCAAAGATAATGCTTTACACGCAATAAGGAGTGCTGAACTTCCACTGTTTGTTACTGTTGCATATTTGCTTCCAACTAATTTTTTTATTTTATTTTCAAACTCTATTGTTTTCGGTCCTTGTGTTAAGAATTCTGATTTTAGAACTTTATTTAAATTAAAAATATCATTCTTGCTTATTGTTTGTTTGCTATAATTTATATTTTTCATATTATATTTTAAATTAAATATCTTAAATATTAATTGACAGAAAATTTAGACAGTTTTTTTTAAATCGTTGACGCTGAGGAAATGATAATTTGTATTAGAACTATAAACAAAATTATTACTAACAAACTTTCCTTTTTCATTATTCTTACTTACTTTATAATTATTACTTTTTCCTTTAGTAAAATCAACTGCCGATGGTCTAATTAAATAATAATTTTTAAACTCTATGGTATCTCGTGCAGAATCTTCAGGGCATAAAACTTCATGTAATTTTTCACCTGGTCTAATACCAACAATGTGATATTTAATTTTTCTACCTAACGACTGAACTAAATCTGTGATTTTAACAGAAGGTGTTTTTGGAATAAACAATTCTCCCCCTCTCATTAAATCAATTGAATTTAAAACAAATTTAACTCCATCTTCTAATTTTATCCAAAATCTTGTCATTCTTTCGTCGGTAATTGGTAGGGATTTAACATTCTTTTCAATTAGAGATTTGAAATAGGGTAATACTGAACCTCTTGAACCCACTACATTTCCATATCTAACTACTGCAAATTTTGTATCGAAACCACCAGATAAATAGTTTGCATTTATAAAAAGTTTATCTGAACATAATTTTGTGGCGCCGTATAAGTTAACTGGATTGGCAGCTTTATCCGTTGATAAGGCAATAACTTTTTTTACATCATTTTTTATGCTAGCGTTTATTACATTTTCTGCACCATAAATATTTGTTTTAATGCATTCCATGGGATTATATTCAGCAGCAGGAACTTGCTTAAGTGCTGCCGCATGAATTATCATATCCACTTGTTTTGTTGCAAGCTCTAGTCTAGCTTGGTCTCTTACATCTCCTAATAAAAATCTTAATTTAGAGCTATTAAACTTATTAGACATTTCAAATTGTTTTAGCTCATCTCTAGAATAAATAATTATTTTTTTAACACCATATTTAAGTAAAAATTCTACACATTTCTGACCAAATGAACCAGTTCCTCCAGTTATCATTATTATTTTATTTTTTAAAAATTTCATATTTTTCAAATTTAGCTTAGTTTTTTATTTTAAATTTATCATAATTGCCTTGATCTACAATTTTTCCTTTATCAAAAGAGTAAATCTTATCAGTGTTTTTTAATGTATTTATCCTATGTGCTATAGAAATTATAGTTTTTTCTTTAAATATTTTAAGTTCATCAAGAATTTGTGACTCGGTATTGACGTCAAGTGAGCTTGTGGCTTCATCTAGAAATAAGATTTCAGGATCATAAATTAATGCTCTACATAAGCCAATTCTTTGAATTTCACCACCAGACAGATTCACTCCTTCTTCTCCTAGATTTCCATCTAATCCTTTAGGTAACCTATTTAGAAGCTTTTCCAAACTTAATTTTTTAATTAATGCTACTATTATATCATCAGTATATTCTTTATTACTTAAACCAAATAAAATATTATTTCTTAAATTTTCATCTAATATAAATATTTTTTGAGGAACAAATCCAATTAGTTTTTGCCATCCTCTTATATTTGAAAAAATAGAATTTCCATCTACTGTAACTTTCCCTTTATTCGGTTCTAGTATACCAGCCAATATTTCAACTATAGTACTTTTACCTGAAGCACTCGGACCAATTATACCAATCTTTTCTCCTTTTTTTATATCTATACTTACATCAGAAATTTGAAACTTATTTGAATCGGGGTATTCAAATTTTTCAATATCTACATTTATAGTTTTAGTAAAATTAAATTTTTCATAAGAAATATTAGATTCTTTTTTAAAATTTCTTAATTCATTATAAAGCACATTTATTGAAGGATAGGTCAATTTGATTAGCTGTATACTAGTAACTATTTTATTGATTGATGGTAAAATTCTAAAACTAGCAGCGATATACACGCTTAATATTTGTGTCATTTCGATTAAGTTGCTACCTTTATAGAATAAAATAAAAATAGAAATTACCACAAAAATTACACCAATAAATTCGATTAACAACTTTGGAATGCTTTGGAAAAAATATGTTATAGTTGAAATTTTGAATAAGTTTATATTATGTATTTTAAATTTATTAAAAAAAAAATTTTCTCTTCCTAAAAGCTTAATTATTTTTATTCCATCAAAACCTTCTTGCATAAATTGTATTCTCTTTTGCATATTTGATAATCTCTGCACTCCCCATTTATTCAATTTTCCTCTTAATAGAAAAAAATATAGTGAAGCAAAAAGTAAAAAAATTATTAATAAAAGAAATGTAAAATAAAAACTTATATAAGATAAAACAAAAGCTATTCCAATTATAACTACAATCTCTAGTGCTATTTTTAAAAATGAAGTTAAA
>Ga0114997_10003017_pt1 | contig 13345 bp, 8 predicted proteins | sample ArcticOcean_MG_C_2_FD_87045 | JGI IMG/M metagenome (GOLD analysis project Ga0114997, IMG submission 87045) | Marine microbial communities from western Arctic Ocean - ArcticOcean_MG_CB4_136 | ecosystem: Environmental > Aquatic > Marine > Oceanic | place: Arctic Ocean: Canada Basin | collected... | reverse complement strand
TGAAGATGATCTCTTGCGACCGGCACTTTCGCCGTTTTTTCAGCCCATCGTGCAAGCGTTGTTGGTCACCGCGGAGAGACCGGATGCGGAGATGAAGTTGAAAGTGGAATGTTACGAAGCGTTGAACGATATCATTCGAGGTGCGAGCACAGAAACGTTAGTTACGGTGCACCAGCTCATTCCCGTCGTCTTGCAAAAGCTCGGGAGCACGTTCGAGACGCAAGTGACTTCCCAAGACATGTTGGAGAAGCAAACCGATCAACAGGCGTTGTTGTGCGGAACTTTGCAAGTTATCATTCAACGCTTGGGATCGGAAGAAGCGGCGAAAGGCTCCTTGGCGCAGCACTCTGATAACTTGATGACTGCTTTTTTGAGAGTTTTAGCGAATCGATCCGCGACTGTGCACGAAGAAGCCATGCTCGCGGTCGGCGCTTTGGCGCACTCGGTAGGTAAAGATTTCGAAAAATACATGGAGGCGTTTTACCCGTTCGTCGAGGTTGGTTTGAAAAACCACGAAGAGTTTTCTGTGTGCCAAGCGACGGTTGGTGTGGTTGGGGACATCTGTAGAGCATTAGACGAAAAGTTGGCGCAATGGTGCGACAACATCGTGTTTTTGTTGTTGCAAGATTTGCAATCGTCCGAGTTGCACAGAGCTGTGAAGCCGCCGATTTTGAGCTGTTTCGGCGACATTGCTTTGGCGGTTGGTCCTTCGTTCGATAAATATCTCGAATTCGTTTTACCCATGTTGCAAAGCGCGACGAGTTTGGCGATGACAAATCAAGATCCAAACGTTGAATTAGACGAAGATACGGTGCAATACAAGAACGATCTCAGAAATGGCATTTTCGAGGCGTACACCGGGATTTTGCAAGGGTTCCGAGACGATAAGTCCAAAATCGCGAGTTTGGCGCAGCACGCGCGCTTTATTTTATCCTTCATCGAAGATGTTTCAAAAGATCCGTACAGAGACGCGAGCGTGACGAGGAACATGATTGCGTTGTTGGGAGATATGGCGGATACCATGGACGGTATCGGCGAGCTGTTCAAAGAAAAGACGTTTTACCAAGCGTTGTTCCAAGAACTTCACTCGCAATCTTCAGACGACACCAACTTTGACTCGACTTTGCACTGGGCGAGCGAGCGCATCGCCCAACGATTGACGCAATAATACAAGTAATAATATACTAATACGAATAGCTGACGAATTGACTGACAATAGCATAACTAATAAATAATTAAGAATAAGAAGAGAGAGAGAGAAAGGGAGAGAAAAGAAAGACGTGAAGCGCTTTTTTTTTGTAAGAAGTACTAAAGTACAAACGAATCAAATAAACGATACTCTTCATAAAGCGTTACAATTTAATATACGAGTAAACTGCTAAACGCCTTCAACTACTACTAGTACTACTACTACTACTACATTACACACTTGTTCTCTATGATTGCTAATAATTGAATCTACATTCTTCTTTTGCGTTGCAAAAGTTAATAACTCCATCGTTGGCCATTGTCCTAAACATGATGTCTTCCGTGTCAAAGCTGTGCACCGGGTTCCCATAACTCCTGTGCGTTTGCTTCAAACGATAATACTGGTACGGATCGCCTCGCTGGCCTTTCCCTAAACCGTACACTGTGATATTTACGCACAACGGACGTAACATTGCGATACCTACTAAACCCGACGACGCGCAATTACCGCCTTTGAAGTTTTTCGAGTGCTTCTTCTCGTAACATTTTCGGAACTTCTTCAACGAATTCTCCGCCACCGCTCGGATTTCAGGCATGAGAAATAAAGTCTGCACGTCTTTTCGTTTTAACTTATTCTTTACGTAATACGCTAACCGAACGAAATTTTCCGCCGCCGTGCGCGAAGAAATCAGAGTGACTCCTTTTTCCAAAGGCCACCCTCCGCCTCGGTAGATTTTGTTTATGCCGCTTCCGTCGTGGTATGCGATTGTCCACAATCTATTTAATAATCTGTGCGTCGTTTTTTTTCCGACGAACTTTTCGTACCCTTTCGTCGGGGCTTGATTGATACGCACGACTACATCGTTTGCGTCGATTTGTTTCCCGTAATCCATTTTGAGAAGATGTCCTGAGTTCCCGACGAGTGCACACGTTCGCCACGGCGCGTCGCCATTTGCTGCTACACTATTTGTCGCTACTACTGCTGGTGCTGCCAAAATATCTCTCCCAGAATTTGGTAATATGGACGCGGGGATCTTCTTATCTCGATAAGCTCCCGTGTTTTCGTAGTTCTTTCTATGCGCGAGTGTGGAAACGGTGGTTGCTTTATTTGCTTTCGCTTTTGGCGGGAAGAGTGCGATGTACTCTGGCGAGCACGCGTGCGAGTGCGAAGCGTGGCGAGAGAAGCGCTGCGTCACCATAGCTGTTGTCGTTGTCGTCGTCGTAGTTTTCTTTGTTTTTGGAGCAACTGCTTCTTCACTTTCTGCTTCATCTTGTTTGACATCTTCTTCCTCGTTATCTTTGTTTCGAACGTCTTCCTCTTGGTCACCAACACCTAATAATTCCCCCGTCGCGTTTTCTTCTTCTTCTTCTTCTTCGTTCTTTCCGTGTACTTCCACCTCATCCTCGACTGATACTTTCGTCGATTCTTCCTCGTCTGGATTTAAGAATCCCGCATCGTCTGCGCCGAGAAGTCCTTCGTCCTTAATATTTGCTTCTTCCTTTCCAAACGCAAAAGGACTACTCGGTGATGATGTAAACGACACCACGACTGCGAGCAATAATACAAAGGAAACGAAAAGAGTTATTATAATAATCAATCGTCGTTGCCTTCTTCCTTTCACATTTGCCCCTATTGTTGGTGTTGGTATTGTTGCTGTTGTCGTCGTCGAAATCATCGTCATCATCGTATCCTCGTCGTCGTCGTCGTCGCTCCTCTCGTCGTCATTTTATCGAATACGTGTTGAGTCATGTTTTGTCCCGAAACTTGTTTTTTTTGCGTGTTTTTTTTAGAGGGTTGTGTGTGCAAAAGGTGGATGAATTCTTTGCTTTTCCCTCACAAAAAACAAAAAAAAAACAAACACACAAACCAAAAATTAGTGTCTTCGTCGATTATCGATGAGAACAACAACGGGTTTCACCTTTGGCACACACAGTGGAAGAGCAGGATTAAAAACGTCTTCTTCTTCTTCTTCTTCATTAGTCAGGCAATTCCTGCCTTCATCTTTGGTGCGCTTTCTTGACGCGCACAACAACAACAACAACACCTTTGATCACTCCTCGTCGTCGAGATTTAGACGAGGAAGGAATTGCGCTTTATTTTCAACGAACGCCGCCGGGAGAAACGATTCACGACAACAACAACAACAACAACAAAGAGGAAGGGGAGGAAGAGGTAGAGGAGGAAGAGGAGAAGGGAGAGAAAGAAGAGGAAGAAGACAAGATGTGGATTCATTCGATGATTCCGGTGGTTGGGGCGCTGGTTTACGAAACGCGCGACAAGGTGGAGGAGGAAAAGGAGACCAAATGAAACAACAACAACAATTAAAACAGATTTTTTCAGCCTCTGCGGAACAACCACCGCAATATCAACACGAAGTAACACAAAGTGTTGGTGGAGGAGCAGTACCACCTCCGGCACCACCAGGATGGAAACCAAGTGTACGCGAGGATATGCAAAACGATTTCGATGCCATCAGAGCGGCGACTACGGAACCGCCTCGAGACGGTATGAGGAGAACGACCAAGAAAACATCGTCTTCGGCGCCAAAAAATACGGCGACGAACAGGTTCAAAGAGAACCGAGGTAAAGGCGGTGATGAAGAGCGGAAACGATTATTTCAACGACAAATGGATCAATTCAAGCAAATCAGTGATGATTCTGATTCTGATGGAGATGACAATTACGATGATTACGATGATTTAGATGATGATGATGCAGACTTTAGAAGCTTCCACGAAAACTTTAAGCAAAGGAGCGAGACTACGACGCAACGCGCGCCGAGACAAAGAGAAGGCCGCGAGCGACTTTTTTCTTCTTCCGAAACGAGCAGAAACCCTCCTAATGCACAAAAAAGTAGTAATAGTAGTAGTAGAAGAAGAAGAGGTGAAGATGCATACCAAGACCAAGAAGCGGCACCCGAACGCGCACCGGTGTCAAAAGGCATGTCTCGCTTTTTCGTCACCTGCCATCCGGGATTGGAGGAAGTTGTCGCCAAAGAACTTTCATCGAAAGAGATTCGAGCGCAGCACGTTGAAATAGGCGCATCTGGTGTCTCCTTTGTCGGTACTTTAGAAACTGCATACAACGCGAACATTTGGCTTCGTTCGGGAACGAGAGTGTTGTGCGAACTCGCGTCTGGGGATTTAGATCCGCGCGAATCAGGTTTCGATTCCGTGTATGATTTTGTTAAACATTGCGTTCCGTGGCAAGAAGTTTTAATCAACGCAGAATTAACGTTTTCGATCGAAGCGAGAGTGTGGTCAAATTCTCTAATTTCGAGCACGAAACTCGCGTGCACGAGAGCAAAAGATGCCATTTGCGATTACATTTCCGACGCGTGCGGTGGTATTCGCCCGAGAGATCCGCGCGACTTTCGCGGCAACAAGGTGAAAGCAGACGTTCCATTGTTTATGACTTTGTATAAAGATCGGGCGACGCTTTATCGCGACACGAGCGGTGATTCTTTACACAGAAGAGGATACAGAGCAAATTTATCTGTTCATCGAGCCGCGTTGAACGAAGCCGCGGCAGCTGGATTACTTCACATCGCCGGATGGCCGGAAGCGCTCGACGAATGGAGAAGCCAGCGAGAAGAAGATGACGATATACCTCCTCCTGTATTTATAGACCCAATGTGCGGTTCAGGTACGATGGTTGTTGAAGCCGCCTTGATGGCTATGAATGTTGCACCTGGGCTAGTTCGGTACAAAAATGGTGGATACGCGTTCCAAAATTGGCCAGATTTTAACGAGGACGTCTTTCTCGATTGCATCGATAACGCCGAAAAAAAGAGAATCGCAGAGGAAGAATTCCATCAGTTTTCCGACCAAAAGAATAAAGTGACGTGCTTAGGCAACGACATCCATCCTGGTTCAGTATCGTTGGCGCAGCGCTCAGCTCTAGCCGCCGGTGTACCGCACGTCGTAAAAGTGTACCAATCTTCCGTTGACGAGTGGGTAGTTCCGCCTTCGTTATTAGAATCGAAAAGAAGAAGCATTTGTACGAACCCACCGTGGGGGAAGAGAATTTCACTCGATAGTAGAATGAGCGACGTGAATCGTAACGGCAGCGGATCCTCAAATAGAGCTTCTTCTTACGGAGGCGAGAACGGCTATAACAATGAAGACCAAGACAATGACGACGACGACGACGAAGAAAGATGGGGTGGTGGCGATGGCGGTGGTGATGACTACAACGAAATTTTGCCGGGAGATGTGAACTCGACCGAAGCCGGAGACGCTTGGAGAAAGTTGGGAATCTTTTTAAAAAGAGAAATGCCAAACCAGTCCGCGTTCGTTTTATCTGGAGACCCTTCTATATCGAGAGAAATTTACATGCGCGCGAGTCGCAAGCACGTCTTGGGGATTGGCGGCGTCGACACGCGATTATTACGATACGACATTCTTCCGCCAAAACCAAAGAAAGCAGATTTTTAAGTGGAAAATTGTCTAAATAAACTAGTTCTTCTACATGTATTGCTTACAATATTGCTAGTACTACTTCCTATCATACACTATGTGGGCCTACTGCTTTTGCTGAACTAGTGCTGCCTCGATATCGTTGTTGTTGTTTTTTTCGTTGTCGCTGGCTTTGATAAGAGAGACAAATTCTTCCTTTCCTCGTTTACCCGATTTATCGCAGAGCGGAGAATTTTTCTATCAAGCTCCTCAATTTGTTTAACCGGCTTGCTCGAACCCTCTTCCTTCTTTTCGCTCTTTTTCTTCCTTGAGTTGCTTTCAATGGTAGCTGATGTAGATAGTTTCTGGAGTTCAGCATCAATCGAATGTGCGCACATGACTCGTAACGCTTCGGCGAGGCTATACTCTGGAAACTGCGCGCTCATTCGCCTCGCGAACCATAAATATAAATCGTACGCTCGGTGTTGCTCTTCCAAAGTCGCCAAGATGCCCACGCTTCGTTGGTTCATGCGCGTCTGCGCATCTGCTCTAGACTTTCTATCGTGTTTGTTGACTGACTTTGGAATCAACTTTACGCTCACGTGACCTTCGTTTAGGAACGCCTTTGCAAAATTCATCAACGTCTTCATACTGTGCAGACAATCAACACTCGTGGGTGATACGGAGAACGTGTAATGATCCTCAATCTCCATGCCAAGGTTTTCTAAATACTTTGCCAATCGAATAACTTCATCGCTCTTGCGCATCTTGTAATATTTCGGAACTATTGCATCCGACGATAACGCTTTCATTGCATACTCCAAAGTCGCACCTTCAACTTTAGAGCAATACTCGAGTATTTGCTCAAACGTTGGTGCTAAACCCGCAGTTTTCAAAGCTTCCACAGGAGCATTGAGTTGATTTTGTATGAATTGTAAACCAGATACTCCGCTACTTTTTACGATATCATTTTTCGCGTTATCGCCATCTTTTCTACTACCATGAAGAACCATGCCATCGTCCGTCGTCGTCACAACGCCACCTCCTTTATCGTAGTAAGACATTTTATACCGTCCAGCTCTGCCTGCAATTTGTTTCACCTCTGGACTCGTCAGCTGTCGAATTTCTACGCCGTCAAACTTTGTTAATTCGTTGAAAATAATGCGTCGAATGTTTAGATTCAATCCCATACCAATGGCGTCGCTCGCGATTAACAAGTCGTATCCCGAATCCGGTTTATTGAACAATTCTGCTTGCCTCGATCGCGCCTCGGGAGGCAATCCCCCGTAAATCACGCACGCTCTCAAGGGCACTCTTCTCTCGATTTCGCTCTTCAGCGCGTACACCGCCTTTCTCGAAAATGCGACAAAACAATCCCCTTTCTCAATGTTTTGCTCCAAACGTTTCTTCGAAAAGTGTTCCTCGGCAACGTTTAAAGGACTCAAGCGCTCGTAGTTTCGTATTCTCAGCTTATCGCCGGTATCCTTGCATATCTTTTCAATCAACTCTACGCAGGAAGTGTCACCACAAAGATGCACCTCCAGCGCGGGTGTACCTAGTAACGCTCGCGTGAACGCGTACCCGCGAAAATCATCCCCGATAAGATGTATCTCGTCTATAACCGCGCAATCGACAACTTTGTTCACGTCTACCATTTCTACCGTACACGCTATGTGTTCCGCATTTTCTACTCTTTTCAATTCTTGACCGGTAACTAAGTCACATTTCGTGCCAAACTTATTCAGCGACTCGGAAATTTCCCAAGCGAGCAGACGTAAAGGCGAACAATACACCCCCGATGACGCTCGCTTCAAGCGCTCCATGGCCGCGTGCGTCTTCCCGGAGTTTGTCGGACCGACGTGTAAAATGATTTCACGTTGCATAGTCCGCGCCAAAGGGTACCATTTACCGGGTTTTTTCATATCCATCAACGTTTTCAACTCCTCCGGGGTAACTTTTGTTTTTGAAGTCGTCGTTGTCAAAGAACTTTTTTTCTTCTTCTTCTCCTTGTTGTTTTGTTTTTGTGCGCTTTCATTCGGACTCGTTCTGGAAGTCATCGTTTCTGTGGAAGAAGAAGCGTACGATCTTCTGAAGGCGGACGACGATGAAGGCGAGGTGAAATTCTCAATCGTCACCAAGCGCGGCCGACACCAATTGTTCTCACTCTTTCTTTGAACGAAAAACGACGGAATCGTCGTCGCGGTCGTTGTTGTTGTTCGTATTTCTTTAAACGAAGGCGCACGAACACAATTAACACTCCCACACGCGAGAATTCGAGTCAGGAAAGAGGAAGAAAAAGAAGAAGATTTTTGTAAAAACCTCTTTCGAACAACAGACGAGAACGACGACGACGCACTCATCTTCTCTCTGTTTTTACTACCGTTTCTACGTGTTCGTTTTGCTCGTCATCTCTCTCTCTCTCTGTTGTTGTTCCGCTTTTTTTTAAAGCGACAGAAAGTGTTTTTGTTCTTTTTTTAAGAAATCCAAGAATAATTTTGTTTTTTGACGGCGCAAAGACAAAATTCTTTTTTCTCACTTTCTTCCTCCTCACAAACAACAATTTTGTACTACTAATTAATACAGATATGACGATGATGCGTGGGAACAAACCATCATCGCATAGAGTATCGCCTGTTCTGTCTGCGAAAAATGATGGTGCTCCTCCCTCGGCTGATGATTTTGCGAGGCGGAGTGAGAGACCAATCATCAGAGAAGAACGCATTCAATCTCCGAGACAGAATTCGAAGGAGAAGAAAATTCAATCGAGGAATTCCTCCTCGCGGAGTTCCTCTTCCTCGAACGACGACAATAATAACAATACTAATAATAATAACAACAAAAAGAAGACGACGAAGAAAGAGGACGATGGGGCTACGAAGAGATCTTCCTCGTCTTCCTCGACGACATCGTCATCTTCATCCTCGGAAAGCGACGACGACGACGATGAGGGAAGTGTAGGAGGTGAACAGACGAGAGGGAACAAAATCGAGAGAAACAAGAAGAAAACGAAACAAACAACAACAACAACGACGGCCACGAAAGGACAAAAAGAGAAGAAGAAGAAGAAAAAGAAGAGTAAAACGAAGAACAAGACAAAAGACCGCAAAGAAAAACAGCATCAACCGAAAAATGAAGAGGAAAAAATGAATAAGAAGATCCGCGCGGCGAAGCGAGGCACGCGCTCTGAGCTCTCCGTCTCCAAAGGCGGTTGGACTAAGCACGGATACGCCTACGACAACGCGAACGTTTTGAACACGACAAACTTAAAATCAAAAGCGGGAACTATCGATCGCATATCTGCGAAAGAAGTCTCCCCAGAAGAGTTCGACAGACGGTTTTCCTTGACGAGAACGCCGTGCATAATCACCGACGCCATGGACCATTGGCCGTGCTTTATGAAAACGTTAAATAGCAAAGGGAAAGAGGATAACCCGCGAGAGTGGACGATTGATAAGTTACAAAAAAGGTTTCCGAAGGATAGATTCAAAGTCGGTTCCGATGACGATGGGTACGCCGTACGAATGACAATGACTGAGTTTCAGTTTTACTGCGACGGGGAAAGGAATCCTGACTACGGTTGCAAAAGAGACGATAGTCCATTGTACGTTTTCGACGGTTCCGTCTTTGATAAAGAGAATACGAAAGAGCTCGAGAAAGATTTTGACATTCCGAGTTACTTCTCCGAAGACTTGTTCAAATACCTCGGACATAAACGAAGACCTCCGAACAGATGGGTCGTGTTTGGACCGCCGAGAAGTGGATCCTCAGTACACGTCGACCCGTTAGCGACGTCCGCTTGGAACGCGTTGATTTCTGGACAGAAACGCTGGGTGTTGTACCCGCCAGATAAAGGCTTGTCAAAACCTCTTCTGAAACCAAAAGGTATTGGATTAGACGGAGAATCAGTCACGTGGTTCCAAAAAGCTTATCCAATGACACAAACGCGAGAGTGGTCGGAAGTTGGCGGATGTCCAAAGAGTTTCGACGTCGTACAAAACGCCGGCGAGATTATGTTTGTCCCAGACGGGTGGTGGCACGCCGTGTTAAACATCACGCATACCGTCGCGGTTACGCAAAATTTTTGCACGACGCCAAGATTTGACGCAGTGTACAGAGCCACGCGACGGGGAAGACCAAAAATGAGCAAAAAATGGCTCGAAAAGTTGAAAGCGAAGGGCCGACAAGATTTATACGATACCGCCATGCGCCAGCCGAGACGCTCGGAGTACTCCGAGAACGAAAAGACTTCGTCGTCTTCATCAAGCAGCAGCGAAGGAGAGAGCGACACGGAAGATGCCGACGATCGAATGGTTCGATTAAAAGAAGAGACGAGAAGATTGGCAAAACACGGAGGCAAGCGAGAGAGAGAGGAAGAGGAGGTGTAAAAAATTAAACATCACACGTTGAATGAAACGTTGTAATCATATATATAATACTCAATAGTCATTTTAACGCGTTGTCATATGTGTGTGTAAGTTATATATTCGAATTCACAACAATAACAGCAACAGCAACGACAGCAACAACAACAATGTTTTTAATAATATTCAGATTCGCTATATCAGAGTTACTTTAAGAACGTACACGTGACAAATAAGGTGAGGAACGAGAACAAACTCAAAATCAACTCAGGCGAGAACGACTCTGGGAAGAGAGGAATGTACACCGGAATGATCGAACCAATCAACCAACCGACGAGCATAGCTGCAAAAGTGTGTAAAAAGGACTTTCCAAGCGCCTTGTTCTTTTGTCCGCCTCTTTTGTCGTTGAGAAAGAAGACGCACGCGGCAAAAGCGCAGGCGAGTTGAAACGCCGGTCCTTGCGAAGCCGGAGTCACAATAGACCAGATGGAAATACCGAAATACAAAACCGCTCGTCGCATCAACGTCGTCTTGTCTGGCTTTTCAAACTGGTTCTTAATGCGCTCAACAAACGGCGGCGTGTAATCTTCCTCTTCTTTCTTCTGTCTCAGATTCTTTCTCTTCAAACCTTTCGATTTCTTCCTCGTGTTTAACTTTTCTTTCAAAATGGCGTCCATGGCGAGGTCGATTTGTTCACATCCATCCACATCTCTCATATACTCTTTCACTAAGAAATTCCTCGCCTCTTGCACTTCCTCGAACGAGGAGTCTGCCGTTAAACCTAATCGTTTGTACGGGTCTTTTTCGTTCCTTCTTGGAAACTTCACCATGGGGGCGCTAAAGTCGATTTCGCCTTCCTCAGCCTCCTCTTGCCCTTTTCCTTCTTCTTCTTCTTCTTCTACGACGTTGTTTTCTCCTAGAACGAACGAACGAAAGAAGAAGTTATCGGGTCAGTTTATAAAAAGAAAAACGCAAACGAAATTGAGAGCATATTCCAGACGATGGTGATCCAGGACGATTTTAAGAAAAGAGCAGCGAGAGAGAGAGAGCTAAAAGAGGGATAAGCGCAGTCTTGCGTGATGAGATTTCTCTTCTTTCTCTTGAACTCTCTTTCCCCGATTGGATAAAATAAAGCGCAAACAAAATTTCACTCATCATAGGTTCTTCTTCCTTGTTGTCTGAATTGAAAAGGAAAAGCCTCTCGCGCGCGGGCAGAAGAAAGACGACGAACACGAACGTCGATGCACCAAATGCTACTACTCACCATCGTCTCCTTCACTTTGTACTCTGAACGTTCTCAAAGAGTTCAGCTTTTTGTTTCTATCATTCATTGTAAGACGCAAAGACAACGACGACGGCGCTTTATGTTGTTGTTGTTGTTGCTGTTGAGTATCTCTGCTTCGCGCGAAAAGATTCGCTCGCACCGCCGCTCCTCGTGTCGATCGTCCCACGCTGCTCGGACGATGATAACGCGGAGCGGTGGTCGATGGAGGTATGTTTACGCAAGACATTTTGGTTCTTCTTTTCGTAAAATGAAGCTTTTTGACTGAAAATCAATCATCACTCAGACTGTGTGTAGAGAGCTTTTTTTGCTCTTCAAGCGGTCATCTCACTCAAAAAAAAAAGAGAGAACAGAGACGAAAATCAAACAACACTCAAAAAGTTGTTTAGAAGAAATATAATACTGTATCATAATACAGTTCTAATCATCAAAAGGAGTAAGAGTAGTAGTACTTGGAGTAAAATGCTGTTGGTGTTCTTAATCGCGTCGTAGTTTCCACGACGACAAAAACAAGAACAACACACTTTACAGCGTTTAAAAATTAAAGCGTGTCTATTTTTATGTATCAGTAGTGAGGAAAGAAAGAGGAGTACTCGTATCGATATATCGATAAACCCGACGAGAAGAAGAAAACTTAATCCATCTCTTCCACGCGGCTTTCCTTCGGCGTCGGCGTTCCCTTGACCTTAGACTGCACGGTTTGCACGACTTCGTTCACCGATTTGGTCGCCTTCTTGACGTAAGCATTGTTCGAAACCTCCGTTGCTTTGTCGTGAACTTTTTGCGACAGATCTTCCTTCGCTTTGACCACCGTTTTGACTTGCTTCAAGTTCAAGGTAGCTTGCCACAATTCGTCGACTTTTTTCAAAAGTTCGAACGAATCGAGTTTTTCGCGGGCGTTTTGGATGGCGGTTTTGATGGCGTCGTACGCTAATTGCGGCACTTCCTTCGTCGCGCTTTGCAATTCTTGGATTTTGAGTTCGATAAACTTCAAGTAGTTTTCTCTCTTCTCCTTCGTCGTCAACGACTTCAAATACGCGATGTTTTCCGGAAACTGTTCGCGTTGCGTTTGAATCGCCGCGGAAACAGAGGTGACCGCTTTCGCCGGGTACGAAGCCTTGACTCTGTTCTCCCAAACGGATTGAACAGCCGTCAAGACGCCGTCGACTTTCTTGTCGACGTTCGTAACGACTTTCGGGTACGTCTTTTGCACGGTCGAGACGACCGGCGTGCCGTACGACGTAATCAACCCTTCGATGGTGTTGATAGATCCCTAAAATATTGCGCGTGCGTTCACAAAAGTAAAGTTGTTTCGATTCGTTATTGTTAGTATTTTTTTTTGTTGCGACGACGACTTGACAAAGAGGACGCGACGACGGTTCGTTCCCGTCGTCGCGTCCGTTTTTCACACACCAAAAAAAGAATTCGCAACAAACGCGCGCTTGCTGCCTCTCGAAGAAGAAGAAGAAGAAGAAGAAGAAGAAGAAGAAGAAGTCTACTACCGCAGTAAACACAAATCGAAGCAGCATCGAGATGATCGAAACCATTACACTCAATTTGAAGACGAAGAAGAATGAGAGAAGAAGAAAGAGAGAGAGAGAAAGGCACCAAGAACAAGAAGAAGAAGATTTTGATACCTTTAAAAATGAGTCTTTGCCTTTGGTATACAAATTGGTCAACGTCGGCGTGACGGATCCGTGCGCGTAAGAGATGACATCGATCGCGAGGTTCTCGACTGGTGCCAATCTCTTGAGATCGGGAGTCGCGTCCATAAGTTTTGTAGACATAATAGTGTGTGTGTTTAAGTGAAGATTTCGAACAAAAAGAATAAAAACAACTTGTAACTGTTCTTTAGAGAGAGAGATGAAAAAACAAGTGGCTCTCATTCTCCCAAAAATTTCTTTAAATTCTTGCTCTTTTTCTCATCTCACTTTTACTTACTCTGTTTGCCACAATTTCATCACTTTTTTGCCAAATCACCAAAAATATAAATTCGTTTGTTGAAAAACACACAAAAAAATGGACGACGACACCACCACCAAGGACGACCAGTACTTGACGGACGTGTTGTCCTATTCCGTCGATCGCTTGGCCAAGGTGCGTTTTTTGTTTGTTT
>Ga0114997_10003015_pt1 | contig 13350 bp, 12 predicted proteins | sample ArcticOcean_MG_C_2_FD_87045 | JGI IMG/M metagenome (GOLD analysis project Ga0114997, IMG submission 87045) | Marine microbial communities from western Arctic Ocean - ArcticOcean_MG_CB4_136 | ecosystem: Environmental > Aquatic > Marine > Oceanic | place: Arctic Ocean: Canada Basin | collected... | reverse complement strand
TTCGAACCCCCGTGGGTAGACCCATCGGATTAGCAATCCGACGCAATGGCCAGGCTATGCGATCGCCGCAGGCGTTTGGCCCACCTAACTCATTGAGATAAAAGAGACGGTCTGACAATATCAGTCAAAGAAATCATCAAAGTCATCATCGAATTGCGCCGGCGTATTGGTAAGCCTCTTTGCGATTACTCGCTTTAATTTCTTACGGCGCTTCAAAACCAAGGCGGAGCCGATGAAACTCAACATTGCTGTGAGTACCATCACCCCGGCTGCAGCTTGGAATAGAGGATCCTCGCTCGAATCTGATAGTAAGCCTAGCCATGGGACTCCATAAGGTGGTTCAACAGGCGGTGGTGGTTCTGGAACTCGATATTGATTATACTGCCAATACTCATCGTCGATTGTTACCCGTTCGACATTTTCACTTGGGTAATTGATGGTTGTCAATTCATTTCCATTGTTGTCGAGTGGCGTCAAGATATAGTAATAAGTTCGATAAGGGCTGATTCCGTCATAATCTGTACCGTTTTCAAAATAGGTACCTGTTCCACCGGGGACATTAACCAATCCGGTGAGAATCGGCTCGATAAAGCGTAAATCTATCTGAGTGGGTTGGTTTTCAATACGGTAAAGATTCCAAGTAATATTGCCTTCAGGTTCATTGTCTGGCCAAGTCCATGACAATGTTAACTCATAGCATTTATTCCAATCTCTACTATCATTATAACAGCCTGTGTTGTTATTATAAACCACATTATTGCTAAAAGTTGATACCTCTGCGGTTGGCTTAATTGCATCTGCACAAGTAAATCCAGGAATCCCTTCTGAAGTTAAAGTAATCTCTGAGTAGAGTGGAGATGATTCCCCTGCTCGATCTGTTGGCATGAGGGCATAAGAAACACAGGTTCCAGTTTCATAAAGCTGATCGTCTTCCCAAGTTCCAGTATCAGCGGGTAAATATACCGCTAAAGCATCGTTCATCAAGCCTCTCCACACGAAATCACTAGTCGTTATCTCTGGGTCTGGGAAATAAGAGGTGCCGCCTGGAATTCCTGATACTTTGTAGATGCTCCAACCTCCAAAGTATGGGTTGTCTAGATCTCCTTGCGGATTCCAATCCAATCTCATACCGCCACCGGGCAATAATGTGATAACAGGTTGACCCGATGTAATATTTGGGGCTTGTAATTGTCCGACTATGAGCAGATCCATCGGTTCAATCAAATGGACACGAATGGTATCTTGATCGATCAATTCAAAATAATTATCGCCATCTAATGGGTCCCAGTCTATTTGGTCAACCCCGAATAATTGGTGAACTTTAATTGAGGACCGGGGTACATTATCTGGTAGTATCTTTGAGATATTTAGGTCGAAGGTCATAGAATCTAGCCCAATATCCGTTTCTCCCCCGGTTGGGAATACTTCTAAGGACATTATCACAAGTGCTTCAAGTCCTTCTCCAGGCCCATATGTCGCCCCAGCAAGTGGAAAATCATAACTTGCGTTGCTGGCAGCGTGTGCTCTGGTCACAGCAGCTCCTTCAAGCCAATCTCCAACACTGATGTCCGAGTTATTAAATACAGTAATTGTTATTGTTTTGGATTCCAAGAATCCAAGTGAGTCGGTTATACGCAGAGAGATGAAATGGTCGCCAAGACCAATAATCGATGCATTAACCTCCACGTTTTTGCCAGAGCCTATCTGGAAAACTCCACCGGTCCACCAAGTGTAGGTCAATGGTGCCGCAGCGGTAGTTGCTGCTCTAGCACTAAATTCAATTATATCGCCAGTATTATAGATTCCGTAAAAATTAGTTTGATCGATGATTGGGTTTATGTCTCCAACAATAATTTCTGAGGTTTGGGTCAAGATATTGTCTGCAGGTTTTACATCGCTCCCCTCTATGAGATTTTCTGGTATTGAAACCTTAAGGTTTTTATCACCAATGAAATTCAAATCATAGATGCAAGTATAGGTTTGGGCCGGTAACAGAATCTCTGGAGCGCAATCCTCTTCCGATTCTACCTCGTCGGTTAAATCCATCACAGAGAAGCGGATAACCGGCAGATAAACCGTCATATTACCGTTATTAACAATTTCGACCGCTACACTATCGTTGCCGTAAAAATAAGTTGAAGACCCAGGGGAGTAAAGAGGGGACATAGATTTAATTTGTAGATCGATATCATTATTGAATACAATTTCAACACTTTGGAGGTCGTTGAATGAATTCATATCCCCCTCGGGGGTGCCCACGGATGAAACCAAACCAAACTCAAAGGTGTATCGCCCCTCTATTGAATAATTGAGTGCTGGTAATTCTCTGGCAAAATTACTATTGCTTCCGGTTGGCATATTTGCATATGTTGTGTTCGCATTTGCAACCTCTATCCCGGACGAATTTATTAATCTCCAGCCGAAGTCCGCACTAAATCCACAAGCGCCGCAATTTGAGAGTTTACCAGAAACCGACATTATATAATCGGTATTTGTATTAAATATTTGTTCATCATCATAATTCGCTAGATCTGTGAGTTCAGATGTTGGATCCTGAGCAGGGATGATGACATCTACCAAATTTTGACTGAGGTAAAAATTGGTTTTCAAGATGTCATTTGAGGGGGCATTGTCTTCCGATTGGAATTTTAAGAACAGGGTGTGGATACCATTCGCACCATTGGGTGAAAACATATTATTGAAGGTTAAAATTGTAGATGACCCCACGGGAATTGGTTGTAACTCGCCATTGCCAGAACCATCCTTTTCATTGAGACATTGGTTTTCACCTAGGTCGCCTTCGCAGATATACCATTGAATGGTTCTGGTGTCCTGATTGAAAAAGAATCCAGTATTAGTTACTTCGACCTCGAGTAAAAGGCCATCCCATGCAGTATAGGTTGCATTCTCAAGCGGTGAATTTGATATGGTTATTTCAAGGTCGCCGCTGACAGCTGCTGCTGCGCTTGGGGCGACGATAATTCCGGCAAACGTCGAGAGTAAAAACAATGCACACACGCCAATGGTTTTGTTCCCATGGATGGAAATCCCGGCAGCACCCGCTCTGGTCATCATGGGTTGGTCGCATCCGCCCCTCAAATATCAATCGGTGGCTATTGATAAAAGATGGCGATTATTCATCCAATATGCGATTGTCGTCCGACACTATATTGAATCTCTATCCTCCCCACCCAAATATGGCCCGCCGCCAAACACTCCTCTTCGATTCATCCAAGGATGAAGAAGGGGTGGTTGCAGTGATTGAATTCTTGACCGCATTCACGCTATTTTTGATGATTTTAACTGTGTTCATGTCTTTGGTTCAATTGGAATTAGGGAGCAATGACCCTCTTACCGACCGCATCGATAAAGCAGCGGTCGAAGGTTTGGAACGATTGACCAATAATGAAGGTTGGTTCGTCCCCTATGTAGATGGCAACAGAGATGTTGTCAACAGCACTTCACAATGGTACGATATCGGCGCCACAGCCTTGGGTCAAGGCTCATTACAACCAGGAATTGTATCAAATCATATCCTTGATGAAAAACGAGTCGATGCTCTAAAAAATGTTAGCCTTGATAATATGGTCTCAGGGTTGGGCTTGAGCAAGTCGATGCAATTGCGTTTGGTCATAAAGGTCGAATCTTCAAATGATGAAAGTAGGGTTGGATTGATTCTTTTCGACGGTGGAGCAGACCGAAACACAGCATCGATATCATCGGTAGCGAGTCGTACTTTCACCTCTAATGGCGAGGTCACCTCTGTTTCACTCGAAGTCCATAATGGCGGCAGACCTCCTCCGGTATTGAGAATTTCAGAAATGTCGGCCCGGCCAGCCAATAACGGGCCCGAGTGGATAGAAGTGGTCAACCTCAACGGTTTCGCTCTATCTTTAGATGGATGGTCATTGGAAAGAGATGGCGGTAATGGGCAAACGACTCATCTCTTTAGGGAGGGAGTGGTTCCAGGTCAAGGATTGGTGCTTTTTAGCGGCGACCCTTCTAGTCAAATCATCGGAAATGCTACTGAGGTATTCGACTTAGGATCTAACGGCTTTCTCGGTTATGGTTCCTTAGAAGGATTAGATAATAATCAAGGACGATTACGATTGTTGTTCGCTCAAGTTCATGAATCTTCGGGCAGCCAAATCTGTAGAATAGATTGGACGCCGGTAAGCGGGATGACATTGAATTCGACCATTGTTTGGAATGGGGGCTCCCCTTCCCAAGCCTCTTCTTGGAACGTGAGTAATTCCCCTACGCCGGGTCAATTTTGAGTCATTGGCGGCGTATGCTTCAATTACTGTGATGATTTGGCTTGGGTCGGTACCCATGCAACCGGCCACAGTATACAGCCGAGACCGCTGCGTCACAGGCATCCAAGGAATGGATGAAATTTTACGGGGCGGGGTGCCATATGGGTCTACGGTTTTGGTTTCCGGCACTTGTGGTTCAGGTAAGACCACTTTGGCGATGGAGTTCTTGGTTAGAGGGGCTTTGTCAGGAGAAGCTTGTGCCCATTTTACCGCTACCGAGCCAAGTGTGAAGTTATTAGAAAATATTCGCCAATTCGCATTCTTCGATATGGGTATGATCGATAATGGGCTGATAAATGTCTTTGATATGGACGTCCTATATTCTTGGTTGGGCTTGGATAAAGCAACATTTGACCTCGACGACGTCCACGCTTTGATCAAGGCCATCGTAGATATCGTCAATACCATCGGTGTAACCAGATTGGTTATCGATTCGGTAACGACTCTTTGTTATAAGATTAAATCCGAACAATTGATTAGAGATTTCCTTTTCACTTTGGGGAAAAAACTTTCAACTCTAGGTTGTACAACATTATTGATCTCAGAAATCACCTCCGCTTCAGCAAATGCACATTGGTCGTCTTTCGGAGTAGAAGAAGCGATTGCGGATGGAATCATAGTAATGGGAGACGTTGAAAGAATGGGCCATTTACTACGATTCTTGCAGGTGGTAAAAATGCGTGGTACCTCTCATAGCCGGGCCAAACATTCGATTGAATTAACACCGATTGGTGTGATGCTTACCCCAATGCTCAAATGGGGTGCTCAGAGTGATAAACAGAGCAAATGGGGGTCGTGATAATGTTTGAATTAGATCAAAGAATCGCCGAGCAATTAACTTTGGTTAGTCTCAATTCGGCAATTCAGGTCCGATGTGGTAGTTCTAACGCATTCATGGTAACTGCTTCGACGATGATCCCATTAATGCAGATGTTTGAGATGGGCGGAGTATATATCTGTGCAACAAGAGGTGCAGTCGAAATTATCGAGGCATTTGAAGCGATTGAAGTAGATGTCTCCCATATCCATTTTTTAGATTTGGTTTCTTCTGGAATTTTGGGCGGTACCAATGTCACATATCCAAATATTAGTTTTGTAGATAGTCCAATTATGTTGGAGAGTGTCTTGCTCAGGTCTTTGTATATGTTAAGAATCTCTGGTAGCGAAAAGAATTTTGTATTATTGGATTCGGTGAATGCTTTAGCAATTTATAATAATGAGAAAATGCTTGCAGAATATCTTCACGCTTTCATCAATACATTCAGGCAAAGAGATGTATTAACTGTCTTGCTAAATGTTCCAGATCAGGTTCCGCCATCGGTTCTTGCAAATCTTGACCTATACTGTACCGATTTAATCGACCGCGGGCAAGTAGTCATACATTGAGGTGATTTTAATGAATAAAAAGGCTAATTTTTCCTTAGAAGATGAAGAGTTTTTTGGCTCAGTCGGCTCTTTTGGCGTGCCTAAATTTGATTTAGCAATGAATGGTGGTGTTCCGAGAGGATTCCTTGTCGTATCTTTTGCTGATGTTGGCTGTGGTGTCGATCTATTCGCCAAACAATTCACCTCCCCGGCCGAAGAACCAGATAATACCATCTTGATTTCGACAAATGAGAGCCAATTAGAAATCGCTAGAGTTTTCAAAAAATACAGCTGGCCTACCGATATAGGGGTTAGAACTCTTGGCGAGGAATATAATGCAAAAGTGCTTGAAAAGGACTTGCTCGCCAGTAGGTATCGCCTCGAAGGATTCAAATTGAGCGATATTCAAAGGTTAGCTCAAACCAGATTCGTCGATGATGACACTCAAGATTTCCTAACCGATATGACCAATGAAATTATGGCGATGGGTCCATATTTTAGAGCGGTGATCGACTCTTTAGATTTCTTCATGTCCAGAGAGGACCCATTGCGGGTGATGTCAATGCTGAGAATGATGCAAGCCCACACTCAATTGAGCCGAGGTATCCTCTTTGTCACCGTTTCAAGTAATTCGGTATCACCAGCGGTCAAACAAGAAATGTCCTCGATCGCTGACATGGTTTGTGATTTCAAAGTCAGGACAATAGGTTCGGAGTTTGAAACATCGATGATTATTTCCAAATTCAGAAACGCTCCCGAAAACCTTGCGATTATGGTTTACAGGGTTACTCCTGAAGAAGGTATTACTCCAGAGACAGTCGAACGTATCGCCTAATCTCAATAATAGTGTTCCCAAGAGGACATACAAAGGCTGTGAGGCTGAGGACAGGCCGTTTTATTGTTGGGTTTTTGGCTTGCTGGCTTTGAATCGGCTGCTCATCCCAGGGAAGAGTAATCGTGCTTTTACAGCGGTGAAACCAACTTCAGCCATCATTTTCTTGTAATAGCGGTGGGTGCCATAGTGAGTATAGGTGCGAGCTAACCATTTCCATGGATGATTTGGATCTTTTGTGACAATCCTTGCAACGATTTGAACAAAGGTTGCCATATAGATTCTGCCAAATATTCCATGGAGCCAATTTGCTTTACCGGCATCGCATATTACCAATTGGCCACCTGGCTTTAAAACTCTCATAATCTCGGTAAGTCCTTGACGTTTATCCTTGAAGTCCCTGAACGAGAACAGGCAAAAGACCCGATCGAATGAATTGGCTTCAAGCGGCATATCCTCGGCTACAGCCTCGACATATATGGCCGGAGAATCACCATTTTCGCTACGAACTTCATCGACTCGTTTTTTGCAAACGCTAAGCATCTCAGTCGAGGGGTCGAGGCAGGTCAAATCCATCCCTTCAAGCCCTACGGCGAATGAACCAGGGCCACACCCAACCTCGAGAATATTCATCCCGGTGGTTGCATGTTTTCTCACATGGCGGCGCATGCTTTTGTCGAAACCTAAAGTCATAATTTTGTTTACTCGGTCGTAGACCGGAATGGTCGCCTCGAGTTGTTTCTCAAGTTCGGTCCAAGCCGCTTCATCAATGCCGGATGGATCGAATCCACCGGTGTCAGAACGTGCTCCCATGCGCCCTTCGGCAAGATGATTGGTTTTGGAGGTTTGGGGTCGAAACCGGGTGTCGTGGCTTCAATCCTTGCCCTCAATCGACCAAGAGGGTTATGAACCCCTTTCAATTCGGGCGGAACAGTAGGGTGATTACCATGGGAATGGCAGATGTACTTCATAGCATTCGAGATGCAGAAGAGGCAGCGGTTGCGAAGCTTGAATCCTCCACCGAGGGGGCTTCAAAAATCCTCGCAGATGCTCGTAAAAATGCAGCAGATATTATTCAAGACGCACAGGAAGGGTCGGCCGCTTCGACCGTTAAAACTCTGGATGCAGCAAAAGCAAAAGCAGGCAAAGCAGCTGATAAGGTTCATTCCGAAGGCGCTAAAACAGTAGAAACTATTCAAGGTTCAGCAGGAGAGCGCCGCTCTTCTGCCGTCAAACAATTGATCGACTCGATAATGCCAAACTGAGGTGGGTTAACATGTTCAGTACAGTTGAGATGTCCCGGCTTACAATGGCTGGTTCTGCTGAAGGTTTGGACCAAGCATTACGCTTGTGTGCAGATTTAGGCAATGTCCACATCTCTCCTTACTCCGGTGATGAAGCCGGATTTTCGGTTGGGACTCCACATCCTGATGCTGATGAAATCAGTGCAATGCTCGTCAAAGTTAGATCCGTAGCCCAATCTCTGGAATGCCAAAACCGGGATGGGCCGGTTTCTCTTTCTTCGATAAAGAAAGCACTAAACGGCGATTTCTCCTCCAAGTTAGATTCCATTTTATCCTCTATTTCAAAACAAAGTGATGCGCTCACAGAAATCGCTCGCCTAGAAGAGAGAGTTTCGATTTTGAAAACCATCGCGCCTCTAAATATTCCATTGGATTTGATGACAGGTGTCTCAGCGGTCGACGTTTACCTGGCACAGACGCCTAAAGCGAATAAAGCAATGGACAAATTCAGCGATTTATTGAAGCACATCGAGATCCATATTGCAGACGACGTCATTGCGGTTGCTTGCCAAGGCCTTCAGGCAGCTGAAGTTCAGATGGTGATGGGTGAGCTGGGTGCAAAACCAATTCAAATCCCCAGCGGAGAAGGTAAGCCCACTCAATTATTGAAAGAGGCACAAACAGAAATCGCTTCTTTGAAGGTAACAATTGCTGCCTCCGATTCAAAACAAGAATCTTGGGATTCTGCAAATGGCCGAATGTTATTGGCAATTCAAGAACACTTAGAGCGCGAAACCGAAATCCTCACTGGTCACAACCTTTGTGCGACCTCTGCTCATGCCTTCGCACTCGAGGCTTGGCTCCCCACCGAGTCAGCAGATAAGGCTCGAAGTGTGCTTTCAAAAACTTCTTCTCACCTAACGATTGAAGAATTTGTCGAGGCTCATGGCCATGGTCATGATGATGAGCATGAAACCGAGTATCCACCGATTGAATACGATAATCCGTCATTTACCGCCCACGCCTCTTTGTTGACCAATTTGGTTGGACGGCCAAAATATGGTACTATTGACACAACTAGCATGATCGCTTTCACCTTCCCGATTTTCTACGGATTAATTCTTGGAGATGCTGGATATGGGCTATGTATTATGGCTTTAGCATACTTTCTAAAGGTCAAAATCGGCCACCAGCCAACCGGAGCAATCGCTTCGAGAATATTGATGAATATGGGAATAGCAACCTTGGTAGTGGGGATTCTTACCGCTGAAGCATTTGGATTTATTATTCAAGATTGGGCTGCATTTGCTTGGTTCTACGAACCATTACACCATTCAACTGTGAATTTGTTAACCGGTACCATCTTTGAAAGTTTATTCGGTCTATCTCATACCTACTTACCTTTCCATCGCGCTAGCGGCGCTCTAACCGACTACATTTTACTCGCGGTGTACATTGGATGCGCTCACCTTTTGTTAGGATTTATAATTGGATTCATCAATGTCTTCAGAGCCCATGGTCCTGTAGCAGCCTTCTTCGAAAAGGGCTCTTGGATACTAATTCTCATCGGCGGTGCTGCTCATATTCTCAGATTCTTAACCGATGATACCTATGGTACCTTCGAAGGTTCAATTTGGTCTGCAATGATTGTGATTGGAATCATTTGTCTGATTTATGGCCTTGCTGTTTACGAAGGCTTCGGCTGGCTTGGTGGAATCATAATGGGTCCTATCGAAACCTTTGGTCTATTGGCCAATACCCTTTCTTATCTTCGAATAATGGCTGTTGGTGTCGCTGGGGTGAAAATCGCTGAGGTCGGAAATGAGATGGGATTCCATGCCATGACCGAAGCGGCTTCATCCGGCGATTATCTACTGATAATCCCCTTCCTTGTACTCTGGATCGGCGTCCAGGTATTTGCTCTTGCTTTAGGATTGCTCAGCCCGAGCATCCACGCTATCCGTCTGCACTTTGTTGAGTGGATGGGTAAGTTCCACGACGGCTCCGGTGAGGAATTCTCACCTTTGGGTGGCCGTCCCCTCCACGTCGAGGGTCAAACATCATAGTCCAACCTTATAGGACAAATTGGAGGTAGAAAAATATGAACACAAAAATCGTTAAAATGAGCCTACGCACACTGATAGTACTCATGGGTATTGCCATGATTGCACAGGGCGTACTAGCAGCAACAACAGAAGCATACGACGGATGGGGCAAGTACATGGGATCTGGAATCGCTCTAGGTCTCGCTGGCCTTGGAGCCGGCATCTCTCAGGGAAGCATTGGCAGCGCAGCTGTCGGTATGCTCGCTGAAGATGGCAGCAAATTCGGACCTGCTTTGATCTTTACCGCACTACCAGAATCCATCGTGATTCTAGGTGCATTGCCACTGTTCCTCTGAACAGGGCTGGCTACTCCCGAGTTTTTGGCTCGGAAGATATGGCCGGAGGTGAAAAGATGACACTAAAACAACTCGCATCAGACATTGCCGCTTCAGCAGAAGCGGAAGCTAAAGCAACTCTCAAATCTGCTAAGGCAGAAGCGAAAGACATCGTCTCCCAAGCCGAGGCACGCGCATCTTCAATCTCTGAAGATGCTGCAGGAAAAGCGGGCAAGGAAGCAGACCAAATTTCGAAAGAATTGGTTGCGTCCGCTCGCCAGGCCAATCAAAAGGAGATTCTAATCGCCCGCCGGGTCGAACTCGATGCTACTTTAGCACAATCTCGTACCCAATTAGGCGATGCAAGCCTAGGTGGCCGGGGGTCCCTGCTCAAGCATTTGGTTAAGCAGGCAACTTCGATTGGTGAAGGTAAGATGGTCTTACGCCCAACTTCAATTGACCGCTCCGCACTTACGGATGCCGCAAAGGCATTCAGTATGGGTGAAGATGTGGATGGATTGGGCGGCTTTATTCTAGAAGCAGAAGATGGATCGGTATCTTTTGACATGCGCTTCGACACATTGTTGGAGAATGCGTGGGTCGATCAAAGAGCATCTATCAATGAAACACTATTCGGATAATTAGGAAGTGAAGTCGATGGCAATTCTTGGAAATAATACCGGTTATGTGGCTGCACGAGCCAAATCTCGCCGAGCGAGATTAATGGATCGTACTCGGTTACGTCAACTGATCCAACAGTCGCCAGACCAACTTACCGTCGCAGTAGCAGATAGCGGTTATCGTACTGAGATTGACCTATATGCTGGCCACTTTAGCGGTGGCGACCTCGTTGAGGCTGCTCTGACCCATAATCTTCAGAGCGAACTGAGTAATATCATAAAACTCTGTAATGGAAAGGTTCGCGATCTCGTAGAGATTTACACCGGAAGATTCCGTTATCATAATGCGAAGGTAGTACTTCGTGCTGTGGTCAACGAGATTGAAGTAGCAAAGGTTGCACACTCGATACTCCCCGAACAGAGCGAGGTTAACGCACCTTGGCTGGCCATGATTGAGGAAGCATCTACAATTCGCCAAGCCGTTGAGCAAATGCGCAGACTCCCATTCGGGAAAGCGTTGCTCGCATTGGGTGAAGAGGCTAAATTGCAGGATTACGAGGACCAACTAGACCGTCATTACTTCAAGAACTCCCTCAGTAAATTGGGTGGAGGAGCGCCAGATGTCCGTATTTTGCGAAATCACATCGCTAGTGAAATCGATCACCGCAATATTATCAATATACTCGAAGGTCAGACTTTTGGTCTTTCTTCCGAGGATATCCAACAAGCCCTCATCCCTGGTGGGCGCTTGTTCACCGAGAGTTCGTTCTCTCAGGTCAGCAATGGCCGGGACGGACTTCTCGATGCGCTACGTCAAGCTAATAATTTCGACTTTGAATCATTCCAAGAAGCCATCGCTTCAAGTGATGAAACAAAGACCCTTGACCCTCTCATAACTTGGTTAAGTGCTCGTGAGCACTCACAGATGAAGCGCATGAGTTATCTCCACCCGATCTCCGCCTTACCGGTGATTCATTATGTTTCATCCAAGATTATGGAGGTCGATGATTTACGCCTGATCGTGCGTGGCCGCTTAGCCGGTCTCTCGGCCGAGGTATTGGAGGCACACGTGCTCTGAGGTGATATTTATGGACATAGCAGTAGTAGGCAGCGCTGAGTTCACGCTCGGATTTCAATTAGCAGGTATTAACACATTATACAACCCTGAGGGCGAGGAAGCTACCTCCAAAGTCTTCAGGGATTTACTCACAACAAAGGGTGTGGGAATCGTGGTCGTCGACTCCGCGGTTCTGGCCACCCTGCCGGAGCGTCTGCGAAACAGACTCTCCCAAAGTATTACTCCAACCGTTCTGGGTATCGGAACTGAGGAGGATACGACCCTTCGCGATACTATTCGCAAGGCAATAGGAGTCGACTTGTGGAAATAATTTCCAAAAAATGGAGGAATAATATATGAATAATGAAGGATTGATTTACCGTATTTCAGGGCCAGTGGTTACAGCCATTGACATGAAAGCGGCAATGTACGATGTTGTCCGTGTTGGAACGGAAGGCCTAATGGGAGAAGTAATCGAATTACACGGCGATAAGGCTGTTATTCAGGTGTACGAGGATACATCTGGAATACGTCCTGGAGAGATTGTAGTGAACACAGGAGAGACTCTTTCAGTTTCTCTTGGACCTGGTTTGCTAACTCAAATCTATGATGGAATTCAAAGACCTCTTCCAACTCTTGAAAAAGAAATGGGTGTTTTCCTAACCCGTGGTGTCGATGCTGATGCATTTGACCTAGAGAAGATTTGGACCTTTGAACCACAAGTCTCCGTTGGAGATTCTGTAGTCGGAGGACAAGTTATTGGACACGTCCAAGAAACCGATACAATCGTTCACAAGATTATGATCGTTCCTGGAAAGGGCGGTATAATCAAGTCGATTGAATCTGGAGATTTCAATGTCACTCAAACCATCTGTGCCTTTGAAGATGGAAGCGAAATGCAGATGATGCAAAAGTGGCCAGTTCGAACTCCACGTCCTTACCAACAAAAATACCCACCAGTAATCCCTCTCATAACTGGAATGCGTATTCTTGATTTCCTTTTCCCATTGGCGAAGGGTGGTGCAGCAGGAATTCCAGGTCCATTCGGGTCCGGTAAGACTGTTACACAACAATCTCTAGCAAAGTATTCTGACGCACAACTCGTTGTTTACATCGGTTGTGGAGAGCGTGGAAATGAGATGACTGAAGTATTGGATGAGTTCCCTCATCTAATCGATCCAAACACTGGAAAACCATTGATGGAAAGAACAGTAATGATCGCAAACACCTCGAATATGCCTGTAGCTGCTCGAGAAGCATCTGTGTACACAGGAATTACAATCGCCGAGTACTATCGTGACATGGGTTACGATGTTGCTCTTATGGCAGATTCTACATCCCGTTGGGCTGAAGCAATGCGTGAGATTTCCTCCCGTCTTGAAGAAATGCCTGGTGAAGAAGGATATCCTGCTTACTTATCGACTCGTATTGCTGAGTTCTACGAACGTGCTGGCCGTGTTGAGACCTTGAATGGAGAAGACGGTTCAATTACCGTAATTGGCGCTGTTTCACCACCTGGTGGAGATATTTCAGAAC
>Ga0114997_10003014_pt1 | contig 13351 bp, 13 predicted proteins | sample ArcticOcean_MG_C_2_FD_87045 | JGI IMG/M metagenome (GOLD analysis project Ga0114997, IMG submission 87045) | Marine microbial communities from western Arctic Ocean - ArcticOcean_MG_CB4_136 | ecosystem: Environmental > Aquatic > Marine > Oceanic | place: Arctic Ocean: Canada Basin | collected... | reverse complement strand
TTCTAAATCTTACAATTGATAAAGCACCAACCAACCCTAAAGATAAAGCTATATTTCCAGAGATCACCTTTGTTATAATAAAAGTTATGGGAGGTAATAAGGCAGCACTCAAGGTGAAGTGTATCGTAGACGCCCATCTTTGTTTTGAAAGTGTTAGAGCCTGTCTAATAAATAACCCTAAAAAAGATGTTATTAAAGGACTAATTAATGCCACAAAAGAATTTAAATTTAACATTTATTTATAATTAAGATAATAAAATATATATTATATAAAAACATTTTTAAATTATTTAATCAATTATGATAGAAAAATATATTAAATTGCCCAAAAAAAAAATATCTGATCAGGCTATCTTAAATTTTTTTCTATCAAAAAACATTAATCTTGATGATAGTAAAATAAGAAAGATTGAAGTTAAAAAAAATATATATAGGCCGGTTTTGATGGATTTATATAGGCTTTATAATATTATTAGTTTAAATAAACGTACTTCAATCTTAGAATTTGGATCAGAATGGTCTTCAGTTGTCATTGCAAAAGCATTGTTAGAAAATAAAACAAAAATTAAAAATAAAAAATATCCAATATATCCAAAATTTGATTATCATATTTTAGAAAATGAAAATTTCTTCTTAAGACATACAAAAAAAAAGATTAAATATTTTACTGCTAAAAATCACAATAATAAAATTTCATATTATTATTCAAAATGTAATTTAATCAATTATTGTGGTAAGTTTGCTACAGAATATAAAAATTTACCATCATGCAATCCTGATTTTATTTATTTAGATGGTCCCGATCAATATAAAATTAAAAACAAGATAAATAATTTTTCTGTAGCATCGTCACGGTTCATGCCAATGGTATCTGATTTACTGTTAATCGAATATTATTTAACCAAAGGCACAATTTTGTTAATTGATGGCAGAGGTGCAAACGCACAATTTTTGAGAGATAATTTTAAAAGAAAATGGATATATCAATATTTTAAAGAATATGACCAACATTTATTTTATCTAAATGCAGAATCGTTTGGACCAAAAAATGATTTACTTTTAAAATTCTATCAAAGTAGAGATTAAATTTAAAAATAAGATTAAAAAATTTGACAATGTTTAAAAAACTTAATTATATTTTAGAAAAAAAAGATATTTATTTTTCACCTATTTTAATTTTATTAATAATTACTGGTTCTTTTCTAGAAATGTTAAGTGTAGGGATTGTAATTCCTGTAGCTTCTGCTTTGGTCGGTGAACAGAATACTTTTGTTACGAAAATTTTAAATTACTTAAATTTAGATTTTTCAACTGATGAATTAATAATCTATAGTCTGTTATTTTTAGTTTTGATCTATATTTTTAAAACTTTTTTTGTATTGGTATCAAATATAATTGTAAATAAATTTACTCTTAACATTGAGGTTAAAACCTCTAAAAAATTAATTTCTGGATATTTATATGCTCCTTGGCCGTTTCACTTAAAAACAAACTCATCAACATTAGTAAGAAATTTAAATAATGAAGTAGGAACCTTAAGAAACAATATAATTAACCCATTAATTGGGTTAAGTACTGAAGTTTTAACCGTAAGTGCAATATTAATTTTACTACTAGTCAACAATCTGAAAGTAACATTAATAATAAGCTTAGTAATATTTTTTTCTTCTTTTTTATTTATATTTTTAACTAAAAAAAAAATAAATAATTGGGCAAAAATTAGACAAAAACTTGGAGGAGAACTTTTTAAGAGTATTTATGAATCAATCAATGGGGTTAAGGAAATTAAAATTACAAGTGTCGAAAATAAATTTATAGATCATTATATTTTTAAGATAAAGCATTATGCCAACATTCAGTTAAAAATTGGAGTACTGAGTATTTTACCAAGACTTTGGCTCGAAAATATTACCATTATAATCCTGTCCTCTTTGATAATTTTTTTTACTAAAAATAATAACAATTTATCAGAAATAATACCGTTGATTTCTCTTTACGCGGTTGCTGCATACAAAATAATGCCTTCGGTTGGAAAAATAATTTCCCAACTACAGTCAATTAGATATGGAAAACCATGTATAGATGCAATCTATCAAGATTTAAATTTGATAAATGACTATCAAGAAAATGATAATTCTGAAAAAATTGAATTTAATGAAAAAATTAACTTAGAAAATTTATGTATTAATTATGAAGGTAATGATAAAAACGTACTAGATAATTGCAATTTAGAAATTACAAAGAATAGTTGTATAGGTATATTAGGTAAAACAGGAATTGGTAAAAGTACATTTGTTGATACATTCATGGGGCTTTTAAGGCCAAATAGTGGAAGGATATTAATAGATGGAAAAAATTTAAAACTAAATAATAAAAATTGGCAAAACAAAATAGCCTATGTTTCACAATCAATTTTTTTAGTAGATGACAAAATTTCAAAAAATATTGCCTTTGGACTAAATGAAGAAGATATAGATGTAAAAAAATTAAAGTTTGCAATTGAAAAAGCTCAGTTATCAGAATTCATAAATTCACTGCCTCTTAACTATGAAACTCATGTTGGAGAAAACGGTGTAAGACTGTCTGGTGGACAAAGGCAAAGAATAGGCATAGCTAGAGCACTTTATAATAATCGATCAATTTTAATCTTAGATGAATCTACTAGCTCTCTAGATACAACGACTGAAAAAGAATTTATAAACACTATAAAAGAAATGAAAAATAAAAAAACAATTATAATTATTTCGCACAGAGAAAGTGTTTTTGAATTTTGTGATAAATTATATTCATTAGAAAAAGGAAAATTTAAATTAAAAAAGTAATTTATGATTATAGGATATACAACTGGTGTATTTGATTTATTTCATATTGGACACTTAAATATAATTAAACAATCTAAAAAAAAATGTGATTATCTAATTGTAGGAGTTACGAGTGATAAACTAGTATTTAAATTGAAAAAAAGACACCCCATAATACCCTATAGCGAAAGGTCAAAAATAATCAGTAGTCTGCGGTATGTAGATAAAGTAGTTGAAGAAAAAATAGATGACAAGATTTTAGCTTGGAAAAAATTAAAATATAATATTGTTTTTAAAGGCAGTGACCATAAAAATAGTGAAAAATGGAAGAAATGGAAAATAGAGCTCAAAGGTTTTGGTGTAAAAGTAAATTTTATAAAATACACAGAAGATACATCGAGCACACTAATATCAAGCGTATTAAATAAAATTTATAAATAAAAAAATGAACTTTAATAAGTTAAAATTCTATTTTTTTAATAGACAATTTAGAAAAACCAAGCCAAAAAATATTTTTTTAAATTTTAATAATAATAAGATAGACAAACTATATAATCAAAGTTTTAACAATAAAAAAAAATTAATACTAACAACACAAGTTGGACGAGGTGGTGGAAAATGGTTAGTTGACATTATAAACCAATGTAAAAATGTGAGAGCTTTTGGAGAACGAAATCGAAAAGAAGAATCAATTTTTAGATATAACTGTTCCCATTTAAAGAAGAAACCATCAAAAAAATTAATTAAATTAATTAAAACAGAAGCTTTGTCAGATTGGGAAGTGAAAAACATAAGTTATATTTCAAGTCCATATTTTTCTCATGGTATCAGTGGTTTATCCAATTATATCAGACCAAACAAGATAGTTATTATTATAAGAGATTTTAAAGGTTTATTTAATTCGCTGATTAATAAAGGATGGTATTCTGATAATTACTCTATAAGTAATCCTAATAATATCAAAAATCTACCAAAAAAATTTATAAATCGACCAAATCATTTTTATGGAAGATATTTAAATTTTAAAGAATTAAATAAAAAATTTATAAGTTCAAATCAAACAATAAGAGTTGCACTTTTCATGCTTCATACCATTAAAAAAATATATCAGGAATTACTAATGATTGATAAAGATAAGTTATTTTTATTTAATTTAAAAAAAGCTGATCAAAATTATTTATATTGTAAAAATTTTTTAAAACAATTGGATTTAAATTTAGCTATAAATGAAAAAAAATTTTTAAGCTTAAAGAAAAGAACTTCAAGTGAAATAGAAAATGAAGATATTAGAATTGATAAAAAAGATAACCTAGAAGTACAAAAGTTTAAATTTCAATATGAAAACTATTTGAAAAAAATTAATAAATTATTACAAAATAAAAAATACCAAAAAATATAATGAAAGCAATTATTTTAGCTGCCGGGCAAGGAAAAAGATTAAAAAAATTAGTTTTAAATAGACCAAAATCTTTACTTAAAATTTCAAATACAACTATCATTGAATATCTGGTAGAGTGTTTGAGGGAAGTTGGAATTAAAAAAATTATTGTAGTAACAGGATATAAATCAAAGTTGATAAAGAAAACTCTTGGCAATTCAGTAAAATATATTTTTAATAAAAAGTATAAAACTACAAATAGTATTTATTCTCTTTATTTGGCAAAAAAACAATTATTTAATTCAAATTTTATATTAACTAATGGGGATGTATTTATAAGCAAAGACTATTTTGCAAGAATGATTAATGAAAAACAATCGATAACATGCGGGATCAAAAGGAAGAAATATTTATTTGGAGAAATGAACATGATTTTAAAAAGAAATTATATAAAAGAAATAAGCAAGACTACCAATCCAAAACTTACCAATGCAGAAAGTGCTCAAATCAGTTACTTTGTTAAAAAAGATTCAAAAATTTTATTCAACAAAATTGATAAATTAATTAAGAATAAATTATACCATTTGTTTCCTGCATCAGCATATAAAGATGTATTAAATAAATCTAAAATGAGAATTAAATTTGTTAATCCTCTTCATTGGTTTGAAATTGACAATAAAAATGATTTAATGAAAATAAGAAAAACTTTAAATAGTAAAACAAAATTAAAAAATTTTAAAAACTGTAAATAGAATGAAAAATAAAATTATCAAAGTATCATCAAAAATTCTTGAAAAAGAAATTATAAAAAAAAGTAATAAATATACCTCTCTAAGATTCTCCAAAATAATTGCTAAGTTAATTATTAGAGCTGAAAAAATGAATATTTTAACTCATGGTCTTCATTATTTTGTACATTCTATAGAACCTCATTTAACTAATGGTCTCACTAAACATAAAATCATTCAAAAAAAAAACTATCTCTATTCGTTGGGGGAAAACGGCGGGGGCTTAGGAATTGTAAATACTTATGACTGTTTAAACAAAGCTAGTTTAATAGCAAAAAAAACTGGTGTCTGTGTTTATAGTGCAAAAAATCCAGGTAAAATTGGTGCATTAAGAATTTATTGTCCAGAAATTATTAAGAAAAATCAATTAATTTTATTAATGAAGAATACTGCTCCAACACAAGGATTAGAAAAAATAAAAAAGGCCATAATAGGGACGAATCCTCTCTCTATAGGAATTCCTGGAAGTGATTTTATTTATGACTCCACCACATCTACTGTTGCAACTAATGCAATAAGACTTAAAAAAAAATATTCACAAAAATTTAAACATGTTGTTGGTATTGATAAAAATAACTATCCCACAAATGATCCTAATAAATTACTAGAAGATAGAGCTTTTTTAAATACATTTGCCGATGGTCAATTTTGGTACAAAAGCTTCTATTTAGGAATGGCAATTGAATTTATAGGAGCATTATGTGGAGGAAAAACCAGTTATAGAGTTGGAAAACACAAGGGCAAAAGACTATTTTCAAAAGAGGGATTACTTGCGATAATTATAGACAAAAAAACTTTCCCAAATTACAGAAGCTATATAAAAGAAATTAAACTCTTTCTCAAAGATATAAAAAAATCAGGCTTAAGGATTCCTGGAACATATAATGATAAACAAAAATATTTGTATGTTTTAAAAGCAGATTACAAAAAATTAAAAGATTCAAATTGAAAATAATATTTTTTGTAAATAAAGTAAAAAAGAGTGCTACCGCTAGATTTAGAGGATATTTAATCTCAAAGTGTATGAATAAAACAATACCTTCAAAAGTTATAAAAGTAGATGAAATTTACAATAGATATAATTTTAATATTAGGAGAATTAAAAATTTTTCAAAATATTTTAAAATTATAAATAAAACTAAAAAAAATGACATTTTGTACTTAGTAAAAACTGTTTATAATATTGATTTCTTAATCGTAATTTTAATTTCTAAATATATTTTTAAAAAAAAAATTATTTTTGATTTTGATGATACCATTTACTTAAAACCGTTTACAAAATTAAGCACAAAGATTTTAACTTTCATATCAGATGCGGTAATTGTAGGAAGTAATCAATTGTTAAAGTGGGCGAAAAAAAGAAATAATAAAACTTTTAAAATTCCAACATCTGTACCACATGAAGTTTATAGAGATAAAATGAATAAGAAAAACAAAATTTTTACTATTGGTTGGATTGGTAACGGCAGTAATCATTTAAAAAATTTGAAAATTTTAAAACCTGTATTGGAAAAATTAATTAAAAGTAAATTTCAATTTAAGTTTAAATTAATTGGACTAGCAAACAATAAAGAGTTATTAAATTTTTTTAAATCAATTAATAATTTAAAATTTATTTATAAAAATAATATTAAATGGGAAAATGTAAATTCATCTGTTATTGAACTTAAAACTTTTGATTTAGGAATTATGCCATTAGTAAAAGATGAGAAAACTTTAGGAAAATGTGCTTTTAAAATTATTGAATATATGGCGGCAGGCGTACCAGTAATTGCATCATCTGTTGGTGAAAATAAAGTTGTTATTAAGAATAAGATTGATGGTTTTTTAGTTTCAAATGAAAAAGATTGGATTAATAAGATTGTTTTTTTGAAAAAAAATACATCTTTAAAAAATAAAATGGTAAAGAATGCTATGGAAAAAGTTCAAAATAAATATTCTAATGTTTCAAACGTTATGAAATTAGAAAAAATTTTTAAAAATATTTAATATGATTCTTAAAATACTAAAAAGGATAATACCCCATTCAATTAAAAGATTTATTATTGATCAAGTTGATAAAAATTACAGATTTAAAGGATGGAATCTGAAAACAAAAAACAGCCCTCCTTGGAAATACATCAATAAAAAAGCAATTAATAATTCGCAACTTTTTTATTTTCAAGAGTTACAAAATGAATTTGAAAATTTGATAACTGATAAAAAATTTATATCTAATCAATTTAGAAAAAATTTATTTGAAAAATCTAGAGAACTAATGTGGAGACATTATAATGTATGTTTAACAATAAAAATGGCCTTAAGTAAAATCAAACGAAATATATCGCTATGTGAAGTAGGTGTAGCAGATGGAATCACGACATGGTTTGCTTTGAGAGTTTTAGAAAAAGAGAAAAATAATTATGAAAACTTTTGGTTATACGATTCATGGGAAGAAATGAAAAAAAAATACTTGAATGTTAATGAATATAATAAAATTGGTAAATTTAATTCAAATGACATATCTACGACAAAAAGCAATTTAAATTCTTTCAGAAATCTTAAATACGTAAAGGGTTTTGTTTCTGATACTTTTCAAAAAAAAGAAAACTCACCAGATATTTGTGATTGGCTTCATATCGATTTGAACTCTTCAGACGCAACTATAGAAACATTAAATTTTTTTGAACCAAAAATGAGTAATAGTAGTCTAATTTTATTTGATGATTTTGGCTGGCCGTCATATGAAACAACAAGAATTGAGGTAGAAAAATGGTGTTTGGGTAAAAGGGGAATTTTATGGCCTTTACCAACCGGTCAAGCAATTTTTTTTATAGATAAAAACTAAGCTTAAAATGAAAAAAATAATCTATTTATCAGAAATATCTTTGCCAAATACGTCAGCTCAAGCCATACAAATATTAAAAATGTGTGATAGTTTTTCAAGTAAAAAAAATAAAGTTTGTTTACTGATAAATTATTGTAATAAATTAAATTTTTCTGAATTGAAAAAACAATATAATCTAAAATCTAATTTTCAAATAAAAAATTTAAGAAAGAATAGATATTTAAATTTCTTCAGTAGAATTTTTTTAGCAATCAAAGCCTTAAACTATGTTAAGAGCTTAAACAACAATAACAACCTTATAATTTCAAGAAGTATTATATCAAGTATTATTTTTTCTTTTTTTGGTCAAAAGAATATTTTAGAGATTCACCACGAAAACTCAGGGTTAACAAAATTTATATTTAATATATTCAAAAATACAAAATCATTTGCAAATCAATATTTTATTTTAATTCACAAAAATTTAAATAAACATTTTAAATTAGATAAAAATTTTTTTTTAGTATTGGATGATGCTACTGATATAAGAGATTTTAAATTAAAAAAAAAAGGCAAACAATTAAAAAACTCATGTGTATATACTGGAAGTTTTTATAAGGGCAAGGGTACAGAATTTATAATAAAATTATCTGAAACTTTGCCAAAAATAAATTTTTATTTGTATGGAGATTTATCTACATTAGATAATAAGCTTAAATACAAAAAAAAAAATAATGTTTTCTTTAAAAACTATATTGATTACAATAAAATACCAACAACATTGTCAAAATTTCCAGTAATCTTAATGCCTTACTCAAAAAAAGTGTATGTAAAATCAAAATCAGTTGAAGTTGGAAGGTATATGTCGCCATTAAAATTATTTGATTACTTGGCATCAGGTAAAATCTTAATAGCCTCTAAGCATGAAAATTATAAACATATTTTAAAAAATGAATTAAATTGTTTTATCATAGATTTAAAAAAAATTAATCTTTGGAAAGATAAGTTGGAAAATATTTTTTTTAAAAGAAAAAATAGTTTAAAACTTAAGAATATAAAAAAAAGTGCATTGAAAACTGTAAAAAATTATACTTGGGAAAAAAGAATAGATAAGATTATCAAGTTTGCAAATGAAAAAATTTATGATTAAAAAAATTTTTTTTAATATTTATTTACTATTTAGCAAAATATATGTTGTTATTTTCGGAAGAAAATTAATGCAAAAGTTTAATCATGTTATTTTCTCATTAACTCTTAAAGCTAAAGGATATAGTAATTATGGAAATCATGATCAAACAGGTGAAGGTAATTTTATTCGAATTATTCAATCAGAGTTAAATTTATGCTTAGACATAGGAGCAAATATTGGCAACTATTCTAGATTTCTATTAGAAAATTCAAAAACAAAAGTTATCGCTTTTGAACCTTTGCAGGGTGCTTTTTTAGGTCTTAAAAAAACTCAATTACAATTTAATGATAGATTAGAAATATTTAACTTTGCAATTGGAGATGAGAACGCACAAAAAAAAATATACTTTTCAAATGATAGATCTGAATTAGCTTCATTTAATAAAGACTCAAACAAATTATCATTTGTTAAAAATAAAAATAAGCTAAGTCAAATAGTTAATATAAAAAAAATAGATGATTTAGATATACTGAAGAGCGTTAATAATATTGATTTGATTAAAATCGATACAGAAGGCTACGAAATGAATGTAATAGTAGGCGGGTTAAATTTGATAAATCATATCAAACCTAAATTTATACAAATTGAATTTAATTGGCATCAGTTACTTAATAGTCAAACTATTTATAATTTTTCTCGAATTTTAAAAGATTATAAAATTGCTCAAATTTTACCACACGGTTACCCTCTTAACGAAATTAACCCCATTAGACCAGAGAGCAATATATTTCACTTATCTAATTTTGTTTTTATTCATCAGGATATATCAAAAAAATATTTATGATAAAAATTGATAATATAATTGCCTATTATCCATCTTTTGAAAGAGGTGGAATCACTAAGAATCTAGAAAATTTTTTAAATTATTGTGTAAAAAATAAAATAAAAGTGTCACTAATCACAGAAAATATAGCCTGGAAAGAAAGTTATAATATTTCAAAAAAAGTTGAAATAATAAAATTTAAGAAAAAAAAAGCAAGATTTATACCTCGAAGGATTTTATCCTCTTTTTATTCTATTAGCGTCATTGTGCAAACATTACTAAGACTCAAAGGAAAAAGATTAATTTTTTTTTCATTTCAAAGCAATATAGTGCCCATTATATTTTGTAAACTCCTTGGAGTAAAAATTGTAATCCGAAATTCTGAAGAAATAATTGGTGCAACAAAATATGCTGATTTTAAGATATTTGCTTATATAATCTTTTTTTTTAAATTGATTTTTTACAATTTTGCAGATGGGATTATTGCCAATTCATCAAAATCCAAAGAATCTTTACAAAAGATATTGATTAACAAAAATAAAGTTAAACTAATATTTAACCCCTATCTTTCAAAAATAATTAAGGTTCCTAAAAAAAAGAAAGAAAATTTGATTCTTTCAATTGGTAGACTTTGTAGGCAAAAGAATTTTGAAACCATTATAAAGGCTTTTAATTTATTTCTAAAAAAAAATAATAATTATAGATTAGTGATTCTAGGACACGGCCCAGAAAAAGAAAAATTAATTAATCTATCAAAAGAATTAAAGATAATAAAAAAAATAAAATTTAAAGGATGGGTATCAGATACAAGCGTATATCTTAAAAAATCTAAAATTTTTATTTTATCATCGCTATATGAAGGTTTACCAAATTCATTAATTGATGCAGTCAATTATGAAATACCATCTATATCAACTAAATGTAGTGGTGCAGAAGATATATTGAATTTCAACGAAGGTGTTTATTTTAACTTTAAAGATTATAATGAATTAGCAAAAAAAATGGATATTATGGATAATAATTACAAAAAATCTGTAGAGAAAATTAAACTCTCTAAATTGAAAATTAATCGTTTTTTTATAAAAAAACAGGTAGAAGAGTACTTAAAATATTTAAATAATATAGTCTAGCAATGAAACAAAAAAAAATCTTAGTAACTGGCTGTTGTGGTTTCATTGGCTTTAATTTCATAGAATCATTATTAAAGGAGAATAAAAATTTCAAAGTTAATGAGTAACATTTTATATTGGGCACCTTGTCTTGATAAAGTGGCAACAATTACTGCTGTATTGAGTTCAGCAAAAAGTGTTAATAGATATTATTCAAAAATATATAAAGTTTCAATTTTAAATATAATAGGAGAATGGAATAATCATTATACAAAAAAAATAGATTTCCTTAACTTGACTAATTTTAATTTATTTAAATTATTACCCAAAAAAGGATTTTTAAGAAGCAGATTCTCCTACATTGTATTTATTCTTTTTGCTTTTTACCCATTAATAAAAATTCTCAAAAAAAACAAACCCAAATTTTTGATAATTCATTTAATAACATCCTTGCCAATTGTCTTATTTATAATATTTAATTTTGAGACAAAATTGATTTTAAGAATATCAGGTCTTCCAAAGTTGAATTTTTTAAGATGTTTATTATGGAAACTAGCTAGTCATAAAATTTATAAAATTACTTGCCCAACAGAAGAAACATATAAATATATTAAAAAACTTGGAATATTTAATGAGGATAAACTAGTAGTTCTACATGACCCGATCATTGAAATAAATAAATATAAAAAAATACACAATCATGATAATTCTTTAATTAACAAACAAATTATTGCAGTAGGAAGATTAACCAGACAGAAAAACCACTTATTTTTAGTAAAAACATTTGCAAAAATATTAGAAATTTATCCACATTTAAAATTGAAAATATGTGGAGATGGTGAAAATTATAAAAAAATAAAATCACTTGCTAAAGAATTGAATATTTTGGATAAAGTTGCTTTGCCAGGATATGTAGACGATGTTACACCCGTTATAAAGAATTCATTATGCTTACTATCCACTTCATTGTGGGAAGATCCTGGATTTGTAATGATAGAAGCAGCCATGTCCAACACATTTGTAATCTCATCCAATTGTCCAAATGGACCAGAAGAATTTATAGACAATGATAGTGCTGGATTGCTTTTTGATTCAAATAATTCAGAAAGTCTAATTGCAAAATTTAAACAATTTATGAATATGAATGAAGAGGAAAAATTAAGTAAAAAAATTAATGCTAAAAAGAAATTAAAAAAGTATACAATATTCATGCATGCAAAAAAATTAAATGGAGTTCTTTCTAATGAGAAACAATAAAAGTTTATTTATCGTAAGATGGATAAAAAAGATGATAAAAATGTTTTTATACAAATACAATGTGCGTGTATACAGATCTGTAGATGAAAAAAAAATTTTAGAAGTAATAGATATTTTAAAACCATACCACTTAGGTCATGAATTAATTAGAGTTGGAGGATCAGGGGACGGTGGGTACTTGATACCAAATTTGCTAAATCAAATAGACTTTTGCTTCTCTCCTGGTGTAGGAAAAATTTCAGAATTTGAGCTAGAGCTAAAATCAAATGGAATTAAGTCATTTTTAGCTGACTACAGTGTTGAAGGTCCAGCCGCAGACAATCTTTTTAATTTCCAAAAAAAATATATCAAATCCTTTAATTCAGATATTTCAATTACCATAAATGATTGGATTGAAACATCGGTTGAAAACAAAGAAAGCAACTTTCTAATGCAAATGGATATAGAGGGCTCTGAATATGAGGTTATAAACTCAATAAGTGAAAAAAATTTAAAAAGAATTAAAATTTTAATTATTGAATTTCACCATTTAGAACTTCTAACCAATGAAGTATTTATAGAAACTTTTAAGTCTGTTATAAAAAAACTAGGAAATTATTTTGAAGTAAATCATATTCACCCAAATAATTGCTGTGGAACATCAGAAATTAATAATATAATTTTCCCTAATGTCATGGAGGTTACTTTTTTAAATAAAGAATTTGTTAAAGCAAAAGAGAAGGTCAATAAATTACCCCATGAACTGGATGTTAAAAATGTTGAAAGAAAGAATGATATAATATTGCCAGACTATTGGTATAGTTAAAAATAATCAATTGATGCAATTATTGAAAAAAAAATTTTTTAAGTTTTATAGATCTAGAATAATAGATTGGGAAACAGACGGGAAAAAAAGTCACTTAATAAAAAAACTTAAATTAATTAATCCAAACAATTTAATGTCATTTGGTAAAAAGAATCGTAATAAGAAATTCTATTTAATTAGAGTTGAGCCAGGCGGTGGTTTTTTTTCTATTTTTTTTTCTATTTTAATAAATATTAAATTAGCAAATAAAAAAAGATATATTCCTTTTGTAGATTTGGAAAATTTTCACACTAAATATAATCAAAAAAAAAAAGTTAGAGACACATATAATAGCTGGGAATATTATTTTAATAAAATATCTAATTATAATCTAACAAGCATCTATCAAAGCAAAAATGTATATTTTTCAAAAAAAAATATAAACACTAGGGATTATATTAAAGATCATGAATTTC
>Ga0114997_10003012_pt1 | contig 13353 bp, 8 predicted proteins | sample ArcticOcean_MG_C_2_FD_87045 | JGI IMG/M metagenome (GOLD analysis project Ga0114997, IMG submission 87045) | Marine microbial communities from western Arctic Ocean - ArcticOcean_MG_CB4_136 | ecosystem: Environmental > Aquatic > Marine > Oceanic | place: Arctic Ocean: Canada Basin | collected... | reverse complement strand
GGCAACACCACGGACAACGACGACGATTCAGAAGAAGTTCGAATGCGGCGTTTTGGAACGACGACGACGAGAAGAACAACAGCAGCGACAACAACGACAACGAAGCGAAGAGAATAGCCGAGGTCTTGTACGGGAAAGAAGAAGACGAAGAAGAACGACGACGAGGACGAAAAGATGATGATTTTGAGTGTGTAGACGAGGAAGCAGAGCGACGGTATTACCAGAGCTTACCGAGAGCGTTGGAGAGAGACAGCAGCGGTTTTGGTGGTAATAGTGGTAGTAGTAAAAGTAGCAGCAGTGCGAGGAAAAGCTGGGACATTTCCGACGCGCCGGAAGATTCAGCCATCGTCGAATTAGCGAAGGTGATTGAACGAAAATGGGAGGAGGAAACGTTCTCGTTCGCGGCGGCGACATCGACGAGGACGATTCAGACGACGACGACGACGACGAGAAGCGTTGAGGAGGACGTAGAAGATAACGACGATTCCGTCTCTGAATTTCCAACTGCGCCGGAATTGAAATCTGTGCGCGCGTATCCCGAAGGCAGAGAGGACGGGAACGACGGCAGGAACGGTAAATCGTGGATCCGGATAGAGAACGTGTGCTTGCGATCGAAACGCACGTTTCGTAAGATGCACTTGGAGTTGGCGTGGGGGCCCATGGATTTTGTCGTCTTGCATTGCGTGATTTATCCACACGCGATCGTGGACGCGCCGATATTTGCCGGTGATGTGGTTGGGTTTCGTGGGCGAATGTCGCTATCCATCGTCGATTTAGCCCCGACAAAGAAGGAGGAACACAACGAAGACGACGATATCTTCGACGCGTTCGTCTCGGGATTAGAGAGTAGAAAGAGAATAGAGGAAACGTTAGAAAAGAGACCTCTACCGGAATGGGGCGAGGCTATTCTATCTTCGAAATGCGTCTGCATCGGCGGCGATAAAGATCAAATCGAAAATCAAAAGCAATTTGAACTCTTTCGCGAGTATTTCCTAGACGTCATGGACGGATACCTCTTCCTCGCCTCCACGGCGAGCGACAAAAAGATTCTCAAAGACACCGTTCGAGCGTATAAAACGAACCAAAAAGTCGCGCTTGGAAACCACCCAAAAGACGACGACGTAAACGACGAGGACGAGGACGACCACCCGTCTTTCGCTTTCCCAGACGCCCTCCTCCGCTTAAAAAAACAAATCCTATTCTGCGAGAAGCAGTTAACCAACGAGAAAACGCGCGCCGTGTTAGAGCGCGCCATGGGTTCGCGCTTGTGCGAAAGGTACATGACGGAAGTTTTGTTCGACGTGAACGAACGCACGCCTCTGTCGTAGCCATACTAATAGCAGTAGAAGTAGTGATAGTAGTCGTAGTCATAATAGCAGCAGCAGAGGAGTCGTAGTATTGAAAAGAAGCGTTTAGTGAGTAAAACCTTCCTCTTTCGGTCTGTCGGTGGAGTTTTGCTTCATAAAAATTCATCACTTGAACACAAAAACATCATCATCACATCATGCCTTCGGCTCGGGCGAAACGTTCCGCCGCCCAGGCTGAACTCCCCGGAACGACTCCCCCTGCGACTCTCGCGACGACCACCGGTGGTGGTGGTGCGAGCGTTGGCAACGGAGGAGGTGGAGGTGGAGTAGGCGCTCCTTCGATGGACGAACAGGACAAAAACAGCAGTCGCCGCTCGGCGCGATCGACTGCGCATCATGCGACTACGAACAATACTACTACGAACGCGACCACTGCTGCTGCGGCGGCGCAAAATGCGAACAACAACAACAACAACAACAACATTAACAACAGCAACACCGCGAAGGGAACGACGACGATTCAGACGACGGGAAAAGAAGAGAAACAACATCCCATCATTCACTACCGAATAGGGGAGATTTTAACCAAGCATTTCGCGAGGAAGCTTATGATGAAGGACGGTAACGATGATCGAGACGCAGGGGAGGACGACAAAAATGATAATAACATCTTCGAGGTACGAATCCCGGCCGAGTGTGCGGTGTCCACCAATCGACAAGTGCGGGGGCATCAGCTTTGGGGGACGGACGTGTACACGTCGGATTCGGATTTAGTCGCGGTTTTAATGCACTGCGGGTATTACGTTCCGAGTTTACAAGTGCCTCCGAGTTTGTTGGAGATTCGCGCGCGCGTTCGGCGGGTGGACGACGTGTCGGACGAGTTTCGGAGTTCGAGCAGGAATGGTATTCGAAGCCGAGCGTGGGGGAAGAGCGGATTCGCGAAGAAGAAGAAGATGATGAGGAGCGGCGGAGAAAAGGCGGTCGCGGCGGCGCCGGCTTCAGAGGCGGGCGTAAAAAAGGAAGAAAAGAAGGACGTCGAAGACGGTGAGAACGGTTCTGACGGAGCGAACGGTTCTGACGGAGCGAACGGCGGGGAAGGTGCCGCGGCGGCGCACTTGCAAAGCAACATCGGTGTTTTGCAAACCTCCAACGGGCAAATAATCAACGCGGATGATTTCGGGATGGTTGTAGAATCCGCGGTGGCGGTGACGTTGAATCAACAAATCATCGAGTTGACGCCAACAGCGTCGGAATCGTTGAGGTATATGGTGGTCCCAACGTTCGTTCCGGAAGATAAGGAACGCGCGCAGAGAACGCGGGCGGCGTCTAACGCCAACGTCAACGTCGCCCGGAAGAAGAGGATGATAAGAGAAGTGACGGTCTTGTACAACTTGTGCAACGAACCGTGGTTGAAGTATTCCATGGCGGCGGTGGCAGATAAAGGGTTTAAGAAATCTCAGTGGACGTCTGCGAGGTTACGCAGAGATACGTTGTATTTGGAAACGAAAGACGAACGGTATCAGTTATCCTGGGTGAAAGGTAAAGGCAAGGACGAAAACGAAGGCTCCTATCAATTCGCAAAGTGTAAACGAGCGTTACCGCTGGAAGAGATGCGAAAGAAAGGCATTCCGTTACCAAAAGACGAGTTGAAAGACGAGATTAAGAATTTGAGTTGGAACGAAATAAAGTTTGGCGTGAGAGGATTGAAAGTGAAAGAGAGTGAGTATCCAGTCACGAGGTTGCAATTTTTGGCGCAAACGGCTTCCTCCGCCTTTTAAAACTCGTACACGATTGTAAATCCTTTTGTTATTACTATATATTTAGAGGGAGAGAGGGAGAGAGAGAGAGAAGAGAGGGAGTGAGTGAACAAAGCACGCGCACGTAGCGATTTGTTTTCATTATCATCATCATTTACCGAGTATACAACATATCTAATAATACAAACATTACGATTTTACACAGTCGAACAAACGACTCGCAAATATTATTTCGCGAATCGAGGCGTACAAAACGCTCATCATCATCATCGACTCATCCAGTTCGAATCTTCCGCGTTCGGTTTCCCTCGCATCCCTCGCATGTCGCCAAACATTTCATCAAACGCCGGGTCGAAATCTTCAAACGGTTTTCCTTGGTCTTGCCCGTACCCCGAATCTTTCGTCCCCCACCCGTTTTCGTTATCGCCGCCGATGACGATTTGTTTAATCCCGACGTACTCTCTGCTCAAAGTGATTAAAGAATTGATGAGCACATCTAATGCCATCTCATCCGCGGTGCCTAAATCCATCCAAACTCGCGCCCATCTCCCTCTGTATTCAACTTCCCCGATCGCGTGAAACAACGACGCGCTCGTTCTATCGTGCGATCGAGCGACGTCGTAATCCAAATGACTCACCGTGTCGTTTAGGACCGAAGCGCTTTCTAAACACTGTTGATTTTCCACGTTATATCCGCCTAATTTTCCAACCACGAACCACGATTTAATCGCCTCGTCGAAGAATTCTTTCTCTTTATCCTCTATGGTATTTCTCGCTTCCATCCAGACCCACAAATTTTGCGTTTGCACTTGCCTGAAGAACACCAACGTCGGCGTCTGCGAACCGTTCTTACTGTCGTTGTTTGACCCTTCGTCTCCAACTCCATCTTCGTTCAACGGTTTGTACACTCCACTCTTCTTCTCATCAAATCTCTTCCGTATGGCTTGTTCGATGGCATCTGGATCGCTCGCGTCTATTCCTTCCAACAACTTTTCCACGTCTGGATCCCAGCTCGCGCTGTCGCGTAAAATCTGGAACATTTTTTCCTTCGCGGCAGCGGCGGCGGCGGCGCTTCCTCCGTTGGTTTCTGATGCATTTTCATCATCACTTTCAACGACTCCTTTCGCGTATTTCTCATCGTTCGTTCGCCGTTGCAAAGTTGTTAAAAGCTCTCGCCGTTCGTTTCGTCTCTTTGACCTTCTGAAGTCCTCGTTGTTTTCATCCTCATCATCTTCCACTCGTATTAAACACCTCGTCGTCGTGATGATGGAAGAACGATGATGATTTAAACGATGATGATTTAAACGACGACGATGACGACGACGATGATGAGAACACGACGACGGTTTGAAAGATGACGAGGAAGCAGCTTCGGCGCGCATGGTATTGATTTTTTTGTGTGCAATAATTGAGCGGCGTTTTCCCTTTACAAGCAAACTTTCCCAAAACCCTAAAAAAGTCAAATTCTTCTTGGAAAAGGGGAACTAATTACTTGTTTTTTCACTTCTTCACTTTTTTACTACTGCGATTAAATTGATATCACACACACACACACGAACACATATACGATGCAACCTCATCATCCACAGACGCCATCTCGGGACAGATTTATCGCCAACCGATCTGCGATTGACTTGGACGTCGCCAGGTACGCTTTGGAGGGAAAATCATCCGCTGAGAATAGCAACGATGATGATGACGATGGGGAGAATGGTGGTGGTCGAATGGATGATGATGGAAAACAACATCGATCCATCGGCATCGCGAGTCCGAGCAAGGAGGCGTACAAGAAATCGTTAGCGTCGAACTACTCGGTACAAAACGGTGGTGAAAATGGTGATCATTTGAACTCGAAAATCTTAGCGTTTAAATCGAAAGCGCCGGCGCCGCCGAGCGGCATGGAGAACGCAGCGCGCGAGATGTACTCCTCGAATCATATCGGAGTTTTAAAGGGTCGAAAAAAACAGTTCCGTCACATCCCGCAAGCGCCGGAGAGGATTTTGGACGCGCCAGAGTTGGTGGATGATTATTATTTGAACTTGATCGATTGGTCGTCCCAGAATTCCATCGCCGTCGCTTTAGGGTGCACGGTGTATTTATGGAACGCCGGGACGGGCGCGATCGACCAGTTGATGCAGACGGACGTGGAAAACGACGAAGAGGATTACGTGACGTCCGTGAACTGGGCTCCGGATGGAAAGCACATTGCGGTGGGGACGAACAACGCGGAGGTACAGATATGGGACGCGTCGAGAGCGAGGAAAGTGAGAACGTTGAAAGGCCACGAATCGAGAGTTGGCGCTTTGGCGTGGAACGGGACGCATTTGGCGACTGGTTCCAGAGATACGACGGTGATGACGCACGACGTGAGGATTCGAGAGCATTGCACGAACACGTTCACGTGTCACTCACAAGAGGTTTGCGGGTTGAAATGGTCGCCGAGCGGGACGCAGTTAGCTTCGGGTGGGAACGACAACTCGTTGCATATTTATGACTCGCAGTCGTTGTCGAACGGTACGTACAGACACAAGTTGGTCGCGCACCAAGCCGCGGTGAAAGCTTTGGCGTGGTGTCCGTGGCAAGCGAATGTTTTGGCGTCTGGGGGCGGGACCGCGGATAGATGCATAAAGTTTTGGAACGCGAATACCGGGGCGATGACGAACTCGGTCGACACGCACTCGCAGGTGTGCGCGTTGCAGTGGAACACGCACGAGAGAGAGTTGTTGTCGAGCCACGGGTATTCGCAGAATCAGTTGTGCTTGTGGAAGTACCCGACGATGACGAAGATTGCCGAGTTTACTGGCCATACGGCGAGAGTGTTGCACATGGCGCAGTCGCCGGACGGAACGACGGTGGTTTCCGCGGCTGCGGATGAGACGTTGAGATTTTGGAAGTGCTTCGCGGAGAACAGCGCGGATTCGAAGAGGGTGGCGAAGGACGCGGCGAACGCGGAGAGATCGGTCTTGAAGAGGTTCAACTTTAGATAAACGCAACAATACACTAACAATCAGTCAGTTATATCTAGTAGTAGTATGTAGTAGTGTGAGTGCACGCGATGCGTAGAAGAAGAGGAAGAGGGATGGAATGATGGATGGGAGAGAGAGAGAGAGAGAGAGATGTATTTTATAATAATAGCTTTTTTAGAAGACTCCTTCTGCCGAGGGAAAAGAAGAAGCGAGAACGGAGAGAGAGAGAAGGAAGAGAAAAGAAAAGAAAAACAGGAGAGCGCGCGTCTGGTCCGGATGAGAACCGCGAAGCACTTTTTGCATGCTTCGGCGTGGTTACATAGAGAGAGAGAGACCGGACGCGTTTGACTTCTCAGCAGAGACTTTTCTCGTTTTTTTTTCTCGTCTTTTGTGTGTTTTTTCCACTTTTGCTTTGTGTTTCTTTTCTACTGCAGGAACGACGTAAACGACGACGACGACATCGACGCCGAAAACCAATTCCATCCATACTTCGCCGACAAGAACAACACCGTTATTATATTGGAGCATTCGCGCGTCTTAAACCATCATCACCAACACGAACGGTATCTTTAGGTACCTTCTTCAAAATATAAGAAAAAACCCTAAATAAACTCTGTGAAAATTCAAAAATTCAAACCGAGTGGCTCGTCCTCCATTCGAACGCTTGCGCTGCTGCTCCCAAGATACACATCACAAACACCACCACCCTTTCCTTTTGCTGCGTGCGGTGCGTGTTGTCTCGCATCCTACACGCGCACACATACCCCGCATACACACACGATATAAAATAGAATTTATCATCATAATAAAGAAGTTTTAAAAGTATGTTAGTCGAACGGGGAAACTACCGCCATTGTTACGAAATCATCCGCAGAGATGGCTACCAAACGCCGATTTTAATCTATGTTTCCACCTCGGACGTGGACGCGTTGTGCGCGTACAGAATCGTAAAATCCATGTTCCAGTCGGATAACGTCCCGTTTTCCGTGTTCCCGGTGAGCGGGAGCGAGGAGCTGCGGAAACGAGGGAAGGAAATCCCGGACGATGAACAAAACCGGGCGATAGTTTTGATAAACTGCGGAGGGACCGAGGACGTGAGAGAGATGATGGATTTGAAAGTGAATTGCAGAGCGTACGTGTTGGATTCGCACCGACCGTTGTCGTTGCAAAACACGTCCAAGGAGAATAAGGACGTGTACGTGATCAGAGATGACTCAAAGGAAGGGGATGATTACTTTCCGGAGTTGGATACGGACTCGGAAGAGGACGACGACGACGAGAAGAACGAGGACGAAGCAGATTCGGATTTTAGTTCAGACGACGACGACGACGAGGAAGAAACGGCAAGACGCAAACAAATCAAGCTTGATAGACAAAGAGAGAGGCAGTCGCAAAGAGAGGCTCAACAGCCGGAGTCGCTGAGGACGGTCGCGTTGCGAAGAAAGAAAAGGCATGCGGAAAGGTTGGAGTATTTTCGACGCGGGTCGTATTACGGTCGATCGGCTGGGTTGTGCGCATTCGATATGGCGTTCGACATGAAGAAAGAGGGACTGGAAAAGAATTTGTTGTTATGGTTGGCGATTGTGAGTTTAACCGACCAGTTGGCGCACCAAAAAGTGAGTCAGGAGACGTATAAGCAGTATTGCTTTGAGCTGATGTCACAAGTATCCAATCAAATCAACGAGAACATGCACCCGGAGAGAGCTTTGGACGACGGGACGATGGTGAAGGTGTTTGAGGATCGCAAGATTTCGATTGAAGTGGAAGAGTTAAGGTTTGAGATGATGCGGCATTGGAACTTATACGATGCGATGCTGCATTCGCCGTACGTTGTCACTCGATTGCAAACGTGGAAAGAGAGCGGCGTGCACTTGTTGGATTCGTTGTTGGCCACTTGCGGGTTGTCCTTGCAAGAAGCGAAGCAGAAGTTTTCGCACATGAGTCCAAACATGGAGAAACAAATGCGGGAAAAGTTGAAAGAGCACGCCGGATCGCACGGCGGGTTGCACGATTTAACGTATTGGTCGTTTACGTACCACCACGGATTTAAAGTAAAAATGTCTGCGATGGACGTGGTATACGCCGCGACGGCTATTTTAGAGAATTATTCCAGGTGCGACGTAGAGGACGATGAGGACGAAAAGGAAAACGAAGAAAACATCATCACCGAAAATAACATGGATATTAGAGGTAACAGTAACAACAACAGACGGAAAAGCGTGGGAGGAGGAGGCGATGAGGAAGACGGCACGCCGGAATCCTCGGCGGCAGCGTTCTGGACCGCCTCGAAGGTTTTAAGTTTGAGCAACTGGGAAGAGACATCAAATGGATTACAACGAGCTATGCGCGTGCAACGTGCGCTCATTCGTCAAGGTGGGTTCGCTTTGTCGAACAAAGGCTCGATTAAAACGCTCGGTTCGTTGAGATACTTTTCGTTGACCGAGCACGGTTCTCCTGCGGATGTGGATTTATTTAAGCATCCGCTGACGCTTTTGCGATTGGCGTTGTTTTTGCAAGATGCTTTGAGACAGGTGAAGAAAGTTCTCAGACCGTTAATCGTCGTCGGTCCGTCTATGATTGACCCGAACTATTTCTTGGTTGTCGGCGTGACGGAAAAGCCGCAGACAGATTCGATCGATAGCGGAGGTAACTTTTTTAATCAATCGTTATTGCGCGCGGCAGAGCAAGTGAGAGCGCACACGAAACACGGGAGTTTCGAAGGAAGCGTGGTGCAAGTAGCCAAAACGGACTTACCGGAGTTTTTAGAATCGTTGAGTGATATCGACGCCGAACGCGTCGCGAGACAAGCTTATATGAGAAATTTGTAGGAGTTTCGTTGTAGAAAAAATCTTCGGTACAAATACACACTTAAAAAAAATTACAGCTACCAAGTACCTGTCACGTATCTATGTATCAATTGTGCACAGCTTACGATAGCGCTTATTGATATCTACATCTATCCATATTTATATAAAAATACATTTAACCGTTACGGGACGCGACGTAACTGACGGCCATTTTCAAATCAGTTAAAACCAACTTCAAAGCCGCCGTCCATTTTTCGTCTCTATTGAATGTAAACGTAACTTTCTTCCCGTCTACTCTGTCCGCCTCGATCGAGTACGGGTACCGAAACACTGGTTCTATGCCCATCTCAAAATCTCTTTCCGCAAAACACCTACCGAGTTCGTCCAAACACGCCAGGAAACCACAAATGGCGCGATCGTACTTGTGACTGGTCATGATGTTCACAGGACCGAACAAATCGTAACACTGCGACACCGTGTTCGTATTGGCGTTGATTTCGCACACCGCTGGAAACGACCCCATCGGGCGCAATGCGTGTGAACGGAATTCTATCTTCATCGCGTTAGCGAGCGATTGTAAGAGTAACGTGGCCATCCCCCACGCGGCGTTGATTTCGTCCCATTCCACCGGCACCGTGGACGTGCGGCCTAATCGAAATCCGTTGATGGTCCCAAACGGTCCGTCGTGCCAAATGTGAAAGGCATCGTTGTATACGTTCGTTCGTCTTAGTAAGTCTAATTGCGTCGAGGCACGTTCCAGTTTGGTTTCCAACGCGTCTCGTTCTTCTTTCAAAGATTTAGCGTCGATTTCAAACTGGTTCGCTTCGTGCCAAATTTCAAACTCAGCCTTCTTCACTCGCGCCGCGTTGCGTTGCAACGCTCTTTTCCGCACTTTCTGTTTTTCCAGATCTAATTCTAATTTATCAACCTCTAACTCTATCGCTTTATCTCTCTCAAACGCTCGTCCGAGTTCGAGTTCGAGTTCTTCCAATCGCTCTTGTTTCTTCTTCTTCGCTCCCTCTTCCTCTCTTTCCTTCCCGTTTTGACCACCGCCGCCTTTGCTCAAATCTAAACTCGCAATCGCCCTCTCGTACTTCTCGCACTCCTCCTCCAAATCCTCGCACATCTTCTCCATATTCACCTCCACTTCTTTCGCACACGTTTCGCACAAGGGGAAGTCCTGCTTCGTTTTCTCGCTCGCGATGTCGAATATTCTCGAGAGCGTCGCGGCTGTTTTCCCTGCCGCTTTCAGCGCGTCCGACGTTTTCGTTCTTTGCACCGACGTCGGCAAGTGCACGTACGAAGAGGCCGCTTTGGCGTCGTCGATCTCGTTACTCTCGTCTTGCTCCTCTTCGTTTACCTTTTCTTCTTCTTCTTCTTCTTCCAACAAAAAATCTCGAAACTGCTTCTCGCCGACTGTCACCTTCAACTTCCCACTTATATCCGCGATACACTTCGCTCGATCTCGGTCCTCCTCTTTCTCCTCTTCTTTCTCCTCGTAAAACTCTAAAGGCACCTTGCACTTTTGACATCTGAAGAAAGGAGGAGGACGTTTTTTATTGAGGTCGTCCCCGTCGCTCGTCTGATGATCATCAGTCGTCGCGTCGACGACGACGGTTACGTTCCCTTCCTTGGTGTTTTCCCCGGCAGCGTTAAAAGCATTCGTCTTTGTCGTCGGGGACGAAGAAGAAGGTTGCGCGTTCGCGAGACGAGAAGATGGACGAGAGGAGGAAGATGCGTTAGTGTTATTATTGTTATTATTCTCCGGCGCGAGGTAGAGCACGTCTAAATCGATCGCAGACCCGGCGATGGTGCCCATGATGTTGGTGCTTTTTTTGTGTAGATTTTGCTAAAAAGGTGGTGTGAGAGAAGAATGATGGATTTCAATAAAAGAGTAAAACTCTTCCCTCTTCTTCGTCTCATTCTCGGTCTTTATTATTATTATTAGTAGTAGTAGTAGTATTAGTATTACTATTACACGAAATGGTCTTTTCTCTCTCTCTCTCTTTCTCTCTATGCGTATATTACTCTTCTCCCTTCTTCTCTTCCAAAACGTCTTCGTCTTCGTCGTCGTCGTCTAAAATTTGTAAAGTGGAAAACGCGTACTCGACGTCCACGTCGTGGAATAACTCCCCCTCGCACGCGTTTTTAATCAGCGTCATCCCGCGTTTGCACCGCTCTAGAATCTCTTTGCTCGCACCGCCTTTGGCTTCGTTGGCGACGCCGAGCAGTTTTTGCGGCCAAAGGGCGAGCTTTTGGGAGGTTGTGTTTTTGAGCTCCTCGTCAAAGGCGTCGTCGAGAGTATCGACGATAGATTTTGCGGTTTTGGTGCACTCGTCGTCGTCGGCTAAAAGCGCGTAGGCTTGTGCCAGCGCTAAGCGGTCGAAAGGAGCTTTCGGGAGTTGCGGTTGCTCTTTGTTCCAACAGCGTTCAACCGCGACGGCGGCGTTTGGAAGGTTGTGTTCGATGGCGGCGTTCATTATCGCAGTCGGTGTTTTTCGGTTGACTTTGACGCCAGCTTGCATGAATTGAACGCAATAGCCCGCCGCAGCGTTGACGTGACCGTGTTGTAAGGCGGATTTAACGACAAACTGGGCAGTTTTCCCGTCGACGCCGAGTTTGAGATTGCGAATCACCGAGTACACGCGAAGGACTTCTTCCAACGGGCGATTCGCATCGAGCAAGTGCCAAAGAAGCAACGATAACGTCTTTCTGGACAAGTTCAAGCCTAGCGAGCGAGACTGTTCGCACGCCCAAATCGCGGTTTCGTACGATTTAACGTCGCAACACGCCTTGATGAATTCGTACGCGCGCTCAAAACCGAGACCTCTGGTTTTTCCCATCGCTGCGCGTTCCATGTGGAACAAAGCGACCGCTTCCAATGCATACTGCACATCTTTCGGCGAACGAACTCTTTGTAACAAAATCTTCAGCGCTGATTCGCGCACGGCGTAAACTCTGTTATTCTTCTTGACGATGACGTTAGAGCCGTACGTTTTCGATTGCACCAGTTGCGAAGCGTCTTGGTCGGTAATATCCACAAAGTGCGGATCTAAAAACAGAGACACCGGCGCGACTCCGTCCAAGAATTCTCCTTCCTCCTCCGCTTTCGTTCTCTTCCGAAACGAGAGCTGATCGATCTCATCGGGCGTTTGAAACAATTGCCTCAACTTGGTATCCAAGACGAAGCGTCTATCTTCCCACTTCCCCGGATTCTCCGGATCTTTCATCCTCTTTACTTTCTTTTCCCTTTCGTCTCGTTCTCCCACGAACAAATTCATCTCCTCGCAGTAACTCTTCAATCGTCGATCGACAAACCTCCTCGTCGCTTTCACTCCACTCTCGCCTTCCCCAAAACCTAAAAACGAAGCTAACCGTTCGCTAATCTCGTGTTTAAAACCTTCGATCTCGATCGTCGACGGTTCGAATTCGGTCCGCGGGTGGTTTTGGCCTCCCTTCTCTCCCGTTTTCGTCTTCGTCGCCGCCGCCGCCGGAACGTTCCCGCCGCCTAAAAACGGTTTCTTCTTCGATTGAAATCTCTGCTTGATTTCCTCTAAAAGCTGCTCGCAGTTCATGCCGTCTATTTGCGCTCGAGAGGTCATCGGTTTATAAAAACTCGTCCTCGATTGTTTTCCCGCCGCCCCCTCTTGACCTCCTCCTCGTTTCGAAATCGCTTGCGTTGACAAACGACCGGCTTTGTTCCCTCTGAAACCATCATCATCACCAGAGGTAGTGAAGACAAGACGACTCGTTTTTTCCTCTTTGTTTTCATTTACGTCTGAATCGTTCTCGTTCTCGTTCTCGTCCTCTGTCTCCTCGTCTTCGTTTGATGATTCCGAAGATAATGATGCCGTCGACGCAGCCGCATTTTTGCTCTTCTTCTTCTTCTTCTTCTTCGTCTCAACAATCGTCGACGACACCGGCGACGCGTCCGACGCGAACATTCTTCTGTTTATGTTGTTCTTATTATTATAATTATTAGTATTCAAAGAAGTCCTCCTCCCGCTCGTGGACGCTCTTGAATTGCTACCGCACATCCTTCTCTCCTCCTCCTTTTCCGCGTAATCATCGATCGATCGTCCTTCACTCGATGACATCATTTTCGTATACGAAGAAGAAGAAGACAAACTACGAAAGACATCATTTGAAAACGAAGATACAGAAGACGAGGAAAAGACGCTTCTACACCGTAAGGTTGTCGTCATCAGAGTTTCTTCTTCTTCTTCTCTGCGGTGCGTATATAGGTTCAAATTTATGTCGGCAGAGTCTCTCTTTTCAAGGGCGGATTTTACTCAGCATAGAACCCTAAATAATAAATAGATAGATATCTTAATTAATAATGTTTAGGGTTGATATAGTGAAAGGAAGAAAGCTCTTTTATTGCTGGAGCTTTCTCTCTCTTCCTTAATACTACTAAAGCCGGAGTGACCTTCGATGGCTCGGAGCGCAGGCTTCAAACCTGTGGGGGCTTGACGGCCCAGTTGTTCGATTCAACCTCACCGGCGTCTATTGCGTG
>Ga0114997_10003011_pt1 | contig 13355 bp, 7 predicted proteins | sample ArcticOcean_MG_C_2_FD_87045 | JGI IMG/M metagenome (GOLD analysis project Ga0114997, IMG submission 87045) | Marine microbial communities from western Arctic Ocean - ArcticOcean_MG_CB4_136 | ecosystem: Environmental > Aquatic > Marine > Oceanic | place: Arctic Ocean: Canada Basin | collected... | reverse complement strand
TCAATTCCTTGGTCGAGGCGGTTGGCACGTACATGACGTGGGTGATCCAAGTAGGCTTCAAGTGCGGCACGTGGACGCAATTGAACCAAGAATTCGATAACGGGTACGAATACGAAGGTAAATCTTTGCTTTGGGGCAAAGATTCCTTGAGCGACAAGCTCTATGAGGCTACCGGCATCGAAACGTCCTCTGCTCTCGCCATCGAGAAGTACGACTCCGGACCGACGTGGATGATGGACGGTTGGACCATCTTTTACTGGGGCTGGTGGATCTCCTGGGCGCCGTTCGTCGGCATGTTTATCGCAAAAATCTCCAAAGGTAGAACTGTCGGACAGGTCATTAAAGGTGCTTTCATCGCGCCGATCTTGTTTTCGTTCATTTTCTTGACCTTCTTCGGTTCTCTCGGTATCAAAATGCAACGCGCGGCTGAAATGGCGTTGGATGTTACAGTAGACAAGTCCAACTGGAGCATTGACTGTGATGCATCTGGTTACACTGGTGGCGCTCCGTCTTCCGCCGCTGCCATTGCGCTCGCCGATAAGGGTTATTATTTACTTTCCTGTAGGTCATCCAACGACCGCATTCTCGACGTCATGGCCCCGTTCGGCAAATTGACGACGTTCATGCACTTGTTGGTGTTAATCGGTATCACGTTCTACTTCGTGACTTCGTCTGATTCTGGTTCCTACGTCGACGATATCATTTCCGCGCAGGGCCACGAGAACCCGCCGTGGATTCAACGCGTCTACTGGGCCGTTACGGAAGCTGCCACCGCGCAAGCGTTGCTTTCCGCTTCGGACGCGGGATTGAGCACGATTCAAGGCGTCTCTATTGTCGCCGGTTTACCGTACACGATCGCCATCTGCTACTGCTGCACGTCGCTTTGGCGCGCATTGAAACGTGAAATGAGAGACGAAGACATCATGGCGCAAAGACATGGTTTCGTCGTGTCTTCCTTGGACATTCTCGAATTGTACAGCCCGGAAGGCATGCCTGCGCAATCGCCGTCGGCGGGCGCTAGGTTCAACTCGAACATCATCGCCTTGTTCTTCCCATACAAAGGTCTCAAGACCGCCGCAGTCGCCGCGTACAACGACGATGTCATGGGTACAATCTACGCTGTTGTTGCTACTTGCACGTGGTTCACCTGGATTCTCTGCTTGTGCTTATCTGACATTGGCGAAGGTACTGCTTCCATCGCGTGGATGTTGTACGTCTTCTTCGTTGCGCAAGTTGCGATTATTCGTTACCACGTCAGAGCGGCGCGCAGCATCAGAGATAACTTCTTGAACGACTTGTTCGCTACATTCGCGATGTATCCGATGGTCATCTCTCAGATTGAATTGGAAGCGCCGTACATCGAGCAATGCAAGCAAGTATAAAAACACGTTATTTATATGAACAGCAAAATAAGAGTAGCGAGCGCGTGACTTCGTTATCTAAAACGAAACGCGTGCCGTGTTTCTCGGTAGGAGGTAGGCTAACGAGGATGGGTCACATTCACATTCCACGTTACATAAAAAAGAGTCATCAAAAGAATTAATAATAAGGACGCGAATAATAAGGACACGAAGCGAAACTAGGAACAGCCGTTCCATTTTACTTCTTTCATAAGCGTTTTTGTAAACAAATCAAAGTTTTACAATCATCTAATTTCATCACACACCATTTCGTGCGCGCATCTCCTCTTCATTTTAATTCTCATTGTATGGCACAATGGTACTGTTAGTACAACATCTACTCTGCTATTATTATTAATTCTAAAATCATGACGCGTCTCTCCAAACGCTACTTCTCGCTTCAGCGCTCTTTTCAACCTCGTTTTGTCGCTCTGCTCCATTAAGAGTTTCTCTTATTTCCTCCTCCTCCGCTGACATCACGTCTCGAACAACCTTTGGATTTGAATCGCCGTAACTTATAAAATCCAGAACTGCGCATACGTTTGCACCTTCACCATTCTTACCCGATAAACGCTTCACCGCGTCTTCATCGGGTTCAAACGCATTTCTTCTCGCCTTCCCTGTGATTGTTCGGTTGGAAGTAAATATCTCGTTTACCGAAGGCTGTATTGTGCGCAACTTTTTGTCCACGTCTCGATTTATCTCCGAATAAGTTCGCTTCTTTTGCTCCGTTTGTAAACGCGTTGTCGTCGGCTTTGATCTTTCGCTCGCCACTGGTCCTTTGCGCCTGAGCTCGTGTTCAAATCTACCTCTGTAATGTTTTACACCTTCGTACTCATCATCCAAGGCGTTATAGAAAAGCTTGATGAACTTCTTATTAGATTGATAGTCTTCAGGGTCGCCGTCGTCGTCGTCGTCGTGGTCGTCGTCACTTCCTTCTCCATCACCTCCTTCTCTTTCTTCTAGTTCGTGATTGTTTAGATTCAAAATTCTGCAGTCTTCTCCTTGTTCGGGAACGAAACTGGACGCTTGAACTCGCAAGGCGCGCACGTTTGCATCGTCTCGAACAATCTGACGAATGATATTTGCCACTTTATCGCCTACCACATCAACGATCGTTGACAAGCTTGAAGATCGTCCATTTTTTCTTCGTTCTGTCGAATCAACAATAGAACACGCTTCTCGCACAAGCGCTGCGCGTACTTTTTTCCTAGTCAACCCATCGTCCTCCAACAAGGTGAAAAAGCTCGAAAAGCTCGGAAAGTTTACTTTCTCCTCAAATACACCTCTAGTATTCAAATCACCGCCGTTGGAAGGTGCAGTATGCACTTCGCACACCAAATCTTCCGGCCATCTGTTAAAAAACATTCCATGAAATAAAGTCACACGCGTTAAGTCGCGTCCGATGGATGTAATCGAGTTGTTGCAATTAGCACCGCTATTGTTCTCAAGTTGTCCGCCGCATTTTAGCAGTGGCTGGTAGACGCTCAATGCGGAAACTTGCGTCGATTTTCTCGCGCTAACGCTTGCTTTATTCTTTCCAGCGGTATTCTTATCGTTTTGCGACGATGCAAAAGAGGAAAAAGCTTCGAGTCGAACCATGACCTTTTTCGCTAATATTTTCGAAAGCCCGAGTTTACCAGTGTAAAAGCCAATATTCTGTTCTTTCAAAAGTTCGTGAAGGTTCGCGACGTTGTTCGCATCTATTTTCATTCGTAAATTCTCATCGTTCGCTAACTCAGGTACGATACCATCGCACGGGTGAAACTGATGTACCAAGTTTTCAATTTCTCCAGATGTACACGCGATCTTAATATTGTCGCCATTACTGATTTTCTGGTGCGCGCAAGAGTTTTTTGCTAAACTCGCATTTATGGAAACACCGAATTTTATACCGTGGACGAATAAAGGGTTCGTGACGTACCCTTGCACACATTCCAAAACTTTGTTGCAAACGTGTGTCGCTTGTTTTGTGCTGACAACGGTACTCGCAGACGTGCGGCTCGGTCGAATGGAAAAGAACGCCCATCTTTGCTGCTGAAAAGCGCTCGCAGCGTTGGTCCTATCGTCGCTGATATTGTGTTGTAAATTAATCGATCCTTCAACGGCATGTTCTTCGTCCACGTGTCGACGTCCGAGATGTGTGAGCTGTATCTGTTGCGATTGAAACTCGTTCGATTTGCATAAATCTTGAACAATTCGTTGCGAAGCCTCGAGCATGACCAGCGTCGCGTCTTTGTCGTCCCCGGTTGCGGGTTTCGTCGCGTTTCCAAGAAAATCGACGCAGATAACCAATGAGGAAAGAGAAGAATCAGGAGAGGATCCCAACTCCATCTTAGTGATCTTAACTTATTCGTTCTTTCTTTCTTTAGGTTCGAATAATCCAATCGAATCTCCATCGATTGTTGTCATCGCGGCAATTTTTTCAACCGTTTTTGACTTGTCACTCGTAAACTGATTCGGACCGTCCAAAGTGCCTCCTAATTCCAACAACTGTTTTACCGCGTGATCGACGTCTACAACCTCAAAGTTTAACGAAATAGTACTCTCGCTCTGCCTGTTCCGTCTATCTTCTTCTTCTTCTCCCTCTGATAACAACGTCTTTTGTTGAACCGCGAGAGTGATGGCAGAGTGATGCGTAGTATTCGTAGTACCGCTGCTGCTGCTGCTCGTCGTCGTGGGGGATTTTTTTCCAATCGTCAACTCGGCAAAAGTGTCCGTACAAACAACGAGGGAGAATCCTAAACCTTTTGTGAAGAAATCGCACGTCTTTTTCAGATTATTCGAGGAGAGTAAGATGTGTTTCAAGCGCGTTGACATATATATATATCGTGTATATATAAACGTACTAGTATATCAGCGTGTAAATTTAATAACGAAGTTTTCCAAGTGTGTGTTTTGAGATTTGCTTTTCTGTGGCTGCTCAGCTGCGCCTCCTGCGCTCGAGGGAGAAAGAAAGGAAAAGTTTTATACGTATATAATTAGAATTACAAAGTGACGCCTTCTAAAGCTTCGAGAAGACTGGAATCGAAGAACTTCGCCGCCGAAATGTCTTCGCCCATACCTTTTCGTCGTCTCGTTTTAATGCAAAACTCTCTCGCCAAGTGCGAGACGGGACTCGGTTCCAACGGTCTCAACTGAATGGCTCTATCGAGCGGGTCGCCGGGAACGACTGACCAGTGATCGAAATAAGACAAACCAAATGCCATACCTCTCGTGTGCGCTCTCAAATCAGTTTCAAATCCGAAGGATTCTATCGCAGGAAGTAAAGCTTTAACGATATAAACCGGCGTACCCGGTTTGGCAACGTCCGAAACGACGTGACCGCGTCGTTTGGACAAGACGTTGTAAATAGCCGTCATGCAATCCGCGGGCGTTTGAATTTCAACCGCGTATACGGGTTCCATCAAACGAGGCTGCGCGGTCAAGAAGGCTGAGTACACGCATCGTCTGGAGGTTGGAATGATTTGACCACCACCTCTTTGTAAAGGCTCGCTACTTATCGTCGCGTCGAGTATTTTGAACTTTGTTTCGCGAATCGGCTCTTCACAAAGCGGACCTTCGCGGGTGCCCCACTGGAAACCTTGGACGATGGACTCTCGGACAGACATCAACAAGTCTTTATCGACTTCACTCGGTAAAGTATCGTCCATTAATACGTTTGGTCCATCGGAGTCTGGTCCGAACGCCCAAACCGACCTCGCCGCTAACGCGTCCCAATCGTACTTTTGCGTGAAAAAGTTCGCCAAATGTTTCTTCGGCCACTCCAAGACGACATTTTTGCTCTCAATATCTAAACCTAAGCCTTTATCCAAAGGTTCTGCAATCATTGTAATTTTGTTTCTCTTATTCGGAGTTTCCGCGAAACATTTTAACGCAGACGTTTCGACTACCGTTTCTGCGAACACCACTACCGGATCTGCTACTTTAACCTCGATGTCCGCGTATACTTCGCGCAAGTCTTTCATCGCCGAGTCCAGATAGATTTCGCCCATACCGACGACGATGTGCTCACCGGATTCTTCCACCTTTGTTTGCAACGCTGGATATGTTTTTGATATTTTGCGCAAACCTTCAACCATTTTCGGTAAATCGGACGGATGCAACGGTTCTACGGCAATTTTAACCACCGCTTTATTCTCAAATTCCAGCGGTTTGAACGTATACACGTCTTCGTCGTTTCCTTCTTCTCCATCTTTTGAGGACGCAGAAACCAAAGTTGCGGTTTTAACGATGGATTGATCGACACCGGCGATGAGTACCCAGCAACCAGCCGGTGCGCTTTGTACAGGAATGCGATACCTCGCTTCGTTAATCCATAAATGCGAGACTGTCTTCACCGCACAGTCTTCTTCGTCGTCCGGCGAATACGCCTCGCCCAACACTTTCACCGAATCGTTTACGCAAAGCGTACCGGAAAGAACGCGACCAAACGCGTCGAACGCGTCTGGAGATTTCGTGGATGGATAAAGTTTCACGATTTGGACGGCTAACGGTCCATCTTTATCGCAGGTCTGCATCGCTCGTACGCGTCTACCCGAGGTTGATAATTCGCCCGTGTACGTGCGAGAAATCTTGCTTTCCGCGCCTTCGATGGGATTCGGTATGGAGTATAACAAAATATCCGTCAAACCGCCATGCGATAAAAAGACTTTTGAGAACGCGAGTTTTATCAGCGGTTTCGTGTTTTGTTTTAACTCTTTCGGTTTCAACTTGTACGAAAACCTGTTGAATTCTTTCAAAGCTCTTTGAAAAGATTCCGGCGCCTCGCCGACGGCTTGCGAGAAAAGCTTATACAACGGTTCGAGGATGAACTGCACGAACGATCGCTGACAATCATGTTGTCCAACCGGAGGCTTCTTCTTAAACGCACGCGTCTCTTCGTCGAAATACGCGTCGCCCCATAATCGTTTCGCAAACTGTTTGTGATCCAAGTCATCGCTCTGCGAAACGTTTTTATACGTCTTGGCGAAAGATTCTAAAGTAAACGAAAATCCGTATAAACTCGATCCAAAGCACACGCGATTATTCAAAGGTGTACACAAACGCGCGTTTTCTGGCCCATACGCGGCTTCAATTAACGCGTTGCATTCTTCGATGACGTGTCTAAGTTTGTGGTACGCGTCCGCCGGCGGAAGCTTGAGCTCTACGATGAGTCGATCGATTTTGTTGATGAACAAAACGCACGGCACGTTCTCTCGCGCGGCAATTTTGATCGCTTTTTCGGTTCCACACATGACCCCTTCTGCAGCATCGACAACGATTAAGAATCCGTCGGCTATTCGGGCTGCCGCAGAGACTTCGTCGCAAAAGTTTGCGTGGCCGGGAGTATCGAAGATTGAAATCGAGTGCGTCTTTCCGTGCTTTTTGTCTGCCAAAGGTAACGTCATCGGCACGGCTTTAATGGACATCTCGCGGCTGCGTTCATCAAGTCGAGTGTCCGTGTATAATCGCAAAGCGTTGTAATTGTTTTGTGACAGTTGCGTAGAGCTCGAACCTAAATTATCGTCGTACTTCCACGCGTCCGAAACATCGTGCGTCTCCTCCACGAGCGCATCCACTAAAGATGATTTCCCGTGATGTAAATGACCAGCAATGCACACGTTCCTCGATAACACCGGCTTTTGCCACAACATTTCCAAAAATTCTGGCTTGCATTTCATTTTAGCGTGCGAAATGTCCAACTTTGAATCTTCCGAAACGATCTCGAATCTCTTCTTATTTGCCGAGGCGATGATCGGCACCTCCAAAGCCTGCGCGTCTTCGGTTTCTACGAGTGTCTCCGTATCTTCTCCGTACACCTCTCGCGCGGAGGGATAATATTTCTTATCTTCTGCTAAGACTATCGCAGTCGTCGTTGGTTCCTCTTCGTTCTCTTCGTCTTCGTCTTCGTCTTCGTCTTCGTCGTCTCCTCTCATTTCTTCGTCTGCGCCGTCGCCTCGTTTCCTTCCTCGTCGTCGCCCCCAATCGCCATCTTCTTCTTCCTCTTCCTCTTCCTCCACCGATGAAATTCCACGACGACGACGAGTCACGTTGTCGTCCTCAATCAAATCGTCCTCGGAATCGACGTCTGGTCCTACGTAGTTACCGAACTCGTCGTAGTTCGACTCGTCCATTTTCTTGGAAACTCTTTCTTTCTCACGAGTGATTCTCAGAAGAGCGTTGAAGAGGTTGGTGGGACAAATTTATTATTACGAAAAAAAAGAAGTTTCTCGAAAAAAAAGAGGCGAAAATTTTTAACAAAATCAGAGCAAAACAAGACGATTGTAAAAAACGAACGAACGAACAAACTCCTCCCCTGCGCGTGTATAAATATTGTGCGTAATAAAATCAACGTGTTAATGCTAGCGTGCGTGTGATTGCAAAATAAGTGTTTTATAAGTATATCTCGTTTGTAAGCGCTCTCTCTCTGCCTCTCACTCTCTATCGATCATCGAGTCGTCGGCACCTCCTCCTTGGACTGAGTAGGCGCCTCAGAAGAAGACTGTTGCAATTCGCTTCCTAACTTTGGTTCTCGCGGCATCATCGAGAGCCACACGCCCTCGGGGAAACAAATAGTCGTATCATACATGATTGGAATTTCGTCTCCTGGATCTTCGTGCACTCCATCGTCACATTTTCCAAATTTAAAGTTTTGCACAGCCGTCGCGAGCATCGTCGTCGCCGTGAGCAAAGCAAAGACACCGCCGATGCACGATCGCGGGCCCGCCCCGAACGGCGTGTACGTGAAATCTCTCCCAGCTGCCATGCGTCTGAGCATGCGTTCCTTCGCAATCTCAAGCTTTTCTGGATCGTCCCTCGCGGATGCCTTGGCTTGCTTGTCCGCTTGCATTCTGAGCGATTCGTCAGTAAACCGGTCGGGATTAAACTCCAAAGGATTCTCCCACACTCTCGGGTTTCTCCCCATGGCATAGGAAGATAACAGAATAAAGTCGCCAGGTTTCACCTTGTGTCCACTCGGTAAAGTATCTTCGTCGGACGCTAATCGAGGGAATAAGTTAATCGGCGCGTACTTGCGCAGCGACTCTTTCACGACCATGCGCGTGTAATCCAAGCGTCCTTCTTGGACGTCATCAAACGTTGGCGCTCGACCACCCAACAAAGCGACCTCTTCTTCGATGCGACGCTGTATTTCTGGATTCCTCGCCACATGAAACAAGTTCACCGTGAAATTACTCGCAGTCGTCCGGTGCCCGGCAGCCATGACATCGTTAATATCGCCCCACAAATCGTCATCCGGCAACAAGTTCCCATCCTCGTCCGTGGCTTTGACGAGGACGTCCAACAAACAATAATCGTTAAAATCGCCTTCTTCGACGCGTTCTTTGACCGTTTCTCGTCGTTCAGTAATGAGTTTTGTTCCAACTGATTCTAAAATTGCGTATTTTTCCTTCAACTCTCGCACTCGCCCAATGCCGAGCGCGTATTGCAACTTCAAAATAGGCCCAGGCGTGATGAAGAGTTGTCCCATGATTTCTGACGTTCCGTTGTATGAATCTAAAATTTGAGAAATGTTATCGCTGACGATATCTTCGTCTCGTAAGAGTTTCGCGGCGTGCGATTCGCATTGCTCGAAATCAAACGCAAACGCAACTTTGCCGATGACGTCTAGCGTGACCAACTGCGAGTCGTTGTCAATATTTACGTTTATTTTCCCCTCTTCTCGCATGGTACACGCCGTTCTCCACGTTTCGCACATGTAATTGATTCGTTCTTCGACCGTGTTGGAGAACTGCGTCAGCGAAAACGAGTTTATGAATGGCTTTTGGCACATCAATCGATGTTCTCGGTTATATTGTCCGTCTGACCCGGTGATGCCTTTGTTCTTAATCACAAACCGAAAGGCGTCTGGCAACATCCGAAGCTTATAGTTCTTCGCGTTCGTGTGACAGACATACTCTACGATTTCCGGATCAAGAATGGAGACGCAATCTGGACCAATCGCATTCTGAATACCCACGCATTCACCTTTTTGTTCCGCCCAATCGAGCATGGCGATGGGCATTCCGACTGGATGTTGAGCCGCTTTCACCAGAGACTTTAAAAACGAGATATCATCAATCACCGGCGGTTCCGAACCGTCTTCCGGTCGTAAATCTGGGACTTCTTTCTTTTCCATGCCGAAGAAGGATTTCACCGAACTGTACGGACACGCTTGACCTTCTTTACCTTCTTCTTTAACTTCTTCTTCCTCACCATTTTGAGCCTTCTTCTGTTGTTGGATATCTTTTTTATTATTCGCTCCTGCTCTATCTTCTTCTTCTTCTTCTTCTTCTTCTTCTTCTTCTTCTTTGAACGTCGAATTAGTCGTCGTCTTAGTCGTCGTATTATCTGTCGACGACGTCGTCGCTCCGACGACATTACCACTTTTACCACTTTTACCACCGGTCGATGATGAGAACGCGACGACGACGATCGCGGACGAAGATCGTCGTCGTCGTCGTCCTCTTCTCTCTCTCGTCGGGGAGACCCCCGAAGCCTGACTGAAAGGGAGTCTCACCCCTCGGATTTGCCTCGTCGTCGTCGTCGACGCGGGAGAAGTACAACAACGCGCCGCGATGGAGTTTGACATGGTCATAAACTATTGATTTATATGTATCAAAGATGATCAGAATATTCAATATACTACACTCGTCGATGATGGTCGATTGATCGACCGATCGATACTAATGATGATGATGATGATGTGCGTTTTTTTTTGCACCTGTGTTTTCTCGTCCTGCGCTCTCTTCTCTTTGTCTTCGTCTACAAAAAAAAAGATACGATGATCTTTTAACGAAAACCCTAAAACTCTCTCTTCTTTGTTTCCTTCTCTTCTTCTGTCTGACGTCGTCGTCGTCAATAGTATTATTGTTATCATCGACGCCTGATCGATCGATAGATCCTCGAGATGATGATGAAGAACGCACAGAACGCGATCTTTCTGTCCTCTTCTTCTTTGTCTTCTTTCTTTTTTGTCTTCTTTTACTCCTTCTTCTTCTTCTTCTTCTTCTTCTCAAAGGCTGTGGCTGCTCAACAACAACAACTCGAACAACAACAACAACTCGAACAACAACTTAAAAGCAAAAAACCTGTTATAAAAGTGAAAACGAAATACGACGTCGATTACTCGCCGGACATTGGTTGGTTAACCGGTCGCGGAACTTACTTTGACGCTTCGCACGAGTGGAAAACGAAATATTTCGCCCACCACGAGTTCGGGTACCTGGAAACGAACGGGTGCGGGTATACGAGCAAAAAATACGCGCAACGAGAGCCAAAGTCGCTGCCGTTTGCAGTTTCGCGAAGTGCGGTCGCCGCGCTGGCTGACTTTGAAATGAAATTGAGCTGCGGACAGTGCTATGAAGTGAAATGCGACGATAACGAAACGAAAATTCGCAAATCGTTTCGTCGAAACGACTTCATCGAGTACAACGATAACTACACGCGTTTCCAGCAAAACAAAAACGCGAGAGATTCATACGGGCGAGAAATTCAAAACACGACGTTTCCTCCCGCCGAAGAGTGCTTTGACGACGATGAAAGGACGAAGCTCTGCGAAAAGACGACGTGTTACGATCGCGATAAAACACTTATCATTCAAATCATAGATATTTGTCCGTGCGACTACATTTACGGCCGACAAGAGATTTGTTGCGGCGATATCCCTCACTTCGATCTCTCGTTTTGGGCGTTCGAGTCGTTAGCGCATCCTTTGCAAGGTAAAATGAACCTCTTGTTTCGTCCCGTGGATTGCGTGACGAAACAACCCTTAGACGCTCGGGAAGGAGCGTTAGCTCACGTGCGCAAAAATAAAAACGGCGACGAATATTACGTGTACGATGGGAAAACGCCAGTAGGTTTCGCGCCCGGATGGAGATTTCGCGTTTGGTACGATTTGCAGTCCGATCCAGCGGTCGAAGGTAAAGGCAAAAACGGCGGTTTCGGCGCATGCTCGGAATTCAATTCGACCGGTACTATGGCTGCGGCATGTCTTGGTTGTGAGAATAATATCCTACCGTTTTCAGTCAACGGCGATTCTACGATGATGTCACTTCGAATCCAAATTAACGACGACGGCGTTATCGACGAGAACTGCGAAAATCTCAGTTTCCTTTCGATAGGACTCGAGAAGCGGCAAGATCGAGATGCTACGAGAGAATACAGCGAGACGCCGTGCGCCAAATCTGTAACACTGAACGAAAGTGAAAGCGTCAGCATAACTTGCGACGGCGACGGTGGTTGTATTGTCAAAATTCCCGTTCACGTGTTTGAATGCAAACGAGCGAGCGTGAACGCGAATACAATACTTTTGTCCTACGATTATCCAAACACGCGCAAAGAAGTTTGTCTCGGCGAAGTAAAGTTATATTGAAAAACAAGAACAAATCTAAGATGTAGTAAAGATAGTAGAATATACAACAACAATAACTCTTTTTGTTTCTATTGCATTCGCGTCAATGGTTTTAGTTGTCTTGCCCAGTCGTTGGATCGTCTTCCTCGTCGGGAGAATCCGAAGAGGAGGAGGAGGGCGAAGAGGAGAACAAATTCTTTAAGCTCAACTTCGTTTGCAACCGATTTTCCTCGTTCACTAGCATATCAGAGAAGAAATCTAATCGCTGGACGTGCTCTTCTTGTTCTAACAACTGCTGAAACGGATAGATTGCCTCGTTTACCAGTTCTCTCGCTTCCTCTTGGTAGTTTATTTGCAACTGCTTGAACTGATTTTGGATGTTCTCCGGGAGCGAATTCAAAGTGATTTCGCCTCTGGACTGTTTTTCGGCGAATTCCGGTCCTTGTGACTTCATGAAAGATTGAAGCAGCGCCTGGACGTCTCGCTGTAACTCAGTTTCTTTATAATTCACTCGGTTCGTGAGCAACGATTGCCATAACTCGACGATTCTCCAAAATCCTCCTTTTTTATTTTTCGCCGAGAGTTCTTTCACCAACTCTTCTCTAAATCGAACCGGTTCGTCCAACTCTTGTTGCATTTGAACTATGCGCGTAAATTTCTCAACGAGCATTGATTCTTTCGTCGTGTATTCTCCATCATCACTCGCGCCACTATTATCAGCACCATCTTCTCCTTCCTTCCCGTAATCGCCGATTTCCACGCACACGCCTTTCAAATATGAACTTCGATCTCCCCAAACCGTGTCGTTCACCACGCGTTCAATGCGCACGACAGATACGCACGTGTGCGAACACACGTATTTCACCTGGTCGTTCGTTTGCTCGGAAACTTCCTTCAAATCATCCAAGTAAAACACGCACGCGTACTTGCTAAAATGGCCTTGAGCTTGCGGGTCGCACATGGGCACCACAAAGCGCCTCGAGCCGTTGAAGAGGATGTCGTTATACATCGCTCGGTACCTGGGTTCGAAGATGTTTAACACGTGTTCCGAATACGGCAAATGCACGTTCGATCCGAGCGGGAAAATTGGAAGTACAACTTCGTTCTCTTTCGTAATGATGGGTTCCGTTTCTGTCGCCTTCGAGACGTTCATAAAAGGTAACCACTGTATCGACTCAGTCCAATCTTTCTTCACGCCTTCGTCGTACGACCCTGAGCCAGACGCATTCGGCGCGGCTGCTCTTGTGGTGAATAACAAATGTGACCTTCGTCTATTCTTCCTCCTCGATGATGGCAATGATGATGTTAATGATGATGATGACAGTGTGGTGATGTTTCGTTCCGTGTTTCTCGCAGCAAAACGCACATGGTGACGACGACGAAGAAGATTACCACTAAACAAAGATGCGGAGGAAGAAGAAGAAGAAGAAGAAGAAGAAGAAGGTGAAGAAGAAGTCAAGCGCATCATCGACGATGGATACGAACACGACGCTCTGCAAGAGGAAGAGGAGGAGGAGGAGGAAGAAGAAGATACTCTCTGCACGAATCTCAAGTGCTGCATTTTTTATCCACTCTTATACTCTTCGCGTGTTGTTCGAGATGAGATGAGTGGAGATATGAGT
>Ga0114997_10003008_pt1 | contig 13371 bp, 14 predicted proteins | sample ArcticOcean_MG_C_2_FD_87045 | JGI IMG/M metagenome (GOLD analysis project Ga0114997, IMG submission 87045) | Marine microbial communities from western Arctic Ocean - ArcticOcean_MG_CB4_136 | ecosystem: Environmental > Aquatic > Marine > Oceanic | place: Arctic Ocean: Canada Basin | collected... | reverse complement strand
ATTTAACTGGTTTAAAACCAACCAATGAACCCTTGACTATCGAAAATGAAGTTAAGCAAGTTGAGTTAGCAGAGATTGCACCTGTTAAACAGGCCGAAAGTTTACCTGAATTAGTCACACCTGAATTAGTCACACCTGAATTAGTCACACCTGCATTAGTAGCAAAAGTTAAAATTAATTCGCCTAAAGATAAAAATATTAAGCGTCATAAAGAGAATCCTAAAAAATATTTTCAAAAACAAAAACCCTATGTTAATGCCAATTCTAAAGAGATGGCTATTTTTAAGAATGGAAAAAAAAATGGTAAAGAAAAGTATGAATTAGCTGGGTTTGTTGAGAATCCATCCGTAAACGATCCATTTGCTCAGAAAGAAGAAACAGAAACAGAAACAGAAACAGAGGCACAGAGTTTAAGAGACCCATTTGCTCCACCAGGATCGTCTAGCTCCCCCAGAGTTAATAGAGGTGGTGATGGGGCTTCTAATCCGGAAGAGCAGTACTACCTTTCTGGCGTGCTAACTTCAGAAATGACTGAGCTTTGTGTCGTAATAACTCCTATGGGAGAGTCAAAAATTTATCATATTGGTGATAAAATTACCGAAAAAATATCAGTTACTGGTATTTTTTCAAATGCAATTATGATTAACGCATCAAATAAGAAGATTTTAATTGGCGATGAAATACGATAATAATAAAAATTGGCTGATCTTTTTATCCCTTATTTTTATAGTGGGTTGCGTACCTCCGACTGCTGTCACTAAGGATGATATTAAAAGCACTGCAAATGAAACAAGAAAAGAGGTTCTAGCTCTTCAAGCAAAAGATCCCATGGCTTCTGGAGGCCTTTCACTAATTGAACCAGAAAATGATGGCCCAAAAAGAGATGTAGTTGAAATTCAAGGGCACCAAAAAGGTGTTAAATTCAGTGACGACTCCTGGAAAGACTATCCAATATGGGTAAATTTAAATGTCGTTCCTTTAAGAACATTTTTTATGCTTCTTGAGGAATTAACAGGATTAAATTTCTTAATCGGGGATGAGGTAGTAGGCGATATAAACCTAAGGTTAAATAATGTGAATTGGCTTGAAGTTTTTGAGACGGTATTACGAGAAAAGAATTTGATACACGAGGTAAATCCATCTGGAAGTGTAATTAGTGTTCATACTCATGAATTTGCAGGAAAACAAAGTGCGTCTTATGAGTCAGCATTGTCTGCAAAAATAAAAGTTATAAACTCTTTATCAAGTTTAGAGGCTAAATCAACAGCAATTTTTAAACTTAATTACACAAAACCAGATGTGCTCTCGAAGCAATTAACCGATGTAATAGCAACGCTTGAAGCAGGCGGGGAAGCATCTTCAACAGCTCGCGCATCTTTTGTGATTGACAAAAGAACAAACTCATTAATAGTTCAAGCTTCGCCAGATGACATGAATTGGATTAAAACAACTATTGACAGCCTAGATAAACCCACAAAGCAAGTAATGGTTGAGGTATTTATTGTGGAGGCAACAGATACATTACAACAGGAACTAGGTTCGAGGATGAGTATGTACCAGGATAAATTAGGTAATAGTGATTTTGGAAAAAGATCCTCAATAAGTGGCATAGGTGGTACACCTGCAACAGCTATGGGAAGTATAACTAATGCCGTTGCGGGTGGCTCTATGTCTACTCAGGCAATTGCAGGAGGAACAGCTGGAATCGTTGGTACATTTATTGGAAATAGTACTGAGCTTAGAATTGAATTACAAGCAATGCAATCAGAAAGTCTGCTTAAAATCGTTTCGAACCCAAAATTGTTTATCATTGATAATGAGACGGCATCTATAGAGGATGGTCAAGAGGTACCATACTCTCTTGCAGCAGCAGCAGGCGCTACACCAACAACTGCATTCAAACAAGCAACATTAAAGATGAAGGTAACCCCATCCATCATTCCTGATGGTAATATTTATCTTGATATAGAGGTTAACAATGACTCGGTTGCACCCGGAATAGGAACTCCCTCTATAAACAAGAAATCAATAAAAACAAAATTACTGGTAACAGACGGAGGAATTGCTATGATTGGGGGAATAAATAAGAACACAGACTCTACAACAAAAAAAGGAGTTCCATTTTTCAAAGACATACCCATTTTAGGACATTTATTTAAGAGTAAAGCTGACTCGTCTCAGAAAAATATTTTATATATATTTATTGCTCCAAAGGTATTATAGGATTCCTGAAAAATGAGCAGAGATCAAATACAAACACTCAAAGAAGACCTTGCTACCCAAGCGCTAGAATTAGGATTAATCAAGGCAGAAAACTTCGATAAGGCGTCTAAACATTCAGAGAATACGGGGGCTAGCACCTTTGATTCATTGGTTAAGGATGGAGATGTATCAGTAGAAGCACTATTAAAAAGTTTGTCAGATAAATACAACATCCCTTTTAATTTAACCCCCCAACCTATCCTTCCAGAAATCAAGAAATTTCCTCTTTCTTTTTGTCTAAAAAATGCAATTATTCCAATTGGTGAGTCAGTAAATTCAATTGAGTTTGGTGTGTGTCATCCAGGCTCCTTAAATTCCTTAAAAAATCTTACTTTAATGATTGGAAAAAAAACAAGCGCTACATTTATACCTCCAGAATTTATATTTCAATCTATATTACAAAAGCATATTCATACTGTGGGTGAAATGGAGAGGTCTGAACTAGTAAAGCAAAAAGATGACGAAAAAAAACCAGTAAATATTAAAGTTAAGCAGACAAACAAGGCGATAACATTAGATATGGATTCGATCACGACTTCAAAAGATAAGATTGAGCCAGGATTAGATTTAGCAGCCTTAGGATTAAAATCTAAAGAAGATGTAGTGCCATTATCTGTTTTAGAGGTGAAAAAAGAAGAAGAGGATAAAATAGAAATTGATCTAGATGCACTAAAAAATGCAGCGGCTAAAGAATCAGTGAAACATGATACTAAACAACCACCTAAACTTGATGTTAAGGAGCTACCTAAACTTGATACCAAACAACCACCTAAACTTGATCTAAAGAATGAACAAAGTGAAGATGACAAGGATGATGAGGTCGTTGAAATTACTGGTGATGTTGTTAATGTCGTTGATGATATATTATCTGAGGGCGTTCAAACAGGTGTAAGTGATATACATATAGAAATCTTTAAGGAATCAGCGCAGATTCGATTCAGAGGCAATGGATCAATGCTGGTTCAATCTCAATATAGAACTTTTATTACAAAAAATTACAATGCTGTAATAGCACGAATTAAAATTCTTGCTAATTTAGATATTGCTGAAAGACGTTTACCTCAAGATGGCAAGATATCATATAAATCTAGAGATGGAACAGAAGTAGATTTCCGTATATCAATGTTACCAACTAATCTCGGCGAACGTGTTGTAATTCGTATTTTGGATTCTACATCGTTAGCCGTAACTATTGGCGCTATTGGGTTTACCAAGGAACAAGAAGAGGCCTTTATAAAATGTGTTGAAGCCCCTCAAGGGATGGTATTAGTTACTGGGCCAACTGGAAGTGGAAAGTCAACTACCTTGTATGGAGCAATGAATTATCTTAATAAGCCTGATGTAAATATCCTGACAGCAGAAGATCCCGTTGAATATACTATGAGTGGTATTTCTCAGGTTCAGGTGAGAGATGATATTGGACTCACCTTTGCAAACGCATTAAGATCATTTTTACGACAAGATCCTGAAATTATTCTAGTTGGCGAAATTCGTGATGCTGAAACAGCAGATATAGCTTCAAAAGCAGCATTAACAGGCCATTTAGTTCTAAGCACTCTGCATACTAATAGTGCCATTGGCGCTATCAGTCGATTGGTAAATATGGGGTTACCTGCATATCTAGTTTCAAGCGCATTAACACTTGTGGTTGCACAGAGATTGATTAGAAAAAATTGCGATAAATGTAAAGAATTAATTGATAAAAATCATGATGACATAAAGGAATTTATTAAAGAATATAATATCGATAAAGATGCTGCACTAACAAAAAGTGCTGGTTGTAAAAGTTGTAAGGGAACTGGTTATAGTGGAAGAATGGGTGTTCATGAAGTATTAGTAATCAATGAAAGCATCGCTGAGGCAGTTAGCCTTGGAAAATCTGAGGCTGATATTCTTGAGATTGCAAAAAAAACAGGTTACATGCCAATCTCAGATAGTGGAAAAAGATATTTAACTAATGGCTCACTGTCGATGCAAGAGTTCTTACGTGTTATACCTAAAGAGGATTAGATGAAGGTAGGCGGATAAATATATGAAATTTAATTGGAAAGGGTTAAAAAATAACACTTTTGCACAGGGTGAAATTGAGGCTGAAAGTAAAGAAGAAGCAATCCATGAGCTAAAACAAGCCGGTACCATAGTTACAACCCTAACTGAGGGTAGTGGTTCTCCAAAAAAAGAAGAGAAGGTCGCTGTAAAGGTCCAAAAGAAGGCTGGAAAAGGCGGGGTAAAAATTACCGATAAAGAACTTCTTTTATTCACCAAAAAATTAACCACCATGATGAAGGCAGGCCTTGCAATTGTCCCGGCATTGAAAATGCTTAAAGTGCAATCTGAAAATCCAGCATTCACTCCTGTTATTGATGATTTATTACTCCAGATTAATGCTGGGATTCCCTTATCAAATGCATTCGAAACATTTCCAAATACATTTGATAATATCTATATAAATTTAGTTAAGGCTGGTGAGGCTAGTGGAAATCTAGACACCTTTCTAGAAAGAATAAGTATGAATTTAGAAAAAACAATTGCAATAAAAAAAGCTATTAAAAGTGCGATGATGTACCCCATCATATTGCTCACTGTAGCTATAACTGTTGTAGGTGTGATGATGATATTTGTGGTTCCTGTATTCGTTGAAATTTTTGGTAATGCTGGGGTAGAACTTCCAGCAGCTACCCAAATAGTTATGGCTATTAGTGATTTTTTAAGAAGCTGGTCCGCACCAATTATTCTAGGCGCTGTATTTGTAGTGCTTTTTTTAATAAAAAAATGGCTACAAAGTAATTTACCCTTAATGATAAAATTCGACAAACTTATGATGAAATTGCCTGTTGTAGGCCAATTGATAAGTGATTCAATTATGGCAAGAATAACTATGGTCCTTGCTAACCTAATCCATGGTGGCGTTAATTTGATTGAAGCAATGGAAATTGTAAAGAACTCAATTGGTAATACGCATATTCAAGCTTCACTTGAAAGTGTTAAGCGGGATATTTTCTCAGGAAAACCCTTTTCATTAGCCTTAAGAGATACAAAAGATTTTCCTGAAACCATGTGTGGTTTTATCGAGGTTGGTGAGGAAACAGGTAAGCTTAACGAGATGCTTACAACGGTTTCATTGTACTATGAGAATGAGTTTGATGATTCAGTTGATGCTTTTTCACAGCTACTAGAGCCAATAATGATTGTATTCCTAGGTTTGGTCATTGGTTTTATTTTAGTAGCAATGTATTCTCCAATATTTGAAATGGGTACTGCCACTTAATGCGCTCTTCAATTTTTTTTTAATAATATTTTTATTAATTAATTCAGCTCAAGTTCATGCTGAATCATTCTATGAATATTTTGCAAGCCAACAAAAATTTAAACATTTAAATGCAAGTAAAAATAATAATATTAAAGTAAGTAAATTTTATAACCTTGATTTAATTATTTCTTCTACCCCATCTATTAAATTTTATACAGAAATTCTTGCCGATGAAAATCTCCCCATTGATTTAGCTGTGATCCCCCTCCTAGAAAGTGGAAATAATCCACTAGCTAGATCACCAAAAAATGCTCTTGGGTTATGGCAATTCATACCATCAACTGCAAAAGAATGGGGTTTGGCTACCAATAGAATTGATGACCGAACAAATGTTATTAAATCTACCCAGGTTGCAATCCAGTATTTAAAATATCTCCATGGTCAATTGAATGATTGGAATTTATCACTAGCTGCTTATAATTGGGGTATTGGAAATGTAAAAAAAGCATTAAAAAAAGGATTAATAACTAATAATGCTATTAATCTTAAGAAACTTCCACGAGAAACAAGAAGGTATTTAATTGCATACCATCACTTAAACCGCCTTATTAGGGTTAACGCAAAAAATCCTGAATTAAGTAAGTTTCCAAATGTTAAATATTTTGAAAGAATTAATCAGTCAGGAATTTCTAGTTATATTTCTTCCAATAAATTAACCGGCATTGATAAATCGGTACTAAAACATATTAATGGGTATGATGTTTTAAAGATGAGTGCAGTTGATAGGGTTATTCTTGTGCCATCTGAACATTTTAAGAAATATTTTTCAACCAATAGAATTTCATATAAAAAATCTACGGTGAAAAATGCTTGTACTACTAAGTATTACACGACAAAATATCGTGATACTTTTGAAAAGTTAGCAAGAAAATATAGAATAAAGATCGATTCACTCAAAGAAATGAATCCGCAAATAACCTATCTTAGACCAAGAATGAGTGTTAAATTATGTTGGTAAATATATTGTATTAAGTTTTCTTCTATTTTGACCCGGTACCGGCGAGTGAATTGATGAACCTACCATCAACTGAGTTGGTAGTTTTTGAATTAGAATTAACATTAGTTGAATTAAATAGATATGGAGAAAAAAATGTATAAGAATTTTAATGAGAATTTAGGCTTCACTCTTCTTGAGTTAATGGTTGTAGTTGCTCTTCTTGGCATTCTTTCAGCAGTAGGAATTCCGTATTATCAGGGATATACAATTATCGCTAAAGAGGATCAAGCCGTACATAATATACAAGCGATTAAATTAGCCCAGTCTGAGTTTTTTAAAGATCGGGATAATTATTTTCCTTGCCCAGAAGTTGTAACTAGAACTGCAGAAATTGACGAACAATTTTTTGGTGATTCTGGGGAATTAGAAGATGGTGCATATGATTATGAAATCACCGGAGGTTGTGCAACATATTCTATTAAAGCAACACCAAAATAAGTTATCTTGGTTCTATTTAGTATTATGGTAATTTAAATTCTCTATTTAAAAATTTAATAATTTCAGTTGATTCATATAGCCACTCAGTACTAGAGTTTATTTTTTCTATCCTTAAGCATGGTACCTTATGTTTTCCACCCTCATTGACTAATTCATACTTAAAAATTTTGTTGTACTTTGCATCCTTAAGGTTAATTTTAAGGCTATTTTTCCTTATAAATCTTCTTACTTTCACACAAAATGGGCAGGCCTCAAATTGATAGATTGTTAAACTTTTTGTTTGTCTATCAACCTTATCTTGGTCAATTTTTTTCCTAAGTATTGGTTTAGGTAGAGTCATTAAATTCATAAAAAGAATCAATCGACCTACAAACCATCTTATTAAACTCATATTATTTCCTTAATTTTTTGGAAAAAATGGATAATCAGCAGAACGCAGTTCTAACTCTATTATAAAATTTACTTCCAACAGATTTTTCTAATTTTAAACCATGCTAAGTATACGTCCTATTAAAACGATTCAACTAAAATTTTTATTCATCATTTCTTTTGTCGTATATTGTTTTAGTATTTTGATAAATTATAAGAACTTATTGATACATTAGATGGTCAATTTAGTTAATAACAATCAACAAATTATTTAATTTTTAGTATTTTTAAACAATTAATAGGAGAAATATTGGTATGAAAAATGTAAAACTTTTATTAGCTATGGTTTTAGTTTTTTCAATTGGAAGTGTTTTTGCTAGAGATCATCAAGTTAAAATGCTTAATGGCAGTGCCCCTGATATCTTTGTATTTGAACCCGCTGTTCTTAACATTATGAAAGGTGACACCATAACCTGGATAGGGGATGCAATGCATAACTCTGCTTCTATTAATGAAATGATTCCAAAAGGCGCTAAGCCATGGGTGGGGCCCTTAACTAAGAAGCCTGGAGATAAATCTATTTCGGTGAAGTTCGATATAGAGGGTGTATATGGATATAACTGTACTCCTCATGCTATGTTTGGGATGGTTGGCTTAGTAGTCGTTGGTGATCCAAGCCCTAATCTTAGAGACGCAATTGCTATTGCGAAAAAAATAGAGAAAAAATTTGCTGCCGGCAAGGGAAGATTTACCAAATATTTATCAGAAGTTAAATAATTTATTAATGGATGAGATATACAGCCCAATAACAAGTCATCACACTATCTCACAAATTGATACAACAGCTGGCGCATGTGATTTATACTTACTCATAATAATTTTTGGATTTATTAGTTGTTGGATTATTTTTATTTTATACTTTGCAGTTTTTGGTAAGGTAAAAAAGGGCCTGTATAAGTCATGGACTGATTCTCTGCCCATAGGTTTTGGTTTAGCAATCATTGGGTTTGTATACATGTCAAACTATTATAGCTGTTAGCTTAATAAATGAACTATTACCATATTAATGAAAAAACTATTTATAATTCTAATGTTTATGACAAATCAAATACATGCTGAGACTGAGCAACACCAACCTTTACAGTCTGCTTACTTAGCTGGTGGATGTTATTGGGGGCTTGAAGAGCTAATAAGGAAAATTCCTGGGGTTTTGGATACTAAGGTCGGTTTTTCTGGCGGACATATAAAAAATGTATCATACAAGGAGGTGACTAAGGGAGACACCGGTCATGCGGAAAGCATAGAAATTAAATTCGATAGCAAAGATCTCAGTTATCAAGACCTCCTTCTCAACTTTTTTAAAATGCATAATCCTACAACCATAAATCAACAAGGTAATGATAGGGGAACTCAATACAGGTCATCAATATTTTATACTAATGAACAACAAAAAAATATTGCACTCCAAACGATTGATATAGTTAACAAATCAGAAGAATGGGATGAACCAGTTATAACGGAAGTTATTGCCTTTGCTAACTTTTATCCTGCTGAAGAATCACACCAGAAATATATTTCAAAAAACCCAGATGGATACAGTTGTCATTTTGTTAGAAAATTTGATTTCACAAAGTAATTTATTTATTTATTTTGTCTCGGGTTGATGCAAATGCTTTGATCGCTTTATCCAAATCTTCTTTAGTATGTGCAGCTGAAATCTGTGTACGAATCCTTGCTTTACCTTTAGGAACGACTGGAAAAAAGAAACCAATTGCGTAGATTCCCTGCTCGAGTAATTGTTGGCTCATCTCCTGTGCGATATTTGCTTCACCCAGCATAACAGGCACAATAGGGTGATCACCTTCATCCACAGCAAAGCCAGCCTCTTTCATACCTTTTCGGAAGTAATGTGTATTTTCTTCAAGCCGGTCACGAAGGTTAGTTGATTCTGAGAGCATATCGATAACTTCAAGTGTTGCTGAACATATACTGGGTGCTAAAGTATTTGAGAATAGATAAGGACGCGAACGTTGACGCAGTAGGTCTATAATTTCTCTTCGACCTGATGTAAAGCCACCTGAAGCACCACCTAGGGCCTTACCGAATGTACTTGTAATAATATCAACTCGATCCATAACATTACAATATTCATGAACACCTCGCCCAGTTTTCCCTAAAAATCCTGTTGCATGACAATCATCATGGTGAACCATTGCATTAAATTCATCTGCTAGGTCACAAATCTTATCAAGTTGAGCAATACTCCCATCCATAGAAAAGACACCGTCTGTTGTAATAAGGATTCTCCTGGCTCCATTTTCTTTGGCTTCAATCAGTCTAAGACGTAGGTCGTTCATATCGTTATTTTTATATCGATAGCGCTGCGCTTTTGATAGCCTTATACCGTCAATAATAGATGCATGATTCAATTCATCAGAAATCACTGCATCCTCTTTATTAAGCAGGGTTTCATAAAGCCCTCCATTTGCATCAAAGCAAGCCGCATAGAGAATTGTATCTTCCATTCCAAGAAACTCACTCACTTTTTTCTCGAGTGTTTTATGTATGGTTTGAGTCCCACAAATGAATCGCACAGAAGCTAATCCAAATCCCCATTGGTCTAAGCCTTTTTTTGCAGCATCAATAACACGCTTATTATTAGCTAAACCAAGATAATTATTGGCACACATATTAAGTACTTTACGACCATCATTCAGTGTAATTATATTATTTTGGTCTGAGTTGATGAATCGCTCAGTCTTCCATAAACCTGACGATTTAATTTCCTCAAGGTCTTTAGTTAAACCTTCCCTTGTTTTTTTTATGCTCATTTAATACCCTTAAATTTATAGCCAGTTTAGGATGACCTTGCCTGATTTACCAGATCGCATGATATCAAATCCTTCTTGAAAGTCTTGATAATTGAATCGATGTGTAATCATTTTATCGAGCGGTAGCCCACTTTGAACCATCATTGAGCCCTTGTACCAGGTTTCGAAGATTTCACGTCCGTAAATACCTTTAATCGTTAGTCCTTTGAATACGACCATATCCCAGTCGATTCCTGAGCCTGATGGCATAATCGCTAGCATTGCTATTTGTCCGCCGTTAATCATATTATCGAGCATATCGCTAAACGCTTTAGGAGAACCCGACATCTCCATACCAACATCAAATCCCTCAAAGATTCCTAGTGAATGCATTAAATCTTTACTTATCGTCTCTTTAGCTACATTAATAGTTACCACTCTTGGAAGTATTTTTTTTATCAGATCAAGTCGGTATTCATTGATGTCTGTAATTACAATATTTCTAGCCCCAGCATGGTTAGCTACTAAAGCAGCCATCATACCTATAGGTCCTGCACCAGTAATTAGTACATCTTCCCCAACCATGTTGAATGAAAGAGCGGTATGAACTGCATTTCCATACGGATCAAATATTGATAATAGATCAGTTGAAATTGGCCTGCTAGGCTTAAAAATATTTTTTGCTGGTACCGAGAGATATTCAGCAAAAGCTCCAGTACGGTTAACGCCTACACCAATAGTATTAGGGCATAAGTGAATTTTTCCACCTAGGCAATTTCTGCAACGGCCGCAAGTTATATGACCCTCGCCGGATACAATGTCTCCGAGCTTTAGATCGATGACATTAGACCCCAATTCAATAATCTCGCCGGCATATTCATGACCTGTAATCATTGGGATAGGAATTGTTTTTTGAGCCCATTCATCCCAGTTATAAATATGAATGTCTGTACCACAAATAGCCGTCTTGTGAATTTTAACTAAAACGTCATTATTTCCAACCTCTGGTTCTGGCATATCCTCTAACCACAGACCTTCTTTTGCATGTCTTTTTACTAATGACTTCATAAACGCCTTTAAGATATTATTTAATCTATAATTATATGATGAATTCCTTATTTAGTATCATTGGATTGCTATTCGCAGCCATTTTTCTTCTGTATTACTACCGCTCGGTATTTTTATCTATCAAAAATGACCCCAAAGGATCAGCAATGATGGCTATCAGCGTTATTTTTATGATGATTCTTTTTTATTTTTTTTTTAAAACCAAAGGTTTTTAAATGAGGCTAGTAATTTTATTTTAATGGGTATAAAGTAAAAGTGTAAATTTTGCATAAGGAGGTCGCCAGATACAGTTCATTTAATTTTAGGACTACATTTCATTTATTAACATTAATTATTTTAATAGGGAGCCGTATGGACTTAAAGCAGCTGGTTACACGACATCAAGAGCTTGAAAAAATTATTGATTCAGGCTACAAGAACTATATTCCGGATGAGCGTCTTAGGCGCTTTAAAAAAGAAAAGTTAAGAATAAAACAAATTCTTGATAATGAAGAGGGAATTCAACATTAATTGATAATTAAACCGGCTTAGGCCGGTTTTTTTTATTGGTTTTAACTGTTATCAGTTAAAATAATCTCTTTTTATAAATCAATTATTTATTAAAGACTTTTATGATTCGTTTCTTATTGGGTGTACTTCTAGGGGTAATCATTGGGGCTTCAATTGCCACAAGACTTCCTAATATTGAGTTTGATTATTTTGAGCGCAAAGCGGATCAGATAATTGAAGAAAAAATTCAAGAGCAAACTAATGACATAAAAGAGCAGATAAAAAATGAGACAGAAGAATCAAAAAATACACTCAGAGAATTTTTGGAAAATATTTGATGAAAAATAAGAAAATAGCAATTATTGGACTGGGTTATGTCGGTCTTCCACTGGCTGTTGAGTTTGCAAAAAAAAGGAAAGTCATTGGTTTTGATATTGACTTTAAAAGGATACAAGAACTCCAAAATACAGTTGATAAAAGCAAGGAAGTATCTTCTCAGGAATTAAAAAATACAAGGAATATCTTATTCTCAAATAACTTAAGTGACATTAAGGATTGCACTATTTTTATTGTTACAGTTCAAACTCCAGTGCATATTGATAAAGGGCCAAATTTAACTCCGTTAGTCAATGCCAGTGAAATGTTAGGAGAAATTTTAAAGCCTGGTGATTTAGTGATATATGAGTCTACTGTATACCCTGGTGCCACCGAGGAGGTATGTGTCCCAGTCTTAGAAAAGGCATCAGGCTTAATTTACAATCAAGATTTTTACTGTGGCTATTCACCAGAGAGGATTAATCCTGGTGATAAGGAAAGACATGTATCAACCATTAAGAAAGTCACTTCAGGGTCTACAGATGCCATCGCTAATGAGGTGGATAGTTTGTATAAAGAAATTATTACTGCGGGAACGCACTTAGCAGAATCTATAAAGGTAGCTGAAGCATCGAAAGTTATTGAGAATACGCAAAGAGATTTAAATATAGCCCTTATTAATGAGCTCTCAATTATCTTTAATAAACTCAATATTGATACCCAGTCTGTCTTAAATGCAGCTGGGTCGAAATGGAATTTTCTACCATTCAGGCCGGGTTTAGTAGGAGGTCATTGCATTGGAGTCGACCCGTATTACTTGATTCATAAATCCAAAGAAGTAGGGTATACGCCAGAGTTAATACTCTCTGGGCGAAAAATTAATGAGCATATGGGTCAGCACATAACTAACCGAGTTGTTGATCTAATGAAGGTTAAGAATATTGATTTGCTAGGTGCAAATATATTAATCATGGGTTTTACCTTTAAAGAAAATTGTCCAGATATTCGTAATACACGCGTAATAGATGTTTATCAAAATTTTACAGATTTAGGTTGTGATGTTGATATATATGATCCTTGGGTAGATGCTTCAGAGGTTAAAAAAGAATACAATATTGATGTAGTTAATGACCCTGAAAAAAGCAAATATGATGCCATTGTTATGGCCGTTGCCCATGAAAAATTTAAGCAATATTCACTTTTAAATCTTAAGGCATTTACCAAAAAATCTTATGTATTATTTGATGTTAAATATTTATTAGGCAAGGATCAAGTTGATGGTAGATTATAATATAAATATGAAAAATACTATT
>Ga0114997_10003007_pt1 | contig 13373 bp, 7 predicted proteins | sample ArcticOcean_MG_C_2_FD_87045 | JGI IMG/M metagenome (GOLD analysis project Ga0114997, IMG submission 87045) | Marine microbial communities from western Arctic Ocean - ArcticOcean_MG_CB4_136 | ecosystem: Environmental > Aquatic > Marine > Oceanic | place: Arctic Ocean: Canada Basin | collected... | reverse complement strand
GTCAACGCAAAAAATACGAGTGACAAATAGATTTTTTAGATCAGGAATATTTTTGTTATATCTATGCGAACTTTTTGTTTATGTAGTACACCTGTGGTGCGCGCCGATGAGAGATGATGACGCGCGCGCCAGATGTTGAATTACTCTATTCCTTCCGCCCCTTTCCTTCTTCCATCTTCCTCTGTTTCTGTTTTCGCGCTGCTTTTTCCACGACTCGTTTTTTCTCCTTTCTCGTTTTCTTGACATCCAGTTCCAAAGGTGGGGGCAAACTCTTCGCGATGAGCGCGCCCAGGCCGGTCAGGAACAGGATTTCGATGCACGTCGCGATGGCGCGTTCCGCCATGGTCGCGCTAAATTTCTTTCCTCTTGCCTTTCGAGTGCGGTGAAGGCGTTTTTACTTCGCTCTTCTTGGTGAGTTGTTTTTTCTTCTTTTTCTTCCCGGAAAGTATCTCTTTTGTTTTTTGCTTCTTCGTTGGGATGCTTTTGTCCCGGGCCGAGAGGAGCTTCTTGGCGGACTTCTTCCCTTGGCTGTTTAAGTTCGCGCTCGAATGTTGGTGCTTCGGGTAGTTGCTGTCGTTCGCGCTGGTTTGTTTCTTCGGCGGCGCGTATTTCATCTTCTTTCTCAACGCGTTTTAGAAAAAGTGAAGAAGAAAGGAGTGTGACTTGAAGAAGAAAAGGTTTGTGTTTCACATGTTTCTCATATAGAAAGCTCGTATCGAATTTATAACAAACAAACAATATTTCTCTCATATAACGGTAGTTGTAATCGTGGTAGTACTCGTATCGGTGATTAAATGTATCGGAGAGTAAGTAGAACGTATATCAGTCAGGCGTAAAAGAGAACGCTCGGGAACCCTTTGTACGCGAACGATAAGCGCCTTTGAATTGGACCGAAAGGCGCGTTGACGCCGACGGTACGAACGCGCTTGACCGTGGCGAAGAAGACTCGCGAGCTGCTCGTGACAGATTGAACGAACGATTTTTCGTTGTCGATATACACAGCGCCGAGATAATAGGAGAAGTTGTCGATTTTCTCGGAAAATTCCATGACGGCGGTGATGACGTGTTCGGTCGATCGACTGGAGACCGCGACGAGTTCGGGCGGTTTCCTCGGCGGCGGAGGAGGAGGAAGAGGAGAAGAATAGAGAGGAGGAGCGATGTTTGGATTGGCAATGAACCGATAGTGCGATGAAAACCCAGACGTCCATCCAGGGTTGGTGTTGCCGCCGGGCGTTTGACCTACGGTCTTCTTCGGGTTCGATGGATCTTTGACCTCTCCGACGTAACAACTCGTTCTGGCCGAGTCGTGCGCAAACGCTTCGCAAGTTTTTTTATCAGGGAAATCTTGGCCGTCGGGTGCGCTGTCGTGGCACAACCGGCAACACTCTTCGGGATCGTTTACGTCGTTGTATCTCATGAACGGCGCGATATCATACCGCGCGTTCGTTTCAATCTCATCGCACTCTTCCTTTTTCTTTACAAACGGAGGAACGAAGGAAGGCGGCATTTCTGGTATGAACGGCGGAATAAACGGCGGAGGAACGAAAACATTCGACATCATCGCAGATTTCAGTATCGCTTCGATTTTATCGTGATAAACCTTCACGATGTTCAATATCGGTTCGTGTTCTTTGTCTTCCACGAACACGCAATACCCGTCTTCGTCGTATTGTTTCTTCAAAAGAGAGCCGAGATGCCAAAACAAGATTCCGCCGGCGCTTGGAGAGAGAGAAGTTCTCTGCTCAAACACTCCTCCTTCTCTCTGTATCATTGCAACTGTCGCTTCCGTCGCCAACTCGTACACTCTCTCATAGAAGGATGCCCGAACGCTGATCGGTTTCTTCTTGCCAAACTCTTCGAAAAGAATAGGCAGGCCTAACGCTTCGGCGTCTCGAACGTGCTGCCGTACCCACTGATCAGTAAAGCGTAACTTCTCCTCTTCGCTCGCGTCGTTCAACCAATCGTCCACCCATAAGTGCACGGTCAAAAAATCAAATCCGACCGAGTGTTTGATAAAATCGACGCCCCAGTTTCCGGCATCCGAAAACGGATTGACGTTCGCCGAGGTGGTGAAAGAAGAAGAAGAAGAATAAAACCCCTCCGAACCGAGCGATAACATGTGATTCATGTTCACCTCTCTGAACGCTTGAATCATCTCTTGACACCACTCGCTCATGATTGCATCTCTCACCATTCCATTCTCTCCTCCCCCTGATTCCATTCTCGGCTCGTTGATTAGCTGAAACGCAAACACGCTCTCGTCGTCCTTGTACCTCTTATACGCCTCCTTAATCCTCACATCACGGAAGAACTCGCTCTTCTCTTTCACCCCGAACCAGTCGCAGTATTGCTTTACCCCTCCATAATCCTCCCAAAAGTTTGTCAGCGTCAGCAACAACCGAATCCCTCTCTTTTCGCATTTCCGTAACAACCGATCCAACCCTTGAAAATTCTCCTCCTCGAACACTCCAACGTCTTTTTGCAACGCTCTGCCATCGAAATCTTTCCGATCGCCGTCTAAAAACGCCCAAACTCTCAACACGTTCGCCCCGGACGTTTTCGCGCCGTCCAAAACCCGATCGACCATCCGCTGCCCTTCTTCGCGTCCGTTCTCTTCGTAGAGCAATGCGAACGCGTTCGCGCCGAGCGCGAGAAACCGCTCTTCTCTCTCCAAACCACCACCGGTTTTGCCTTTTGAAGAGGAAAAAGAAAACGACGCGCCGTCGCGGCGGATAAAGCTTTGCTGTGCCGAGGATGAGTGAAAAGCAACGAACAGAACGAGAACGAACAGAACGCGCGCGAAAGCGCGGTGAGATTGCCCTCGCGAGGATGAGTTTACAGTCATGATATAATACGCGTAAAAATACTGCCGTTTTTGGTCAAAAACAACGCACAAAGCGGCTTCAGAATTTAACAAACTTTCGACGCAGAACAACACACATAACACGTAACGCGCGAAGAACAGAATGGCGAAAGACCAACACGTACCCCGCCGTTCGTTTTCGCTGAAGAACACGCTCGAAACGTTCTATCGAGGCGGGCCCATCTGCATCGACAATGAGCTTCTGGCGTGCGCGAATGGCGACGAGGTGACGGTCGTGGATGCGAAGACTGGCGGCGTGAAATCCCGAACGGAGGGGGACACGGAACCGATCACCGCGATGTGTTTCAGCGCGAACGGGAAGAAAGTGTTCGTGGCGTCGAGGTCGTTAGCGATGCGAGAGCTGGACGTGGAGAGCGGGAGATTTATTGGGAGGAAATGGAAACCGCACAAGATGCCGGTGTTGGCGGTGTCGGTGGACCCGAGTGGGCAGTTTTTGGCGACGGCGAGCGCCGATCGGACGATTCGGGTTTGGGACATCGAGAGAGGGTACGCGACGCACTCGTTCAAAGGCCACGGGGCTATGGTGACTGCGGTGCAATTTCACGAGACGAGAGGGGTTTTGAAGCTGTATTCTGGTTCGGATTGCGGAGAGGTTGGATTTTGGGATTTGCGAGGGAACAAAGCGGACGCGCCGATGGCGAAAGATGCGCACGTGAGTGCGGTGACCGCGATTGGGATTTCGACGTGCGGGAAGAAGATTTTGAGCGCGGGGAGAGACGGTGTCGTTCGCGTTTTTGGTTTGAACGGGAAGGTGATATCGACGACGAACGTTGGAGAGGCGGTGGAAGCCGCGAGGGTGTTACCGAGGAAGAGCGCGTTGTACGGCAAGTCCGGAGAAGATCGCGAGGAAGACGGGAAGGTGAGGTTTGCGACGGTAGGGAGCGGAGGCAAGGTAAAGCTATGGAAGGAAGGCGCCGGGAAGGCGTTTTTGGAATCGAAAACGTTAACCGGTGGGGTGGAGAATAACGCGAAATCGAACACGGATTTCCAAGCGGCGAGCGGAACGTTCGTGGAGTGCCGATTAGCCGAGGATGGGGAGATGTTGTTGGCGGTAACTGGAGATGCTCGAGCACTGTTTTTTGAAACAACTGGTGGTAGAAGTAGTAGTAGTAGTAGTAAAGGAAAGGATAAGAACAATAGTAAAAATGGTAGTAAAAGTGGATTGACGATTGCGCGAGAATTGATTGGCGACTGCGACGAAATCGTAGGTTTGGCATTTGCGAGAAGTTCGTTGGAGAAAACCGTGTACGAAAATGAAAGCGCACTTATCAGAGATTACAACGATCCCGAAGACGAGAAAGCAAACGGCGACGACGATGTAGACGGCGACGATGACGCGAGAAAACGGAAATCGTTGAACGATGCCAACGCAGATAGGGAAACGTTGCCTCCACCTGAATTGTTGTGTGCGGCGACGTCGTCGTCGCCTTTACTTCGTATTTTCCAAGCGCATAAAGATAGGAACGCTGGTTTCACGTGCATTGCTGCTTTAGCTGGACACTCAGAGGCCATTTTATCCGTAGATTGCGCGCCGAGTAAAATAGTGAATGATAAAGAAGAAGTAGCGGTGAGTTTAGCGGCGACTGGATCCAAAGACCATATGGTTCGCTTATGGAACGTCGAAAAAAGGGAATGCATAGCGTTCGGTAAAGGTCACGTGAGTGCAGTAACTTCCGTTGCTTTCGCACCGAGAAAGAATGCACCGTTTGTAGTTTCTGGAGGGCAAGACCGCGCCTTGCGAATATGGGACGTGAACGCAGCTTTAGAATTACACGCCAAAGCTAACGACATCAACAACAAAGAGGACGATGAAAACGATGAAGAAAATGTAGTCATACGTATGCCAGCGATTGCAGCGACTGTGGCGCACGATAAAGCCATAAACGGCGTGGCAGTGTCGCCAAACCATTTGCTAGTCGCGTCAGCTTCCGCAGATCGCACGGCAAAGCTTTGGAAGATGCCGGATTTGCTCTGCGCGGGCGTCTGTCGCGGGCATAAAAGAGGCGTGTGGGCGATTGCATTTTCCGATGCGGATAAATCCGTTGCAACTGCCGGTGGCGATAAAATCATTCGCTTGTGGGATTGTTCCAACACGACTGGTGGCGATTTGCCGTGTTTGAAATCGTTCGAATCGCATTCAGGCGCCGTGTTAGCGGTGAAATTTTTATCGTCCGGACAACAGCTCGCCTCCGTCGGCGGCGATGGGAAGCTCCTCGTTTGGAACAATAAAAACGGGTTAGCCGTGAAAGAGTTCGAAGCGCACGAAGACAAAGCGTGGGCGATGGCCCGAGGTGGCGACGGCGCGTACATCGCCACCGGTGGTGCCGATGGATCTTTGAAACTTTGGGAAGACGACACGTTGCTCGCTTCGAAACATCGCGAAGATAAAATGCAACTCGGCATTGAGAAAGATCAACAGTTGCAAGACGCGGAGGCGATTGGAAACGGGAGCGAAGCTTTAAAATTGGCGTTGAAACTCGAGCGACCGCGCGCGTTTTTACGCGTAGCTTCGCGTATGACCATGGAACGCGGCGAAAAAGGGATGCAAATCGCCAAAGGAGTTTTCAAAGAACTCGATACGGAAGAAACCGTGCGATTGCTCAAATACATTCGCGATTGGAACACAAACTCGAAGACGAGCGGCGTTGCAAATAAAATTTTAAAGTGTGTGTTGACGGCAAAGCCTTTGGATGCGATGTCAAGTCTGCCGGGAATCATTGATTTGTGCGCCGGATTGAAAGCGTACGCGATTCGACACCAAAACCGCGCGCAGAGGATGTATCAGAGTACATTCTTGATCGATACGGCTCTGACGAGAATGGGTGGCCTGAGAGAAGAAAGCGAGTTGATGCTTGATATGGATGAAGAAGAAGAAGAAGAGGAGGAGGAGGAGAAGCGCGTCGCAACGCCTCCCAAACCAAAAAAAACTTCGACTGCGGCTACAAACACGAGGAAGAAATCGCGAGTATGGGAGACGGAAACGGTAATAGGGCCTTTGGAGAAAGAGAAGAAAGGAGGCGACGCGATAGAAGCCTCCGAAAAAGAGAAAGAGAAGCCAACGACGAAACCACCTCCTCGAAAGAAGAGCAAAAGCCCGTCGCCGGCGCCTCCGATTGAGAAGCGACCGACTCGTCGAAGCACGCGATCACAAACGCCAGAAGTAGAAGAAAAAGTAACCGCCGCGAAAGAAAAAGAGAAAGAGAAAGCCGAAGAACAACAACAACCGTCGAAGAAAAAACGCGGTCGTCCTCCGTCCAAAGCAAAATCTCCGCCTTCGCGAGAAGAAGAGGAACGCGCGGGGGAGGAGCCGCCCCCTGCGAAAAAGAAGCGAGGTCGGCCGCCCAAAGCACCACCCGCATCGGCGACGAAAAAGAACGCGACTACGAAGAGCAAACCACCACCACTACCGAAAGTAGTGCTTCGTCGATCGCTGCGTTCTCGTTCTCGCTCGCCGACGCCAATTTAGGGTAGTAATAGGACAAGTAGTATTTGAAAGTTGAATTCGAAACGCCACACACGCTGCTCACGCCTCCTCTCGAGAGTGCACACACCCCATGCGACATCATCAAATTCCTTTCGGCCAGCGCTGGTGCTCCCCTTCTTCTTCTGCGTTGTTGTTGTCCACCTCGTCGTCGTCGTCTTTATCGTCGAGCAACAAAAGAAGACTCAATGCATTGGGGAGGAGTATCTTCCCCAATGGAAGAAAAACGATCAAAGTTCAGGACGACGTTGAGAACAACAACAACATTAAAAACAACAACGCGGCGATGACGACAACGACAACGACGATGAAGAGAACGAAGATCGCGTCGACAAAAGTGGCGTTTTTTGCACTTGGCGACAAAAGCAGACGGAAGAAGTGTTTCGTCGTCTCCAGAGGATCCTCGAGGAGAGGAATGATTGTTACCAAAGCCTCCTCTTCGTTTTCGGGGAAAACGACAAGCGGCAATGGCGGCGAAAAGAACGAGAACAAAACGGGGTTGTTTCAGAACGTTCCAGAGCCGTATAAGTCTATAGTTGCCATCGCGTTGGCGACCGTATTCGCGTCGTTAATTGCGAACAGTGACTTGTCGATCGCGTTTCCGTACTTGGCGCCGGTGCAGAGAGGGTGCGAAATTGTGAGCGTAAACGCGATTAAAACTTTAATGTTGGTTACGGACGGCGCGTTGGATACGGCGGAGTGCGCGTGGATTTTGTTGAATAAGATGCGCGCGCCGTCGCAAAGCGCGGTGTCTGGGATGATTGGGATGCTTTCTGGAGTTGCGGCTTTAATTGTTAGCGCGGTTGGTACCGGGGCGTCTGCGGTTGGCGCGGCGTGTGCGTTTGTGACGTCCCGAATTGCGATGTATCTCGCGACGCTTGTCGTGTGGGCAGGTACAGGGAGTCCGGCGTTTGTTTCTTCGGTCGTTGCGAGTATGCAAGGGTTGTCGACGCCGGTGGTGGTTGCCATCACGGTTGGCGCGACTATCTTGATACAGAACGCGTGGAAGATGTGGAGAGGCGACGGAATTGAAAGTAGCAGTAGTAATTCAGTTGCGGAGGCGGCGGTACCGCAGCCCCCGCTCAAGGCGGAACGGGTCATTCGATCTGCCGCGGCGATTGAAACGCCGCCGCCGAGACCCTCGCCGCCACCACCACCACCGCCCGTTGTGTCTGAACCAGTGGTGGCACAATCGGTTGTATCTGAAGTCGTCTCGACGCCGGCTGTTGCATCCAACCCGCCACCGTCGACGCCGCGAGTGGTTGACAACGAAACCGAGGAAGTCAGAAGAGTCTTCGAACGTCTCAAAGCAGAGGCGGAAGCGAACGCGAACATTGCCAATTTGGGTAACAAAGAGAAAAGGGATGGGACGAATAGAGTTGGCTCCAAGCAGCGATTCCAAGCATTTACTTATCTGGTGAAGGAAACTCTGGACTCGATCAAAGGTGTTACGAACAAAGACGCAGACGAAGTTCTCTTCGACGCGAAATTTCAAGCGAAAGAAGTTGCCAGCATAACCTCAAAGAAGTTAAACGAAACGTTCTCCGATAAAGAGCAGTTTGAAGAAAGGTTGAAGAGAACGTTCAAGAAAACCACCAGCATCGCCAACGAAGCCGTCATCGCCGCGGCGCCGGTGTTCAAAGAACTCTCTCCAGTGCTCTCGAAATCAGCGAAGAGAGCCGCTCGACAGTTACGAAAGGTTGACGTGAGTCAAATGTCGACTGCTTCCGTCGAAACTACTAAGTTTGACCTTCCAAAAGTAGAGATGCCCAAGATGCCCAAGATGGAAAAGCCGAAAGTTGACACACCAACGAAAGAAAAAAAAGAAAAAAAGAAAGTAGAAGAAAAGAAAGAGGAATCGCCAAAACCGTCAGCATCATCATCTGTGATTGAAGAGAAAGACACTAACGCCATCGAAGCCGCGAAGAAAGAAGCGGTCGAGAAGGTTTTGAAGGAGATGGCGGCGTTGGAAGAGCAAATGTCTCGAGACGTTGAATCCGCGCGCGATAAGGTCTCGGAAGCGGAAAGGGAAGCCGACGAAGCCTCTACATCTGCATCTTCCAGCGACGGCGTAGAAGTCCTAAAAACTGCAGACGGTATGTTGCGCTTTTCCGTCGACGATGACGAAGAAGGCACCGTCGCGCCGAAAGTATCGGGAGCCGCCTCCTCCAAAGCCGAGTCAAAAAAGCTCAACGTCCCCGACGGCGAGCTTCCAGCCGGCACGAAAGTCATTCGAGATTCCGAAGACGACGGCGATACGAAGTAGTCTCTCTCTTTCTCTCTCTCTGAATGGTGTTGCGTATACAGTAGTCTTTTCTAGCAAGCGTGTCTTCGTTTACAATGTGTAAATATTCTTTTGTAGTTTACGAATTCCTAATAATACTAAAAGCGCAACTCTGTTGCTTTCAAAAACCCATCACTCAAAGTACTTCATTAAAATCAAACGCAAAAACGCGAACAAATATACACCATGACGACGACGACGACGAAACGCGCGGCGGCAGGGGTTGTCGCGCGTGTGGTGCAACGAGCGATGGTGACGTGCACCACCGCGCCTCGTCCTTCTTCTTCTTCTCCTTCTTCGTTGTGGTATTCGACGACGACTCTCCAAGTCCCTACTCGGGAGAATACAAACGTCAGGTCGAGCACGGAATTCCAGTCGTCGTCATCGAGAAGCGCAACAACGCCAAAGAGAAACGACGGGAAGATAAAAGGAGAGCATTGCGCGGTGGTCGACGCGATGAGCGCGCGAGAGATGGTGTTTTTTCGTCCTCGGTGCTCGGAGCAAGATGCAACGACAAGTTATTCTAACAGCAACAATAGAGAGCAACAAAAGGGAAGGATAGCGATGCCCTTCGCCGTCGCCGGGGCGGTGATTCCATCTGTTCACGACAAGAATATTAGCCGTGAGATAGTGAACAACGTTAATGTTGATGTAGTCGAAGACGCGCTGAGGAGGCTGGAAATAGCGTTTCCTCCGGCTTCGACGACGACGAGTACAGAGGAGAACTTTGAGGACGAAGAGAACAACAACGGGATGTGGTGCAAAACGCACCTGACGTATCAGCCGTCGAATCTAGTGAGGAAACGAAGGCACGGGTTTTTAGCGAGGAAGAGGACGGTTGGTGGCAGACGAGTGCTCGTGCGTAGAAAAGCAAAGAAGAGACGAAAGATGTCGGCGTAAGATTAAAGAATAATAATTTATAATAAATACCGGGTCGTTCACAATAAAAAATGTTCCGTATGCGCATAATAAATAAAAGCCTCACGTACGAATATATTTAAGCCGAATAGATGACGTCGTTATCTAAGAAGACACGTTTACTCGCTCTATTTCCATCGTGTGCGTGCTTGGACCACGCTAAAGGATCGATCAATTCTTCTCCCACTGCTGCGGCACCGTAAAATCCCAACACCAATACCGCGCTCGGTACCGGCGAGAGCCATCCAAAAGTACTGGCAAACGAGAATGGTGCCGAGAATGCGTAGAAGAATAGCGCGGTGAGCGCGATGTGTCGGTATAACGTAGGAACTGGCGTGTCCACGACTCGGAGTATAGTCGTCTGAGACTGAAGAAAGTTCTCGCAGTGATTGTAACAATCGAAAGCGGCTTCGTCACTTACCAGAGCATTTTTACGCGCGAATTCCACCGTACGTTGCAGCTCGGCGACGCACGCTGAAGCTCGACTTTGGTGCGACGTTGCTAGAATGGCATCTTTAAGTTTTGCGTCGTGTCCCATGTGAGTGAAAACATCTGCAATAGATGGTGCTCCGACGCTCGAGTCGGCAATATCATACGGATCGAGAGGCTTCAGAGTGAACGTCGAATCAAAATTAGCTGCAGGATCACCCGCTTTCCTCGTATTTTCGATATCACTGCCGGCAGTTTGAGAATACATTGGAACACCGAGCCGGTGGTCGCGCGCAGTTCTTCGAGCAAAGACGAGTGCAAGATCGAGTAGACGCCGAACGCGTTCTCGCAAGACGTTAGGATTGACTCCCCCTTTATTCACGCTGTCCACGCTGAAGAAGAAACTCAACGCTTCTTGCTTGGACAGTTCTTCCTCGGTTGCAGATTTACGAGCAGTAAAGAGTCCACGCTGTTTTGCTGAACTCTTTTTTGCGGATGTGTTGCCGTTGTTATGTCCGAAGCAGGTTGCTGCCATGACGTTTATTGATCGGGCGGAATCGTACATGTCATCCAAAGCGACGAGCACTTCGTACCATTTACGATAGGCAACGTGGGCAATGTGCGATAAAGCAAAACCAACCACTACTCCAGTGAGTCGATGCGCTGTTGAATCGAATGATACAAAACAATCTCCTGTGTTCATGGCATCCGAAAGCTTCCCGCAGGATACTTCTTTTAAAATCGTGGCAAAATAAGCGACAAACACCGCGGCAAGAAGTTGGGGAACGCAGTTTGCGTATATCGTGCCTCGCATTACGAAGAGCTGAGAGATGAAGTAAAATCTGCCTCTTTCCACTCTTACCGCCGCGCTATCCGATTTCAAAGTCGTGACAGACTCGCAAAGCTCCGCGAGAACGGGAGCTTTCTTCTCTGTAGCTTTTTTGGACAAGCCAGCCTCCTCCGTCTTTGAACGCGTCAACTTTGACGATACAGATTGTTTCACTCGCATAATCGCCTGATAATCCGGGCATTGCTCGCCAGAATTGTCGATGACGTCGTGCAACGCTTCGCAGTCGTGCCAGAGATTCTGTCCGAACACGGATAAATCGTGGTTTGGTTTTATCCAGCCGAACGGTTTTTCCAACCTTTCCCCAACTTCCAGAACTCCGTAGAAACAAAGCGAGACCAAAGTAGCCGGCCAAAACGCGGCGTACTTAAAGCTCGCGGTGAAAAGGAGAGGACTCGAGAAAACGAAGAAGAAGACAATCACATTTACCGCGTGAACCAAAACTCGCGGCGTTTGCGTGTGCGCTGCACGATGGCAGCTGACGACTGCAGATAACGCTTGCCGGGTCACTCTGTGGAGGTCCGCGGCGCCACGGTCGCACACAAATCTCTTAACTCGAAGATTTTCAACGAACGCGTGCAACCTCGTCGCAACGAAATTCAATCTTCCGACTGGATCGTCAATTTTAAGCAAAGCATCGTGGAGTTTATCATCCTCTTTCTCGGACTCAAATATATTTTTATCCAATAATCGACCGAGGTTGGGGCCTGAACCGGAATAACGGTCGGCGAGGAGGACGTTCGTATCGTCATAATAAATGAGCTCGCCATTCGGGCCAACACCTAAAGTAGATTCGCGAAGATATATACGCGCCATGGCGAAAAATAATGTTGTTAACCTCAGAACATGTGCCCTTGGAGATACGCGAATTGTTGTACTTTGTGCGGTTGCGTCTGACAGCGATGTCATCTTCCCACCGTCACTGATGAACAACAGTTGCGGATTCACGAAAGCACTCGTTCCCATATTCAAGTTTCTCAAAGAAAGTCTGAGTTTTTCAAGCGATACTTTAGCTTCGTAGTATCTCTCATAAGCGTATCGAAATCTGTACACAATGACGAATGCCAATATGGAAGCTACGGCTGTATGCGCATCTTTCGAAAACGTTACCTGACACTCGCTCGGATTTCTGACGTCTGCGCCGCATTTCCATACCTTTGCTGCTTGGGCGAGACATGCCAGTAACCCAGCGATGAGACACTGCGGAATGAGTTTCGACAATACGGTGTTACGAAACTTAAAGACGTCTCGGAATACGCGAGCGTGGGAACGACTCTCCGCATCAGTTTTTCCACCCGTGATCGGCACATTCGAGAGATCAGAACTGGTCTCGGGCATTTTTGGGGGGACATGACCTGATTCAATATCACTGCTATTTGCATCCGTCGTGGTGGGAAAAGTAGGACATAGGTTCGAAGGCTTACCAACGCCAAGGTCAACCAGCGCATCGGTTGCCGAATGGGGAGGGATTTTCTGCGAATGTTTACCTGAACTCAAAATATCTGATACCGCAGAAGGTAAAGCCAAATCAAACGTAACTTCACGAAATGTTCTCGACTCTTTGAAATGTGCAAAACCAGCGGCCTCAATGTCGTGACCATCGGTATCGTAATCGAATGGATTCTCCATATTGCGCGCTACTTCCGCAGTGCCGTAAAAAGCAATCGCAATCAGCATAGCCGGCGCCGGTGACAACCATCCAAAACCAGCAGTGAAAATAAACGGCGCAGAATAAACGAACGCAAATAGAGCAAAATTCAACAGATGTAAGTATATCCACGGCATTTTGGTCTCGCTGATTCGTTCGAGATTATTGCACGCAACCAAGCAATCGTTGAGATCGTCATACAAATCAAAAGCGCCGCGTTCGGAGATATCGTTTCTTTTGCGCGCCTCTTCGACGAGTTTCTGGCACTTGGCTACAACAAGCGCCGGCCGAGACGATGGAAGCTTTCCACACATGAAATCTTTTTCGCTTTCCGTGAGAAGCACGGCAAGCGAAGGGTTTCCTCGCAGATCTTCTCGAATTAATTGACTGAAATCAATATTTGTACTCTGAACTTCACCGACTTTTCGGACGCCGTATCGCGTTTCGCGCGCGATATGTCGAATGAAACCAAACATACAGTTCGATAATCTTCTGAGTTCATCGCGAAGTTCCACAGAGCTGATGAACGCTGTCGAAGCCTTATAGGCGTCTCCGTCGTACTGGAGTTCACCGGGCAAATCCGGTCTGAGGAAGGCTAAGGAGCCACATGCGAAGTTTCGCGCACCTTCGCACAAAGCACCCATGAATTTCTTCGCCTCGTAGTATCGATAGTACGATATGCTGGCGCGAAAACACAGAGTGAAGCCGATAACGCCACCGCAGACGGAGTGCGCCGTGTCGCTGAAGGCAAATGCGCAGTCTTGATGCGACGTCACATTCTTACCGCACTGTTTCACTTTCGTATAGTTTGCAAGCCCAGCGAGGAGACCTGCAAATATCGTTGGCCACAGAATACCCGGCAAGACAGTGTCATTCCACGCG
>Ga0114997_10003003_pt1 | contig 13381 bp, 30 predicted proteins | sample ArcticOcean_MG_C_2_FD_87045 | JGI IMG/M metagenome (GOLD analysis project Ga0114997, IMG submission 87045) | Marine microbial communities from western Arctic Ocean - ArcticOcean_MG_CB4_136 | ecosystem: Environmental > Aquatic > Marine > Oceanic | place: Arctic Ocean: Canada Basin | collected... | reverse complement strand
TTAATTATATATAAATATAAACAATATTGTTTAAAACTATACCATTATCTATAAATTTTAACAAAATTTTAACATTTAATATATAAAGTAATCTCCTCGTGTTGGATTCTCTAACTGATAAGATACAGCATAACGTATAGCATCTATGCAATGATTAAACTTATCTATTGGTGTTTGTGATTTTTTCTCTAACCAAGAGTAATTGTTTAACTCTTTTATTAATTCAATACTGTCTGGGTCTATTATTAAATCATAGTCTTGTAATAAAGAGATACCAAACACTACACTACCTTGTCCTTTTATGGCTGGTAACATATTACAAGTTCTTGCTAATTCATTTATTAGTCTAGGCTCTGCACTATCTCCTATGATTAGATTATCTCCAGCAAATTTTTTGTTTAATACATTAATTTCAGACGTTGTAAGAGCGACTTGGCAAAAATGTAATTTAATATATATCCTTCTATTGTTCTTGTCTATGCTTGTTTCTAATAGCGTTGTAGGGTCATTACTGAATCCATAATCTTGTCCAAATACAGACTTGCTTATTTCTTTAAACTCTCCTATTGTCCAGTTGTTAAATATAACTCCTTCTGCTTTTTCTAACCAACCACCTAATATTTGATGCTTATATTTAGAAGGTCTATTTGTTTTCATTTGTTCAACCTGTGCTATATAACTATCAGATAAAAATTCCAAGTTATCCTTATAAGTAGAATGCATATAAGTAACATCATCTTTAGTTGTACAACTCCCTTCTTTAACTCCTTTGTTTTGAAAGAATCTTTGATATATCCAATGTTCTTTTGTAGCTGGGTTTAAAATTAAAATAACTCTATTGTCTGCTACTGTTTCTCTTACAGATAAATCTATCTTGTCAAATATATTCTCATCAACTAACTCCTCAGCCTCGTCCATTACCCAAGTTGTTATCCCTTGTAATGATTTAAGGTTTGCTGTCTGGTCTCCTGAAGAGGTTTTAATTCCTCTAAATAGTATTTTAGAGCCATTAGATATGTTTATTATTTCATCCTTAGTAATCTTGAATAGATGCATGATTTCCATTTTCTCCAGCTTATCTTTAAACTCTGGTATAATAGATATTGAAGCAGAACGGAGTGTGTACCTTGTAAATAGAATTGTTTGGTTTGGTGTTAATATTAAATACACTAAAGCTCCAGCAACAGCATAAGATTTACCTGAACCCCTTCCCCCTGTGTATATAAAATATCTTGAATCTACTTTGTTAAAAGGTAGAAACTTATGTCCTATGTTTAAGTCCTTCAATTATTTCTTTAAAGTCAATATTAATATTTTCCGATGTTGTTAAGTCTAATGAATCTTTTGGGTTACCATAACCACTATCCATTAATGCTTTATACGCAGATACGTCTCCTTTTCTTGCTTTATTAATTAAAGCTAGGGTTATTATATCTTCTTGTGATAGTTTTTCCTCTTCACTTGTTAAAGGGTTCTTCCATTTTTGGTCTGTCGATAGCCATTTCTTAGCTACTGTGCTTCGATTTAAGCTACCTTTAGGTCTACCTTGAGGGTTACCACTTTCTCCTTTTTTAAAAGGCTTTAAATTGTCTAGTTTGCTCATTGTTATTTCACTGTATTTATATAATCTATTAATTCTATTTTAGCTTCCCAATTTAATAATTCTTTTGTATCATTTTCAATATTACACGTTGACCATCTTTCTCCTTTTCTTTCATCAACAAACTTATATTCTGAGTCAAACATTTGAGCAACTTGTATTATGCTATAATATTTTGGGTTCTTAAAATACCATTCGTGATTTGAATTATGTTCAACTGCTTTTAAAACCCCATCAACTACATCGTCAATATGTGTGAAGCATCTTGATTGCACTCCTGGTTTTACTATTGTTAATGTTTCTCTTCTTAAATATTGTTCTTCAAATATACCTATAACTGTAGCATATCCTCCTGTTCTTATTTGATATTTGCCATATACATTAAAGAAATAACATATCTCATATTTTAATCCAAACCATTGATTGTAGTTTTTTATTAACTCTACTGCTTTTGATTTACTCCAAGCATAAGGACTTAAATTTTCTTTGTCTCCAAACTTAGAGGATGATGCTGAATAAATTAATTTAATATTATGTTTGCTACAATATTCGATGACTTTACTTGTTCCATAAATATTAGATTTCATTACATAATCTATATCTTCAAATGATTTGCTGATTCTTGAGTATTCTCCAAAATGAAATAATGTATCAAATCTTGTGTTTTTATTAAATGAATTTTCTATATCCCAAGTATTACCTTTAATATAGTTCACTCCATTTACTTTGTTTCTTTTTTCTCCTGTATAAAAATTATCTAAAACAAATATGTTTCTTGCTTCTACTCTATTATTATTAATTAAGTAGTTTATTAAATTAGTTCCTATGAAACCTGCACCTCCTGTAATAATTATATCTTTCATTTATTATTTTTATAAAAGTTTTTTAATGATTCGCTTTTTATTTCTTTTACTTGTTTAAGTTTTAAGTCATGTTTTTTGTTTTCTATTTTATCCCAATCAATATCATCTCTTCTTATTAATGGGTGTTTAAAATAACTTCTCCAATCCACATAATGATGAGGTCTATTAAATCTTATTATTGTCTTACAATACTGCGGCCATATCTCTTCTAAACTTCTGGCTTTTAAAACCTTCTTTTCATATGCATTGCCTTTATATAATTCATCTTGATTACCACCTTTCATTTTACTAACTGTGCTTCTCTTGTCTATTGAAAAAGCATTAAAAGACACTACACATAATTTATTGCTTAATACCTGTAGACATAAATCTACATCTTCATTATACTTTAATCTCCATCTATAAGGCATATCATTTTTCATTAACATTGCACTATAAGAATGTACGTTTAAATAAAAAGGTTTTTTATCTGATGTTCCAGGAACTACAAAACTAGAATAATTAAAACCTGTTATCCCTATATTTGTATATCTGTCTGTAAACTCTTCTAATATACTTATTGCCTTATTGGAATTACAAGGTATTTTTTTTCCTTTTAATACTCTTCTTATTCTAGAGATATTATCATCAAATACCCAATGCCTATCGTGTCCATTTTTTATACTATCTTCCCAGCAAAAATTCCTAGCTGGATAAGAACCAACACCTAAATTAGAAAATGGTAGTTTTAAAACATATTTTTCTCCTATTGATTCACAATATTTATCATATTCTTGTGGCTCTACTACTATTTTAAAATCAGTTTTATCTTTTATAAAAAACTTAGCAGTTAATGGGTTTTCCCATCTTCCTTTTGATACAATATATACTGGATATTTATTCTTCAATATTTAATTTTTTATTTATTAAACAATCTCTCCAATTACTACCAAACACAAATTTACATTCCATTGCAAGTAAAGAATCTTCTGGCAATAACTCCCAAAAACGAAGGTTAACTTTAGATGCTTTTTGAAAAGCACTCTCAAAGAAATGTTGAATTACAAAAGAATTTTCAAATATCTCTTTTATTGCTGGAAGTTTATGACCAAATAATTCTGTATTTCCATTTAATCTTGTAGGGCTCTCTAATGAATAGCATTTACCTTTATGCAACCAAGCTGGTAAAGGACAAAAACTTATAGGCTTATAAACTTTTAATTTATTGTCAATAAACATTATTTTTTTTATTGTCCATATTACATAATTCCAAGCATTACTATTTGTTTTTGGTTTTTCCATTAAGGTTGTCATTATTTTATGTGATAATGACATTGTATGTTTTGATATACTTTTACTTACTTTAATTGGAAATGCCCCTAATGCTTTGCCATCCCAGTTTTTATCACTAATAAATAAAGGGGGATGTGATTCACCCCATTTTGGAGCAAAACCTCCTGTCATTTTTGAAGGCATTGAGGCAAACCAACCCTCCTCTTCTGGTAATTTTTTTAATACTACAGCATCCATATCCAAAACAATACCTAATTTTTCTGATGCTGATTTTAATCTAACCGCATCTGAAATATGAGCAATACTATGACCTTCATTTAATGCTTTAAAAGCTACATTACTAGGGAAATATTGTGAAGCATCAGCAATTATAATTCCTTTAGGTATTTGGTTATTATTAAATTTTTGATAACTATATAAAATGGTTTTATTACCCTGTTTAATATGTGAGTGTAATGTTAAAAAATGAAAAGCAGATATGTTTATCTTTCTATTTATCCAATCTTCTAAAGTAATATCTGTTATTGGGTTATAAGTACTCCAAAATAATATATGTATATTTTTATTCATATGATAAAGAGCTTAAATTTTGCCTTTCTCTGAATGGATAGTTTGCACTCCAAGTACGGCTTCCTTCTTTTTGTGATAATAGTTTTAACTCATGTTTTTTAACAAATTCATCTCTATCTTTTTCATTTAAAAAATTTACAACAACTTTTATCGCATCTTCTTTTGATTCAAATTCTGGCATTCCTACCCATTCAGAATACTCATCTCCTTTGTTAACCATATCAATAACATCATCTGGATTTTGCCAAACATCTAAACCCCAATTTTCTAACTCTGATGAGTTCCATTCGTTACCTAACATATCCCACTCCCAGTCTCCAGAACTTACATTATCTTTTATAATAAATTCATTTTTTTGTTCCTCTGTCCAACCCTCTGCACTATCTACCCATACTTCTTTTAACCCAGCTTCTTTACAAGCTTTTAATCTCATGTTACCTCCTAAAACAATCATATCCTCATCAACAATTATAGGTCTTTTTTCTAGCATTTCAGGAAAGCCTTTTATACTTTCCACTAAGTCATAAAACTTATTGTCTTTTATTATTCTTGGGTTTTTTTTGTTTCCTTTTATTTTATATAATTTAATTTTTTCTTTCATGTTCTTTTTTTATAAACAGTTTTTTTCGGTATTTGTTAATTTAATTCTTAAATCTTTTAATTGTTTTCTTAAATATTTATTTTCGTTTTGTGCAAATTCAAACTTTTTATTTAATGGTGTTTTATCATTATATAATAATATTTGATTATAAGCATTTAAATATTTTTTATCAAAAAATCTAAATTGTGGGAATATATTAGAAATACCATGAATTACATTACAATGTGAAAAATTTAAAGTATTACCTATTTCTTGAAATGTTAAATGTGTACATTCTCTACATAATTTATAGTATAAAGTTCTAGACAAAACTAAATTTCTAGTTCTTTTTTTTGATAATAAATTAACTTTTAATTGTTTTTGAACTAAATCCCTTATTTCATTACTTGATAATTGCATAATGTTTTTTATTTATTTATTGTTAAATGCTCTATATATGTATATAAAATAATGTATTCAATCGCTAAATGTATTCCAGCACATTCAAGATACATTTCTTTATCCTCATATTCATATAGCATAATCTCTATATTTTGCAATGAAAATCCAATTTCAAATTCATATAAAGTTAATTCGTAATATTCTTTTATAATTTTATTTTTTAATCCTTTATTCAAGCTGAAGCCTTAAAAGATTATAACATTGTATATATTTTAATTTTGCTTTTGATTTGTATATTATTTTAAATAATTCATATGTCTTTTTTGTAAATTGATAATGTGTCTTGCAATCTTTAAATAATTTACTGGCATATACCTTTCCATAACCTTTACAGTATTGTACATTGTCAGCACCATCTCCAATTATCATTTGCTCGTAGAAGTTATATAATGCTTGTTCCTCACTTATATCATATATGCACCTATGTTTATAATGATAGTTGTAAATTAATGCTGGTAATTGTTTATAATCTTTATCAATAGAAATTATTAAAACATTATCTCTACCAAATTCATTTGATAATTTATACCAATATTGAGCTACAATATCGTCAGTTTCCATTCCATAAGCTTTTTTGCTATCATATAATATAGTAACCAATTCATGCATTTCAAATAATAAAGGAGGTAACTCTGTATTTTTTCTATTAGCTTTATAATTTTTATCAAGTATCTTTCTAAAATTACCACGACTATTGTTAAAAAATATATATTCTTTTATATCATAATTATTTTCTAATTTATTAGCCATAGACATAAATATTTCATCAAATTTAGCAGTTGCTTCTTCTATTGTCTCAACATTACAACATGAAGAATAAACTAAACTATCTGCGTCAAATAAAACTATCATGATTGTTCTATTATTAAAGTTGCTTTTTCTTCCAAATCTTCTATTATATGCTGCTCAAGTATATCTATAATGTCTTGTCCTCCGCATAACACTTTATGACAATCAAAAGAATTACTATAACTTGGATACTCATAATTACCATATTGTCCTTTATTAAATTCACCTATTACGATTAATATTATATCATCGTGTTGTACTGTTACTTCTTTTTTCATTTTATTTTGTTTTTATAAATATAAACAAAATTGTTAATAAAAAAAAATTAACTGTTATTTTATTTGTAATCTTTTGTAGCTTTAGTTAAAAAATCATCCACTCCATCAATTCTTCTGGATAACTTATCTATTGCTACATATAATGTTGCTACTGTTTTTTCAAGTATTGCAAATCTTTCTTTTGTTGTAAATGCCTTTTTTTTCATTTTTTTTCTATGCTATTAAAATATTGCCTAGCTCTTTGTAATGTTGGAACACTTATAATATATCTTTCGTTTTTATATATTTTCCAATCAAAATTAAAAGGTCTATATTTTATTGTTTTATCTACCTTTTGAATTAAATAGTTTTTATACTCATATACCCCAGAATATATTTTCTTTAATACAATATGACTTGCATCAGGAATAGGATTGTATAATTCGTTTTCTAGTTTGATAATATTATCTTCTTTTTTCATAATTCCATTAGTTCGTTAATTACTGTATGCCCTCCAAGTACTACTGCACAAGCTATGTTTGGCTTTTTTCCTCTCTTTGCGTAAGCCATAGCATAAGCAGAAGCATCAATCCCACATCCAATCTGTGCTCCAAACACTTTAAAGTTCTGCCCTACATACCACTCGGTATAACATTGTGTATGAAGGTGTCCCTGTATTGTTGATTGCATATCTGCTCTGCATTTACTTCGTGCAGTACCAGCCTCTCCATGAATGTACTGTACACCATCAATAACAACTCTGTCTACAAAATTCCATTTTGGTGTTTCTAATACTTCTTTGTAAGCTTTAATCCATTTCTTTGGCACTGCGCTTGTTTGTGCTTTACGCATTATAAGTCTGTCGTGATTTCCAATTGTAACGTCTGCCTTTGGAAACGCTTTGTACCATTTCGCTATTTTTTTAATAGCCAGTTCAAGTTCATCCCCCCCACCCATTCCATCAGCATCTGACTCATGATAAGAAGAATAGTGATTATCAATCACGTCTCCTATAAATACAACTCTATTACAATTATATTTTGCATAAGTTTCCTGACAGTGTTCAAGGTAACCATCTAAACAAAATGGCTCATGTAAATCTCCAATAGCTAATACACGAGTTTCTTTTTTAGTTATGTTCTCGTATGCTGTTTTTTTGTTTCCGTTTAATCGTGGTCTAATTTCCATAGGTTTTATATAAAGCGTTTAAATCATTAGTAATATTTCTTATACAACTTCCACAGGATGTCATTACTTTTTTATCATTAAAAACTCTGTTGTATATTTTTAATAATTCTTTTTGTTCATTTGGCTTTACTCTACTGCGTGGGTTGTTAAACCATTCTGTTAAATAAGTGTATTCATCTTCTAAAAAACATTTGGGTCTTTTATATCTAAAGACTTTATTCATAGCTTCTTGTCTGGAATCACAGCCACAATCTTCTCCAGCTAAAAACTTAACAGCTTTATCTATCCCAGTGGCTTTTGTGATTTTTGCAATAGTATCGCCTAAACCTGTTGATTCTTTTTCGTAATTTACTTTCCATTCTTTATACTCTTTGGTGCGTTTATCTTTTGGTGCTTTCATTATAATTTAAGTTTATTAATATTCCAATTTTCGCCTAATTTATTTAAAACAATCTTTAAATCAGTTTTATTTACTTTTATCCATTTATTTTTATAAAAACAAAGTTCAACTTTACATTCATTTAAAGGAATATCTTTTTCATCTTGCTTAAAATCATGAGTAACAAATAAAACTACACTTTTTTCTGTATGCCAACTATTACATATTCTTTCCAATAATAATCTTTGCCCTGTTGGTATATTATTATTTACTCTTTTAACCTCTATTAAAATTAAAGCTTCATTATTAAACTCTAATACAGCATCAATATCACTTGGATGAATTTTACCATTTTCTATTCCAGTAAAATCAAGACCTTGTTTTGTTTGATTGCTATTTCTAATTAAACTTTTCATATTAAATCGTAGTCTTCATTTTTATAATCTTCATAATCTTCTCCAAATTTTTCACGCATTATTTTCTTTCCTTTTTTTAAAGTATGGAATATATTTACAAAACTTATTTTAGTGTCCTTTGCCATTCCACGAATACTTAAATTAGTATCACGATAAATTTTAAAGATACCTACATCATAGAAATGCCAATTTTCTAACTCATTGTCCATTTTATTACATAATCTTGAATATGCTTCCTCTCTATCTAATTCATCTTTTGATGTTAGTTTTTTTAAATCCTCATCAATTATTTCAGCAAAATCTTTGTCTTTATAAAACTCTTCTATTTGTATTTTATAAATTTTATCTTTTTGTCTAACAAATTCTATAGAAATAGAGTAAAGAACTAAATAAATATATCTACTATTGACTTTTCCATTCACTATTGTTTTTTTTTCATCTGCATATTTATGAACCTTTAAATACATTTCTTGTACAACATCTTCTGAATAACTCCCAGCACCAAATTTTCTTGCTATTTTTATCCAGTTTTCATGGTATTTAGCAATTTCTTCTAACCAATTTTTCATATTAAAACTTTACACCTTTTAAGGGATTATATAAATCTCCAACTATTTCAGGAAGACCTACGTCATTAACTTTAAAGCTAAATGTTTCAAAAGCATATCCTCTACTTCTTTTGCATTTAACAGTTATCCAATCCTTGTTTACTGTGTTTGTTTCTAATTGTATTTGTGTTTCTGTCTTTTTTTCTAATAAACTTCCAAGATGACCAGTTGGTTTGTCCGTTCCAAAATTACTGTGTATTACTGTAATTATATGGCAATTAAACCTTTGACTCCATTCCATTAGTTTTTGAGCAACCTCGTTACTTTGCTCAAGTGAATTAACGTCTGATACTAAATCAGCTATTCCATCAATAACTACTAAACCAACTTTACCTTTTTCTATTTTTTCTTTTAAATAGTATTCTATAAATTCTGCTCTATGTTTAAAGCCTACAGTTCTTAATCCAAAAGTATGATAACAACCCAAGTCTTGTTCTTGATTCATATCTACTACTCTACGGAATACTCTTTGAGCGTGGAACTTTCCTTGTTCAGTGTCAAAATGTATTAAACACTTATCATCCCTATGCCCTTTTAAATTACCTCCAAACTTATTAGAGCCACCCAAATAAACCGAAGCTAACAAACTTATAAAGAATGTTTTCATTGTCTTTGGTGGAGCTTGTACAAAACTAAAATTTCCATATGTACCTATTGGTATCGGTAAAGTTTTTATGCCTTTTAAAGTCTGTATAGTTGTTTCCCCCATTGATATTGCTACAGGTGGGTATTCTACTATTTCACTTGTATTAATTATGCATTCCTCTTCTAAGAGTTGCATGTGCATTTTCGTTTCTTCTGTCATAAAAAAAGGGGTTATTAACCCCCCTTATATTAAAATGGTAAATCTGTATTTTTTTCTTCTGTTTTTTGTTCTTTAACTTCTTCTTGTTCTGCTTTAACACAACTTCCGTTAGTCCAAATTACTTTGCCATTGCCTATGTAATTTTTAGGTTTTTTTGCTTCTCTTTCCTCTTGTGTTTGTGAATCAAAAGCTGAGACATTTTGACCAAATTGGTTTGTGTCATCGTTTACGCTTATTATAAAATTATAATAAACTCCTTTTTTTGCTTTTACAAATTTTTCTTTTGGTAGATTTTCTACATTGATACTTAAATTAATTAATGATGCCATTGTTTATTTATTTAGTTATTATTTTTAAATATATTAATTATTCTTTAATTGTTTTTATTTTATTTTTAAAATCTTCTGATTCATCTTCTCCAAATACTCCAAGTTCATAGAATCCTGTTAGTTTAAGCACTGCTCTTGACAAAGCTCTTTTCTCTGCCATCTCTGCTACATACCAGGTGTTACAGTTTCCATCTTTAAATGATGCTCCTTTTAATGCAGAGCCAAATGTTTCTATTGTTGTGTTTGGTTTTGTACTAATGTATGCATTCGCTTTAAATACTGCAAAGTTAGTTTCGCATTTAATAACATCATAAGTTATTGTAATATTTTCCTTTGCTTGTATCTTTTCAATACCTTTTCTTGTTATGATTACATAGTGTTGATGCTTATATACATCGTCTTTTGTTAGTTCGTACTTATTGTACAAGTCTACTAGTTTTTCTCTATTCATTTGTTTTTGTTTTGATAAATTAATAATGTTATTTGAATTCCTAAAAGTATTCCTAATAATAGAAATATGATTTCTTGTTGTTCCATGTTATTTAGTTTTAAATTGTTTTGTTTTTATAGTCGTAAAATTCTATTTTTTGTTTTAAATATTTATTTCTAATATCACTATTTTCAAGTTCTATCTCTCTGTTTTCTATTTGCATTGAATTTATATAAAAATATATTTCAGATAATGCCTTCATATATATATCAGTTTTCTTTGGCTTCTTTTTATTAAATTCTAGTAATAAATTTGCTAGTAATTGGTAATTTGATTGAAAATTAATTTCCTGTAGTGTCATATACTTCTTTTTTTACTATATCTCTGTATGAACTTGGACAATCCTTGTCGCATAATTCAAAGATAAATGTTTCTAAATTACTTATTTTTTGTGTTGCTTTAAATAGTTCTTTTTGTAAAGCATCTATTTGCATATTTTTATAATCTATTAAGTCTTTCATATTATAAATTGCTAAAATTATTTATTTCTACTTTTACTCCAGAACCATTACGTTTTTCTAATATACATTTATTAAATAAAGAATATTTAAAGGCTTTAAAGTAATCTGTTTCTTTAATTTGGTCTCCTTGTTGCGTTGTTATTATATAGTACATATTATTTATTTTTTATAGCTTTAATAACTATTTTTAAAGTTTTATTATTTTCTACACTAGGTTCTTTTTGAAGGCATCCATAATGAAACCATAAATCTTCTAATGACCATTTTGAATAAAAAATTAAAGAATTGTTTTCAGATGTAAATATATTTTCCATTGTTTTGTTTTTATTAGATATATAAATATAAACAATATTGTTAATAAAAAAAACTTTTAGTACAATTTTAACAAAATTTTAACATTTAAAACAAAAAAAAAGAGGCTAACCGAAGTCAACCCCTTTAAAAACAAAACAAAACAAGAATTATTTTAAGTTAGTTAATAATTTATTATAATGCTCTATAAGTTCTATTAATTCGTAATCGCTAAATTTTATTATTTGTCTACTTTTCTTTAATAATTCTTCAGCTACTCCTTTTTCATATGCCTTTTCTAAATACAATCCGTATTTATACTGTTCTCCGTATCTCATTACATTACAACTGTAGCATTGCACTTGTACATTAGTCTCATCCCATCTTGTCGAATAATGCTTCCTACTTATGAAATGCCCAGCCTGTAATTTCTTATAATGTGATTTCGTGCCACAAGTTACGCATTCTGATATTTCATTAACTGCAAACCTACGTCTAATAAATTGACTAAATACTGTATCAAGTTTTTTAACTATTGTTTTTCTTGATGGTTTTTTAGCCATTATACTATTTCGTTGTCTATTTGTTCAATTAGGTAACGTAAATCTTCTTTAGTGAATTTCCCCTCTATACTTTCTTTATAAGTTGAAAGTTTTAATTCATAAAATTCTGTTTGATTTTCGTACCTCTTAATCTTTACGGAAATATTCATATTCAAATATATGTAATTATTGTTATAATACAAAAAATAAATAAAAATATTTTTTATCCTCAGGTATTTTTAATAAATTTAAAATTTTAATATTTAATTATTTAAAAAAATATATATAAAAAGATATATATATATATAAATTTAATAATAATAAGTTAGGGGGGTTTTCTTTATTTCTTTATGCTTTGAATCTTCTCAAATCCTCTACTTCCAAAATAAGCAACATAAATTGTAACTAATAAAGTTTTTAATAATTCAATCCATGCTCCATCAATAGCAGCCATATCAAAAGCATCTAGTAAAATATAAAAGCTAGTAGCAACTGTTAAGTAAATTAATGTTAGTGGTCTTGTGTTTTTAGATAACCAACTATCTGATTTCATATCAGACTCCCACCTTTTAGAAACCTCTTGCATTTCTATAATATCCATTTCAAGCAGTTTTAAGGCTGTTTCTTTATCTTCTGGGGGTAATAGGTCATCTTTGCCTATAAGCCCCTTAACGATGCCTAAAATGCCTTGTGAGGGCAATACGTCGCCTATTGTATGTATAATACCTGAACCATTGTTAGATAAGAACTGTCCAACCTTTGTGTCTTTAAACTTCTTCTTCATGATACCATTTAAAATGTAAACAAATAAAAACTAAATAAATATTTAGTTCTGAATCATCTTCTTCGTCTAATGCTGGATAGTATTCCCAACCTATCATTAAACCTTTTTCTATTAAATTGCTAAAGCCTATTATCATAATTTCTTTTTAAAGTCCCATCTTGCTCTTTCTCCCCTAATATCGTAATGCACAAAAGTATCGTACAATCCTAAACCACCTTGAAGAATTTCTCCGTTCATAATTAGTTTTTCTATTGTATTATATACTTCTATAGGGTTTAAGTCTCTAACTGAGATATCAGCAGCTCTTCCCATTATGTGCTGTGAGTCTTTTACCCCACCAACAGAGGCATTGTATTCTTCACTTCTCCAAGCTGAATTAATTTGAATAGGTTTACCTAAATGATTTCTTAATATTTGTAATTGGTTAGCTACCTTTACCATATTATGATATATGTTTATAGGCATCTCTGAACCATCATTACAATCAAACTCTTCTTTACTAAAGTTCTTTGTCATTATTTCTTTTGTTCATTAAATACCATTTTTGGACTGTATATCCAATTGTAACACTTACTAGAATAATCTTTAGAGCTACGTCAATATCAGTCATGGATATGCCAAAACTTCCAGCGTTTATAAGTAATGTATTATAGTCTTGTTTCATTTTATTTTAAATACTTTTTTCTCTAGTGTAT
>Ga0114997_10003001_pt1 | contig 13382 bp, 11 predicted proteins | sample ArcticOcean_MG_C_2_FD_87045 | JGI IMG/M metagenome (GOLD analysis project Ga0114997, IMG submission 87045) | Marine microbial communities from western Arctic Ocean - ArcticOcean_MG_CB4_136 | ecosystem: Environmental > Aquatic > Marine > Oceanic | place: Arctic Ocean: Canada Basin | collected... | reverse complement strand
TGGTAAATCAGGAGTTGTAGTCGCAGGGGTGAGTTCAACACTTCCGGGGAGTTCTGGAGTAGAAGGTTGAGTGGTACTTTCATCCACTATCGGTACCTCAGGTGTATCGGGAACAGATGCTGATTGATTCAAGTCAGGGACATCTGGGGTGGCAGTGACGCCCGCCGTCTCAGAAACGGCAGAGTTTGGAGAGAGAGCAACTGTTGGCGTTAAGGTCGCCTGAGGAAGTACCTGTGCACCATTGGATAGCGGTTGTTGAGTTGGTTGGGTCAAATTCGCAAAATCAGGAATTTCAGGCGTAGCCGTCCCCTGGCCTGCTATCGGCCCGATAGTCCCCATTAAATCATCATCTTTTTCAGTTTGAACCGAAGGAGAATACAATTTACCTAGTCCAATAGGCACCGGTTCCATGGGTTTTCCGAGCGGGTCTTCATCACCCATATCGAACAAGACAGGATTTACTGGAGCATCGGAAACATCCAATTCAACTTCTTCTGGAGATTCGAACTCAACCGTTTGAGAAAGTGTCGGAGTGCTGCCGGTAATGAATTGGAAAGCATCCTTTTCTTCTTGCTTTGTGTCTTCATATTGGTCGATTTCCACAGAAACGTCCTCGAGAGAAAGAACAGCCTCGACAGTAAGTTCATCTTCTTCAATTTCGGCCTCGGACATCAAGGTGTTCAATAGATCTGAACCAGTTATTGATGGTGTTGCCATCGGTTGGTCTCGGGGTGCCAAATTCATTGAATAGTAGCACTGAGAACAACTTTCAACAGCGTCTTCGTTGACAAACTCACAGTAAGGGCACACATTCCCCTCCTCCGTATTTCCATCTTTACGACGTCGAAACATACCGCCCACCACTCCGTCGTCCAATATTTTGGGTTTAATACATGGGGTTTCTCGACCCGTCCATGCTTCATTGTTGAGGGCATACGCTGATGGGGTACGCCGTTTTGGATTGGCCATGGAGGAGCGAGGAAAAGTGCGTCGAATGAACAGCAGTGCTGCTGAAAAAAAGATTGACCGAGAACTCGCAGAAGAAATGCCTCTCAAGTGGCATCGAGGCCAAGACCATTTTTCCCGTTTCACCAAACTTATTCGTCGAGAACTCGATGATGAAACTGCGATGGTTGAAGAACGCTGGAAAAAATGGAGCAAACAACGCTTGTTAGCAGCTGGTTTGACCTTGTTTGATTTAACAGGCCGAACACAAGGCCGTTTTTTTGGTGAGCCCATTATCGTGTTTGAAAATAAAGCGGGCTCACGATTGCCAATCCATCGATTTGGCCACGGGGATATCGTTCTGATATCTCGTGCACGGCCTTGGGGTGAAAAAGTCATAGAAGGCATCGTTTTAGACAGAGGCCCCACTCGAGTTCGCGTCGTTGTCGCTGAGAAGCCAAGCGATTTGAAAAAAGGCACTTGGCGCCTTGACCGAGGTGCGAATCGAGTTGCACATGACCGAATGCATGAGGCTCTGTCAACATTCCATTCGACCGAAGGTGACAGCGGTACAGTATTGCGCGACGTTTTGTTAGGAGCTCTGCACGACATGTCCACATCCGCTCAACGACCACCTGAAATCCGTGGACAGAAGCGACACGGTCCACTTGGTATTGGGAAAATGCAATTGAATTCATCTCAACAAGCAGCCATTGAAGCAGCTATTACTCAGCGCCTGACTTTGATTCAAGGCCCACCAGGGACTGGCAAAACGCATACGGCCATTCGCCTATTGACGGCATTTGTTCGTATGGGACGGGGCCCAATACTTGCCACAGCAGAATCCAATGTAGCCGTTGATAACTTGCTCGAGGGGTTGCTGGAGATGGATATCAAAGCAGTTCGTATTGGTCGGCCAGTCAAAGTACGGGAGCATCTTCGAGAAGCAACGCTTGATGCACAAGTCGAGAAACATCCGATGCAAGAAGAATTACAATTCATTCGAGAACAGAACGATGAATTACGCCGAAACCTCACCGGATTAAGAGGCAAAGAGAAAGGCTTAGCCCATCGAGATGTTAATCGTAATTTCAAAGAAATCCGACAAATCGAAGGGAATATGATATCTGCAGTCTTGGATAACGCCGAAGTCATATGTGCAACAACGATTGGAGTCGGGCATAATCTCCTCCGAGACCGACAATTCCCAGTTGTATTGATGGATGAAGCGACTCAAGCTAGTGAACCAAGTGCTTTGGTTCCAATCACCCGTGGTTGCCGCCAGTTGGTCTTGGTAGGCGATCACAAACAACTCCCTCCGACCGTTATTAGCAAAGTTGCCGAAGATGGCGGCCTTGGCCGTTCCTTGTTTGAGCGGTTAATCGAATGCGGACTTGATGCACACATGTTGACCACTCAATATAGGATGCACCCAACGATACGGGAATACCCAAGCGCCCGATTCTACGAAGGTCGGTTAGAAGACGGTTGCAGCGCGAGTGATCGGCCACCTGCTGCAGGATTTTTGTGGCCTGATTGGGACCACCCTGTTGCGTTTGTACCGATTGATGGTTCTGAAATCGTCGATGAGGAAAGCAGCAGTAAGTCGAATCTTGATGAGGCTGCAAAAGTACTCTCAATCGTCAATGACCTGCTCAGTGCTGGAGACCTCACGCCATCAGACATTGGCGTCATCACGCCCTATAATGGCCAAGTACGGCTGCTGATTGATTTGTTTGACCAAGCAGGTGGGCGCGAGGAAAATGGCCCGTATGCAGGCCTTGAGATCAAGAGCGTAGACGGTTACCAAGGGCGGGAAAAAGAAATCATTGTTTTCTCAGCAGTGCGTGCAAACGATGCAGGCGAAATAGGATTCTTGAAGGATAGGCGGCGGCTCAATGTTGCCCTTACCCGGGCAAAACGTGGACTGATCGTCCTTGGAAATCTCAAAACGCTTCGGCATGACGGTACATGGCGTGCTTGGTTGGATTGGGCAGAAGAGCGAAACCTCTTCGCTTGGCATATTACCCACGCCTAAAGTGTTCAGCCAACACTTGACAAAGGGCAGACTCTACCGAGCACTATGGCAGACAGTGCAGTCAGCATCCACCAAGGAAGTGGAACACTTGCTCAGGCTGTCCTTTCCTCTGCACCTGAGGGAATGCTCATCGCCCCAATTTGGAAACGGGCTGCAGCATATATGCTTGATGTCGTTCTTTTGACCTTAGTATTACATTTACTAACCGGCCAACAATTGATGTATTATTTGATGAATTATTCTTTGATCACAGAAGGTACACGTTATACGGCATATGTATTTGTAAATTGGTTCTTATTTTTCAGTGCCCATTATCTTTACTTCAAATATACCGGGCGAGCGTTTGGGCGTTCGTTTGCCCAACGGGGATTCAGAATCGCCATCGTCCATGATAACGGCACTCTACTTGAGGAACATCACTGGGGTCCAAGAGCATTTGGCAAACTCCTCTATCTTCTTCCATTCATTGGAGTTCTGTGGTTTGGTCTGCGCGACGTTCTACGGGGGCGTTCTAAAGAAGCAGAGTACCGAACCTCATTGGATGTCAAGAATCATACTGTTGCAGCCGTTGACTGGTCGCTACCTTCTGAGACCCGCCTTCGTCTGCGTTGAACTGTGCAGAGCGCGACATGAGTGAAGTAGGGTTTTGTAGAGAAACCTCTACGGTGGATAACATGAGTGACGGCCATACCGTTCGAGCGGCATCTCTTGAAGCCAAATTATCGACCGTTCTGATGGACATTGATGACGATGATGAAGACGTAGTTTTGGTCTCTATCGACATGACCAATGAGGCCGCAATTCCTCTTGGAGGGCTTGAGGTTAACATCGTGACAAGCGATGGAAAGAAAGTTGAATCTGATTCCGGAATCTCTTCTCTTGGACCAGGGCTGACTCGAAATTTTTCGTTTGAATTCCCTCTTGAGAAAGGAACTTGGTCGTTTACAGTCACAGGCGCAGGGCAATCACTTTCGTTGGGTCCTTTTGAAGCGGATTTCACATATGAAGCTGAACAAGGTCGAGCCTTTGGTAACGCGATTGGCTCAAGTCTGTTCAGTGGTGCCTTTGACTCCGATCTTGATGCCTTTGGAAAAGTTTCAGAACGGGAAATCATCGACCCTTCATCGGTTGTTCTGACCTCATACAGTGGGGAAAATGCTTCCGGTGGGTCGACCAAAATTTCACTTGGTGACACCATAGCTGAGGCTACAGATGACAAAGATGGGGCGCGAGTTCCCCCTTGGCAACAAAAGAAATCTACTGAGCCAACTCCTGATGAAAGCCCCACACCCTCTGGTGACCTCCTCCTTCATGCTGCGAAGACGAGTCCTGCTGCGGAGACGTTGCTTGCTACAACAACCCCCGAGGTCGATGAGCCGACTCCTGTTACGCCGATTACAGCAGCAACGCCCCCCCCACTTCCATCGAGCCCAGCTCCTTCGTTTGTAGAATCCTCAAGCACCACCCCGCCTACAGCCCCAACGGCTGCCCCTCCATCCAGTCCTCCGACCGGACCACCAACAGGGCCTCCATCCAGCCCTCCGACCGGACCACCAACAGGGCCTCCATCCAGTCCTCCGACCGGACCACCAACAGGCCCTCCATCCAGTCCTCCGACCGGACCACCAACAGGCCCTCCGGCCGGGCCACCAACAGGCCCACCAACCGGACCACCAACCGGACCACCGACGGACTCCTCATCTGAACAGCCACCATCCCGGCCAGCTAATTTGTGAAGTGAGTACATGGATGAAGGATTCACAATGAAATTGTGCGGCAATAAAGCAGCATGGCAAATTGTTCCAGAAAACATCACTTCCATCGATCTCGAAAAAGTAGGTCGCCTCATCGAAGAAGCAGGATATGAAGTTGGCCTCCAAACACGACTCTGCTGGACATTTTCTGGGCTTTGCGACCTAACTCTCTATCCGAGCGGCAAACTTTTGGTCAAATCGGAAGATGAAGAAATAGCTGCAGCAGTTGCAGAACAGCATGTGTCGATTTGGGCTCATGCGTAATTGGGGTGAACACATGGAGGCTATTCCTGATGAAACGCAGGCTATACTTCGTTCAAACGGCATCGTTGCTTATCCAACTTCGACTTTGCCCGGTTTAGCGACACTCCCTACATCTGAAGCACTGGATGCACTGTTTGCTTTGAAACACCGTCGAGCAGACCAACCGGTGAGTTTGGGCGTTGCATCCTTACAACAAGCAGAACTCTTTGTAGAGGTTCCTGAATTTGCACACCGCTTACTTGCTGGTTTTGAACGAGGTACATTGACACTAATACTCGATGCTCACGAGCTCTTAGATCAGCGTTTAGGCGGTCATCGTGTTGCAGTCCGAGTATTTGCTCACCCAGTCGCTCTTGCATTGGCGCAATCCGTTGGCCCGGTTACGGCGACAAGCGCCAATATTACAGGTAAGCCACCTTTGTATGAGACCGAAAAAGCGGGACGTGAACTTGACTTACTACCTTACGCGATTCTTCCAGGAAAATGCCCCGGAGGGCAAGGTAGCACTTTCCTCTCCATTGAAAAATCAGAGGGTTCACCCATGGGTTATTCGGTAACCATTATGAGAGAGGGCGTGATACCTCAAAGTGACGTGACCTCATGGATGTTGAAGAATCACTGAAGTATTGGCGAGATGCAGGGCATGTTGCTCGCCGTACATTGGAGGCAATGAAGCTGGAATTGCAGCCAGGAAAGACGTACCATGAAGTGATTGAATCAGCAGAGCGTTTCATTCACCGCCACGGAGGTAAACCGGCATTTCCAGCAACCATTCATTCTAACGACCTCGCAGCACACTTCACAACCAATCATTTGGTTGAAGGCCCGGAGGGTTGGGAGGGAGACATGGTTTTGCAAAAAGGAGATTGCGTGAAAATTGATTATGGCGTACATATCAAAGGCCACATTGGGGATAACGCCCTCACCTATGAAATTGGAAATACCAATAATCACACCGAACAAATCAAGGCGGCGAAAGAAGCCCGAGATGCCGCAATTGAGGTGATGCACCCAGGTACACCTTGGTACAAAGTAGGTGCTGCTGCCGCCCAACCATCGCTCGACGCCGGATTCCAACCTATACGAAATCTATGTGGCCATCAGTTGAAACCTTGGGAGTTACATGCGGGCGTCTCGATACCTTCCTATGCATGTGGCTCTGATAACCGCGGTTTCAACGGAGTGGTCGAAGAAGGCAGCGTCTATGCTGTTGAACCGTTCAATACAACCGGCAAATCAGGACTCATCGAAAACATCGGCTCCCCAAGTTCCTCCAACATTTATCGAGTAACTGGCCTAACCACATCCCGTAAAGCGCGTGCTAAGGGGCAATTGAAACCACTCGGCGCCCAACTTGCCCGAAACCTCGAGGAACGATATTCCACACTCCCCTTCGCAGAACGTTGGGCATACCCGATGCTCGAGAAACCATTCCCAGAAGCAGATGAGGCCAGCCGGCAAAGCAAATGGAATGCCCTGGTCAAGAAACTGATCAGTATTCGTTTCCTAGAAACTTATCATGCATTACGATGCATCGATGGAGGTAACATTTGCCAATTCGAGCACACCGTTTACATGACAGATGGCGGGCCAGAGATTTTGACAATTGAATGATTGAAACGCAAAAAGAGTCGAATCACCCTTTTTTCCTTGAAAACCAATATAAACCGCGATTGTATGGACTGAAGCGAACAGGGCTGTTGAAGTTCTTGTTGAGTGCATCCCATCCCCTCCGCATTACTCTCACCCTGTTCACCTTTATTCACTACTGCCTAGAGGCTGAAAAATAACAAAACCCAATAAGTTGGTTTTGAAAATCAGCCGCGCAGTTCGCGCTTACAAACTTCATGCTCCACCCGTTCCGGCGGTGTTTTTCGGAATACAACTAATCCCGGTAAATGCCTATTTTTTGCCGTTTCCGAGGCATTTTACGAAGAATGTAGGGAGCAGGGTTAAATATCACGGATACGGTAGAGCATCTACCCCCGATTTCGGGATGGAGGACAAAAATATGAAAAACGAAAATAGAAACGAAGAAGCTGTTAGCCCAGTTATCGCTACCATTCTAATGGTCGCTATTACTGTGGTACTTGCTGGTGTCTTGTATGTGTGGGCTAGTTCCCTCGCAGAAGGCAACACAGATGGAGACCTTACCCTTTACGTCATGTCGGCGGAAGATGCTCAGGATTCTCCTTCGAGTGCAACTGACGACCCGCTTATTCGTGTAACAATGGACCAAGGAAGCGAAATTAATTGGGCTGCGATCTCTTTGAAGATCTCAGTCAACAATGGACCGCCTCTGACCTGTGCAAACAACAACGAGACCAAAGACAACAGCCCTTGCTGGCTTGATGAGTTCGGCGGTACCGGTGACAACGTTTGGAGTGTTAGCGATGGAGTAACAATTATCGAAAACAGTGCCATTTGCGACGCAAGTGTTACCTGCAACATCGAAGTTACAATCAGCGACACACAATCAGAAACAACCATCGACAAGTCTAGCGCTACCGCTGCTTGATTTCTTTTAGAAATTAATCAGTATCGATGAGATTATCACGTGTTCTGTTAGAACACGAGAGCCGCCCCTCCGTGGACTTCGGTCTACGGGGGGGCCTTTTTTTTTTTAAATCAATTCAAATCTTCTGATTCAGCGAGAGCAATCCTCGTATCGCTGTGCTGCCTCCACATGTGAAGTGAGCGGCCGCGCAAAGAGTGCCAATGTGCGACCAGTAAATGTTCCATTCCAGAAAACAATGCCCCGAGTGTTGAAAGCAATGGAACTCGTATGCCTTGCCTGTTCAGTATCCATGCAGTCAAACAACTCAGTTCAATTAGAGCAAGGCTTCCATGCAACATCGCAAGTGCTCCAATGGGCATGCCTGCCAGACCGATAATACTCCACCGCAGAACAGCAGCACATCCCGCAGCGGCAAACAGCACAGGAGCAAACAAATGGAAATGAGCTTCACGACGCAAAATACCAGCAAAGGTGCCCAATCGACGATCGAACCACGATTTTCTATGACTCACTAGTAGCCGCTGCAAACCTTGTCCTCGACGAATTTTCTGTCGGCGTTGTCCTTCAAGCGAGGCTGGTGCAATATCTTCAAAGTGAACCGCACTGTCATGAAGACTACGTAAACCATTCAGTCGAACACCTGTTGCGATTTGGGCATCATCAGCATTTGAATTAACATTGAGTTGCTGCGACGAGAATCCCTTGTGCCTCCACATCATACAGGACCCTTCTAGAAACGGCGTAGAATCACGTGCAGACTCACCTTCACGAAGCATTTCGAACATCGAACGATGCGTACGCTCACTAGAGAGAGCTTGATGCCGAAGCGCTCCAGCACCAACTGCTCCAACAGTAGGGTCGGCAAACCAACCCTGGAGTCTTGAGATCGCATTTGGAGGTAACATAGCATCGGCATCAGTCATGCAAATCAGCCCCAGATAATTTTGCTCTTCTAGTGAAGCAAGTGCTTGGCGCACCGCTTCAGTCTTACCAAGACGCTCCTGCATCTCAATAACAGTTGTTGAATCAAATGCGTCAGGATGTTCCTTTAACCATGATTTCAACAAAGAGACGGTAGAATCAGTTGAAGCAGAATCAATGACAAGAAGTGAAAAACGGATGTTTTGTGCTACAAGGTTGTTGAGTTTCCTTTTGATAATCAGTGACTCATTCCAAACCGGTAGAAGAACGGTGACATTTGGTAATTCAGAAGACGCGGTTGGGTATTCGAGTCCTTGCTTTCTCCATCTTCCTACTGAGATGCGATGAACAAGGAAAGGAGCAATAGCAGTAAGCCCCAAACCGATTTCAACCAAGGCTGGAATCCACACCATGACTGTTTCACTGTTGTTCTCCCCTTGATATCTCCCCTCAAAAATACTTCTTGAGGTCACTTTCCGTGCGGAACTTCTTCATCCGATGGCTCAGAGGGTGAACCATGCCAAAGGTACTCCACATCGGTCCGTGTGAGACGCCAGGTGGTATGGCAAACGTCATGCGTATTCTTGCAGAACATCCTCCAGAAGGCTGGGAGGCAGAATTATTGTCATCTCACGCCATAGGTTCGCCTTGGGCAAAATGGCGAGCATACCGACGCGCACGAGCAGCTTTTTCTCAAATGCTCAATGATGAGACACGCCGCCCAGATATTATTCATCTTCATACAGCGGCAGATTGGTCATGGCGGAGAAAACGCCAGTTTGCCAAAATGGCACATAAAGCCAGTGTCCCAAACATCGTCCATATCCATTCTGGCCAATTTGATGCATGGCTTGGAACTCCCGATTCCAAACGTAGTCACGCGATGAAGTCTTTCTTGAAGAAGCACCATAGTCAAACAGTCGTTCTTGGAAGTAACTGGCAAGAGGTGTTGGAACCATACATTGGAGCAGTTGAAGTTGTCAATAACCCAGTTGCAATAGAAATTCAACCAAGTCTGGAACCAAGAGAAAGTCACCACCTTCTCCTCCTAGGAAGAAATGATCCAGTCAAGGGTCATGCCTTTGCGATTCAAGTTTGTGAAAAAGTGCGAGAGACACATCCACAACTCAAAGTGTCGATGACTGGAATTGCCTCAAGCCCACATTCATGGCTTTCTGCAAAAGGCTGGGTAAGTGATTCTGAAAAACTACATCTTCTTCAATCATCCACTCTTCTTTTGGTTCCTTCAGCCTTTGAGGGTCAGCCAATGGTAATTCTAGAGGCTATGACTTGTGGCCTCCAGGTCTTAGTTTCGGATCGAATCCCACAGATTTCAAGTGCGATTGCCTGTGCTCCATTTGAAAATGTAGAGGCTTGGGTTTCCAAGGTTATTGAAATGCTCGACAACCCCGGCGACCCATCCCTTCTTCTTTCTCAATCTGAATCGCATTCAATTGAGAACATATCTCAGCAGTGGAGAGAATTATATTCAAAGATTCTTAATTCATGAGAGTCAAAATAGTTTGTTCAAGTGAATCAAGTGTGTGCTCCCACGAGAGATTCTCTTCGGCATAAGTTCTGGCTTGAATTCCGAGTTGTTCAATTTGTTCACTATCAAGGCCTTTCAGCCATTGTATCCCATTGTCGAGAAAATCAGATTGTGTGACTAGTTTCATCCAACCCGTCGTACCATTCGTAGAAAACCGATGTCCTGCATGGTCAATTCCATAAATAAGGAGCCCTGATGCAGCATATTCACTACGCTTGAGGGGGCTAGCAATCGCCCACATTTTTCTTTCAGGCATAGGCAATAAACCAATGTGGCAACACGATATAATTTCAGCCAATTCATCTTGTTCAAGAGTTGAATGAATTTCTAACTCATCGTTTTCTGCAGCCATAATTCGTAAACCTGGCATTGAATCTCCATCCCCAATCATGATTAAACGAGCATCAAATCCAGATTTATTCACCTTTTCCAACAGCATCGGCAACGCGAGAACTCCCCTATGACGATCAAGTCGACCATGGTAGACCATGGTAAGTTTGGAAAAGCGTGCACGTGGTTGAAAGAGTTCAAGGTCTACTCCTGCAGGTAACACAGTGATTGAAGATGCCTTTACACCAGTTTTTTTCTGTACAAACTCTTGATGCTTTTCAGAAACAACACAGCCATGCGCTGACGAGTTGGCACGAACGAGTTTCCAACTTCGCTTCCACGAAGGCCATTGAAGAAGTGAAAGAATTCCTTTGTCTGCAGGAGGGCTACGGTCAATCAAAATCCAAGGGATTTTACGGAGTTGGAAGAGTGGCACTAAAGCGTTAGCAATTCTCCAATCAACCAATGCAATACTCTCAGTTTCTGGATTGTGCTGTTCAAACCAATTTCTCATTTTTTTCCCAAGTGCCCGTGAACGCAGACCTGGTGGCGCTTCGAACTGAATCGCTTGATGTTTCCAAGGCCAATCAGCGTGACTCCCACTTTCATCGGGGTTCACAAAAGTAAGTTCATGTCCACGTTTGATTAACCCCGAAGCCAGAGATGTTTGGGTTGTTGAGCAAAGGTCCTTGAGTGAACGCCCAGTGAACCAATAAACATGCATAATAAAATCCTCATTTCAAACTTAGCCGCTCTCGCACTAATCCTTCAATTCCATCTTCAAACGATATAATTGGTTGCCAATTCAGTGTTGTTTGAATCCGACCAATATTTGCCATCGAGTGCTGAATATCTCCAATGCGTTCAGGTCCATGGGTTGCTGTGATTGGTTCATAATCCTTTATTGCGTTTCCAAGTGCTTGGTTGATAGTAGAAACTAAATCAAGCAGAGTAATTTTTGTTTGAGTTGCAACATTGTAGACATGGAATTGTTCTGCTTTCCATTCGCCCTCAATTAGAGAAAATATAGCCGAACATACATCATGTACGTGGACAAAGTCACGAGTATGTAAACCATCACCATTGAGTCGAGGCACAATTCCTTGTGCCATCATATCCGCAAACTTTGGGATGACTGCAGCATATGCTCCATCAGGTCTTTGCCCAACACCATAGACATTGAAAAAGCGTAATGCTGTTGCATGAAGGCCGTTTTTTCTTGCCTCCAAAATTTGCGATTCGTTTTTCCATTTTGATTCAGCATAGGGCGAGAGGACTTGACCGGCATCTTCTTCCTTGAGAGGAAGACTTTCTGCTTCACCGTAGACTGCAGCACTTGAAGCCATAACCATTCGTTTAATGCCATGTTTGAGGCAAGCATTGAGAATGTTAGCGGTTCCATCGACATTGATACTCATTGTTTCTTCAGGGTTTGAAACAGAAAGTGGAACGGATACTTGAGCTGCTAAATGGGCCACAGCATCACACCCTTCCATGGCAGAATCGAGTAATGAATCATTACGAATATCGCCAAGGAAAACTTTGACCCCCTTTTCTTTTAATTCCTGAGCGGTACTTTCCAACCCAGTAGAAAGGTCGTCAAGAACTCGAACATTCCACCCTTGCTCAAGAGCGATTTTGGCAAGTGTACTACCGATAAACCCAGCGCCACCGGTGACCAGTAGATTCCCCATGACACCAAATGAACGCTTGGCGATTACATATCCTTCGGTATATCGCGCATAAAATTGCTTATCTTGGCACATCTTGATAGAATGCATCTTGAACTCAAAGCATGATTCGGCGAACTTTGATGCGTCGAGCCTACAACAATGGGTATTGGGAAAATGCTAGATTTCAAGCATCCAAAATCATCGATGATCCCAAAGAGCAACAACTTGCTCGAAGTGTAATGATTCGTTCACATTGGAATGAAGGGAATTTTCATGAAGTTATCCGCCTCAATTCTCTTTGGAGTAATGCGTTTCCAAAACTCTCTGAACTGTCCGTTTATTCATTGAACCAACAAATATCTGGCAATGAAAAAATCCATCATCCTAGAATTCTTGCGCTTCATGAATCTCAACCAACGCCGAATCAATCGGGCCTGGAATGGAATTCTCATGACATGCCGCTGAATTTCTTACAGGAAGGCAATCGTCTTTGGATGGTTCATCCACATGGTTGGACATATTGGGATATGCCGAACGATTTTGTACTTGCAGCAACCCACCCAGACCTTTTGAGACTTACCGCTGAAATATTGCTTTACCCTTGGGAAAAATCTACACGAACCCCTTTCGAAGGTACGCGGCAATTGGGAACCATTCCTTCTCTTGCCTTTTCCGCAGGTACAGATTCAACTGCCGCAGCGTTGGTAATGCCAGAACATACCATTTTAGGATATCATCGTCGTAATTTGGAGAGTATTCTCGACCATCGTAATGCCGACCGGATGCTGGAGTTTATGAAAAGAGAGCAAGCAAAAACCGTCATTGACATTTCCTCAAATCATGAACTTATTCGAACCTATCATTTCAAACAAATTGGTTTTTCTTCTGACTTTGCATGTGCAACCCATTTGATCCTCCTCGCTGATCATTTCGATATAGGGGCAATAGCGTTTGGAATGCCATTAGACAATACATGGTTAGCAAAGGGTAGGGCATTCCGTGAATTCTCTGAAACAAATTATTTTCAATACTGGACAGAACGGTTTTTGAAAGTTGGTTTAGACCTGCTGCTCCCCATAGCCGGTATTTCTGAAGCCGGTGCTATGGAGATATGTCAAAAAGCAAACCATCTTCCTCATCTTAATTCTTGCCTTCGAGGCGACGGTGTGAATGGTTGTGGAGTCTGCTGGAAATGTTTTCTCAAAAATGGTCCACTCGGCCGACCGTTTGAGATTAATGCCAAAGAGATTCAAATTTTTCTCAAACGCCGCCCACTCCCTACTGCGACTCACGCTTTATGGGCTCTTCAACATCTTCAACTTGAATCAAAAGTCCCAGAACTTTCAGAATATTTGAAACAAGACCTTTCTTGGTGGACCTCATATTATCC
>Ga0114997_10002999_pt1 | contig 13383 bp, 9 predicted proteins | sample ArcticOcean_MG_C_2_FD_87045 | JGI IMG/M metagenome (GOLD analysis project Ga0114997, IMG submission 87045) | Marine microbial communities from western Arctic Ocean - ArcticOcean_MG_CB4_136 | ecosystem: Environmental > Aquatic > Marine > Oceanic | place: Arctic Ocean: Canada Basin | collected... | reverse complement strand
TTAAAAAATATTATTAAATTATCAAACAGCTTATTATTTAAAATTTCACTTGTACTTAAAGAAATTTTAGCATTTAAATTTTCATTAAATAATAAATTAGTTTTTAATATTTCTTGAAGAAAATTATTAGTAATTATGTATTTATTATAATCAAATTTTTTAGAATCTATATTTAAGATCAAATCAAACGGGTTTGTTTGAATTGATCCGTCATATTTTATATTATTATTAAGTAATTTAGAATTATTAGATTTTAAAATTATTATATTATCTTTAATATTATAATTAAATATCAAAGTAGATCCTCCAATAATTAATTTACTGTCGGCAGTATATTTGAAATTTTTCATAACAGAATTATTAAAAAATTTTAAGTTTAGTTTATTCATCTCTATAATAGTTTTTTTTGAACTATTTTTTTTAAAATCTCTGCTCCATTTTAATGTAAATGGCACTTGATATATTTTTCCATTAACTTTAATTTCATTAAGAGTTTTTTTAATATTTAAAAAAAAATTTAAATTGGAAACTTTAGAAATAGAAACAGTTTCATCATCTAAATCTTTATAAAAAATATTACTATTTTTTATAAAGATTTTTTTTGTTGAAAATTTTTGATTTATAAAATTATTTATAAAATTGAAATCATTTCTCTTAATTGAAAAATTTGCATGATTTATTATAATTTTTTTAATTTCTAACTGATCTTGGTTAAATAAATTTTTTTGAGAAATAAAAATTTTTAAATCTTTAATTTGAGCTAATTCATTTAAATTGGCAGATTTATCATTAAATATTTTAACATTTTTAATCCTAATATGAGGAGCTGGAAGAATCGAGTAATTAATTTCTGAAGAAATGCTAAAATTAATTTTAAATTCACTTTTTAACTTGTTTGTGAGGTCTTTTTCAAGTTTTCCTTTATCATATAAACTTGGTATGGATAAATAAAATAAATATAAGAATAATAAACTTATTATAAATATTAAGCTTTTATTAAAATTACTAATTTTAGCTAATTTTTTATATGTATAGTTATTCGATTGAAAAACATTATTAAAAAAGTTGATTATAATATTATTAAGATTACTAATTTTAGCTAATTTTTTATATTTATAGTTAATCGATTGAAAAACATTATTAAAAAAGTTGATTATAATATTATTAAGATTACTAATTTTAAATTTAATTTTTTTCATGAAAGATTAAATGATTTATAATGATAATTTAAGAATGATAAACTCTGAATATTTAAAAAATTTGAATAAAGCACAGAAAGAAGCAGTATTATATCTTAATGGTCCTTTATTAATTGTTGCAGGCGCAGGATCTGGCAAAACTAAAGTGCTTACTTCTAGAATTGCTCATATCATTAAAGAAAACAAAGCATCTCCAAATCAAATACTCTCTGTGACTTTTACAAATAAAGCAGCAAAGGAAATGCAGAATAGGGTAAGTTCAATTCTTAATTTAGAGGCTACAGGATTATCATGGCTTGGTACCTTTCATTCAATTTGTGCAAAACTTTTAAGAAGACATGCCCCTGCAGCTGGATTAACATCAAATTTTACCATTATAGATACTGATGATCAAGTTAGATTAATTAAAAATATATGCAAAGCTGAAAATATAGACATTAAACAGCTAGCTCCTAAATATATTTTATCTATTATTGATAAATGGAAAAACAAAGGTTTTTACCCTAGCGAAGTTATTATAAACAAAAAAGATATATATGAAAAAACTGTACTTCCTCTTTATATAATTTACCAACAAAAGTTATTAAATTTAAATGCCTGTGATTTTGGTGATTTAATTTTACATGCAGTGAAAGTTTTGGAAAAAAATTTAGATATAAGAGAAATATACTCTAATAATTTTAAATATATACTAGTGGATGAATATCAGGATACAAATTATATCCAGAGTAAATGGTTATATTTATTATCTGAAAAACATAAAAATATATGTTGTGTGGGTGACGATGATCAATCTATTTACAGTTGGCGTGGTGCAGAAATAAAAAATTTTTTAGAGTTTGATAAGGTCTATAAAAATTCAAAAGTAATACGATTAGAAGAAAATTATAGGTCCTCTCAAAATATTTTATCTGTAGCATCCAATCTTATTGCAAATAATCAAAATAGAGTTGGGAAAACTTTAAAAACTACAATGGAGAAAGGTGATCTGGTTAAGCTTAATTGTTTTAAAAATGGAAAAGATGAAGCAACTGGAGTTTCTGATGAAATTGAAAAAAGATTAAAAAAAAAATATTCTTTTAATAATATTGCTATTTTAGTTAGAGCTATATTTCAGACTAGAGAATTTGAAGAACGTTTTTTAAAAATTGGACTACCTTATAGAATTTTAGGGGGAACTAAATTCTATGAGCGCGCAGAAATTAAAGATTGTGTTGCTTATTTAAGATTGATTCATCAACCAAAAGATGATCTTGCTTTTGGTAGAATAGTAAATAATCCTAAAAGATCTATAGGGGAGAGCACAATAAAAATAGTTCATAAATTTTCAAATGATAATTCAGTAAGTTTAGAAGTTGCATCAAAAAAATTAATTGAACAAAATTTAATTAAACCAAAAACTAAGATTGGTCTTAGTTCCTTTTTATTTTTAATGGACAAATGGAGAAATGATTTAAATATAAGAAAAATAAGTCATATAAAATTATTACAATTAATTTTAGATGAGTCAGGATATTCGGCAATGCTCAAAAATAAAAAAGATGTTGATAATGAAAGTAGACTAGAAAATATTAAAGAACTTTTGAGTGCTATGAAAGAATTTGATGGATTAGAAAATTTTTTAGAACATGTGGCATTAGCAACCTCAATTGATCAAGACTGGGAGGGGGAAAAAATCAATATGATGACGATGCATGGCTCAAAAGGTTTAGAATTTGATGTAGTTTTTCTACCTGGATGGGAAGAAGGCCTTTTTCCTCATCAAAAATCTATTGAAGAAAAGGGACAAAACGGCCTTGAAGAAGAAAGAAGATTAGCTTATGTCGGTATAACTAGAGCTAAAAAAAAAGCATTAATATCATTCGCTATGAATAGATTCTACCAAGGAAATTGGATTGATAGTATGGCATCAAGATTTATTGAGGAATTACCAGAAAAACATTTGAAAAAAAATTCTTTTTTTGATGACAATAAAGATAACGAAGAAGATTTTGAATTTAATCAAGACTTCGAAATTGAAGAAGAAACCAGAAGTCCTGGATGGATAAGATATCAAAAAAGAATTAAATGATAAAAAAAAGAATTATAGAATTAAAGAAACTAATAAATTTAAATAATTTAGACGGTTACCTTATACCAAAAAATGATGCATATTTTTCAGAATTTTCTAACCCAGATCGATTAAAAATTATTTCTAACTTTTCAGGATCAGCAGGATACGCAATTATTTTTAAAAAAAAAAAATTTTTATTTATAGACGGTAGATACACAATTCAAGCACAATTACAATCTGGAAAATATTTTAAAATTATTGAAATATCAAAATATACACTTAGAAATGTTTTAAAAAAATATAAAAAAAAATTGTCAATTGGTTTTGATCCACAACTATTCACAAACGTAAGCTTAAAAAAATTTAATAAAGTTTGTAAATTAATATCAATTAAAGAAAATTTAATTGATAAAATATATAAATCAAAAAATAAAGAAAATGTTATTCCTTTTTATGGTATAAGCCAAAAAATTATAGGTGAAAGTTCAAAGTCAAAAATTAACAGGTTAATTAATAAAATTAACGCACATAAAATTGAAAATATATTTATAAGTGCTCCAGAAAATGTCGCTTGGCTATTAAATTTAAGAGGAAAAGATAGCCCCAATAGCCCTATTCCAAATAGTAAGATAATTTTAACCAACCAAAAAAAAATATTTTTTTTTTCGTGCCCTAAAAAAATTTATAATATTAAAAAAAATAAATTTTATAAGAACTTTTCATTTTGTGAATATAAAAATTTTCCAAAAATAATTAACAATCTAAAAGGAAAAAATTTTTCTATAGATGAATTAACTTGTTCTCTTTCTAATGAAGAAGTTATCAAATCAAAATTTAAAATTAAGTGCTTTATTGATCCTTGCTACCTAATGAAATCGATTAAAAATAAATCAGAGATTAAACATACGATTAATTCCCATATTGAAGATGGCTTAGCTTTAACCAAATTTATTTTTTGGATAAAAAATAAAAATAAAAGAAAAATAACTGAAGTTGACGCACAAAATAAATTAGAGCGTTTTAGAAAACTAAGTAAAAATTATTTATTTCCAAGCTTCAATACAATAGCCGGAACTGGTTCAAATGCTGCTATTGTGCATTATCGAGCTTCAAAAAAATCAACTAAGATTATAAAAAAAAATGATATTTTTTTGTGTGATTCTGGTGGGCAATATAAATTTGGCACGACTGATGTAACAAGAACAATGTGTTTTTCTAAACAACCAGATTCTATAAAAAATATTTATACGAACGTTTTAAAAGGCCATATAGCTATGTTTAATGCCAACCTTAATAAGTTTAATTGTGGCAAACAAATAGATTCAATAGCTAGACAATTTTTAAAAAAAGATGGTCTTGATTATGCCCATGGAACAGGTCATGGAGTGGGTTTTTTTTTAAACGTTCATGAAGGACCTCAGGCCATATCCAAATATAATAATGTTAAACTTAAAAAAGGTATGATTATAAGTAATGAACCGGGCTATTATAAAAAAAATTATTTCGGAATTAGAATAGAAAATCTTGTTTATATAAAAGAAGATAAGAAAAAATTAAGTTTTGAAAATTTAACTTTAGTGCCAATTGAAAAAGATTTAATAAATTATAATTTACTTACTGAAAATGAAAAAAATTATCTATTTAAATATCATTTAAATATTTACACTCAATATTCACAATTTTTAAATTTAGAAGAAAGAAAGTGGTTAGCTAGTCTTATTTAGCATTTTTATCCACTGTTCTTGATTTACAATTCTTATATTAAATTCTTTTGCTTTATTTATTTTTTTTATAGTAGGTTTTTCACCAATAATTAAATAATCAAGTTTTTTACTAACATTACTAATTATGTTTCCAGAGTTTTTTTCTATTAAAGATTTTGCCTCAGCTCTACTAATTCCATTTAATTTACCCGTGAGCATAAATGTTTTATTTTTTAATAAACCATTTTCATTGTGTTGTATTGCATTTACTATTTTAAGAACTTTTTTTAATTCATTTAAAACTTCTAAATTAGTTTTATTGCTAAAAAATTTTTTAATAGATTTTATTTGCGTTTCACCTATTCCATCAATATTCACAAGATCATTCATCTGTCCGTTTTGGCATAACTTAAAAAAACTATCTGATGATTTTAAATGTTTAGCTAAGAGTTTAGCATTTTCTTGTCCAATATGTCTTATGCCTAAAGAATATATAAATTTTTCTAAAGAAATATTTTTTTTATCATTAATAGAATATTTTAAGTTTGAAACTGACAAATCTCCCCAACCTTCTATTTTTTTTATTTTTTCATAATTTAATCGGAAGATGTCTTGTGGTAATTTTATCAATTTAAGATCCCAAAAATTTTCAACAATTTTTTTTCCAAATCCGTCAATATTAAAAGCTTCTTTTGAAACAAAATGTTTTATTTTCTCAACAGAAATTTTATCGCAGTCATATCCTTCACTTGTGCACCTTCTTATGGCATCCTGTTTTTTTGTAGTTTCATTATAATCTTTAATAGTTTTTGAACCACAAGATGGGCAATTTATTGGAAAAATAAATTTTTTTGAATCTTTATTTCTTTCTTTTAAATCTACAGATATTACATGAGGAATGACGTCTCCTGCTCTCTCAACGATTACAGTATCTCCAATTCTTATGTCTTTTCGATTTATTTCATCCTCATTATGAAGTGTTGCATTAGATACAATTACACCCGCTATACTTACTGGTTTTATTTTTGCTACAGGAGTAAGAGCTCCTGTTCTACCGACTTGAATTTCGATGTTCATTATTTTTGAAATTGAACTATTTGCTGAAAATTTATGAGCAATAGCCCATCTTGGAGCATTTGCAGCAAAACCTAATCTTTTTTGAAGGTTAAAATCGTTAATTTTATAAACAATTCCATCAATATCAAAATCAATTTTAACCCTCTTCTTTTCTAGATCTTTATGATTTTTTATTAAATTATTAACTCCCTTAATAAGTCTGTTAAATTGATTAATTCTAAAACCCCAATATTTTAAATTTTTAAGAAATTCAGATTGTAAATTAATATTAAGTTCTTTTGAATATCCAAAGGTGTATGCAATGAATTTTAATGGGATTTTACTTGTATACTTAGAATCTTTTTGTCTCAATGATCCTGATGCTGCATTTCTTGGGTTTGCAAATTTATCTTTTATTTCTTCAAAATCTTTATTTTGAATAAATACCTCTCCCCGAATATCAATTTCATGAGGAAAATTTTTATTAATAATATTTTTAGGGATATCTTTTATGGTTCTCAAATTTTCAGTAATATCCTCACCTTCCTTGCCATCTCCTCTAGACAGACCCTGTATAAATTTTCCATTCTTATAAAATAAAGAAGCTGAAATTCCATCTATTTTAGGCTCTGCACTAAATTCAATTTCATTTGACTTTTCTAAGCTTAAAAAATTATAGATTTTTTTTTCGAAATTTAATAAATCTTCTTCATTAAAAGCATTCCCCAAAGAAAGCATTGGTACTCTATGTTTTACCTTTCTAAAATTTTTTGAGGGAGCATAACCAACAATTTTTGATGGAGAATTTTTATTTTTTAGATAATTATATTTTTTTTCTAATTCTAAAACTTCTCTCTTAAGATGATCAAATTCGTGGTCAGCTATAATCGATTTATTTTTATCATAATAAAATTGATTATATTTTTGAATAAGTTTAACTTTTTTTAGATATTTTTTCTGTATTTCATCTTGGATCATTTTCTTTTGAAAATAGAATTATATTTTTTAATTATGTAGCTGCTTTCTTTTTTTCTAACTTTAGGTTTTGCCAGTTTATAATCATTATTGAAAATTTTATAAGTGCTCTTATACCAATCACTTGATAAATAATTATATCCTAATAACTGCGCATATTTTTTAGCCTCATTTTCTAAGCCAATTTTGTAATGTAATTCCACCAATCTATGAAGGGCTTCCTCTACGTAAATTGTAGTTTCATATTCATTTATTACATTTTTATATCTGTTAATTGCTGATATCCATTTTTTTTTCTGAATATAATAACTACCTAAATACATTTCCTTAGAAGCTAATATTTCTTTTATTAAGTCTAACTTAAACTTTGCATCAAGAGCAAAATCTGTATTTGGATAGTTTTTAACTACATAAATAAACTGTGCTCTGGCTTTAATTAATGGATCAAGATCTTTTTTTTCATCTACGATGCTTTGATAATAACACATTGCCAAAAGAAAATTTGCATAACCTACTCTCTCATCTTTAGGATATTTTTTTAAATATAACTCAATCTCATTGATTGCGTCATTATAGTTGTCTACTGAATAATAAGAGTAAGCTGCCATCAAAGCTGATTTTGGCGCCCACTCAGATTGTGGAAACAAAAGTTCTGCATCATTAAAATTTTTTGCAGCTGTTATTCCATCTCCCTTATCTAAAGCTTCCACTCCTTGTTTATAGGAGTCAATCATTTGTAATTCTAAATCTTTTTCTTTGATAATTTTTTTATTCTCTTCTTTATTTGAGCAACCAAATATTAACGTGATTAATAATAATAGAAAAATTTTCTTCATAAATTTTATCTAAAATTTCTATCAGAAAACTACAAAAAAATGAAAATTATTATGCTATTGATTTAAGGAAATTTCTGTTAATAAACGAATGTGGTATGTTTTTTTCTTTAATTTCAAGAATTGAAAAGTTTTTATTATCACTAAAAACTTTTCTTAATAACTGATTTGTAAGCTTATGTCCTCCTTGAGAGCAGATAATTTTTCCTATAATTTTATGTCCTGCTAAAAATAGATCTCCCATACAGTCTAATATTTTATGATTTACAAATTCTTTTTCATTTCTTAATCCACCTTCATTTAAAATTTCACCATTTTTGACAACTATGGCATTGTCTAAACTACCACCTCTAGCGAGATTCATAGTTTTTAACTTTTCTATATCTTCAAAAAGACAAAATGTTCTTGAATCATATATTTCCTTAAGATCTGCTTCATATACTTTAACTAAATTTCTTTGTGTCCCTATAAGGCTATTGTCATATTTAATTTCAAAATCTATATCTAAACTAATTTTACTTGGTTCTATTAAAATACTCTTATTTCCGTCTTCAAAAGTAATTTTTTTTTCTATCTTAATAACTTTAATTGGACTATCGCTTATCTTTATTCCAGCATTATTTATAGCTTCAACAAATAATTTTGCTGATCCATCTAAGATTGGAACTTCTTCGCTGTTAATTTCAATAAAAGCATTATCAATACCTTTTCCAAATAAAGCAGCCATAAAATGTTCAAGGGTAGAAATTTTTACTCCGAATTCATTTGAAATAGTTGTGCATAATGTTGCATTGCTAACATTAAAAACACCTGGAATAATATAATTGTCATTTGCTAAGTCCGTTCTTTTAAAAACTATGCCCGTATTGGGTTCAGAAGGATTAACGTGCATTTCAACTGGTTTACCACTGTGCAAACCAAAACCTTCTATTTTAAAAGATTTTTTAAATGTTTTTTGATTAAGAACAGACACATTAACTTTATATAAGTTTTGTAAAATTATAAGAACACAACAAATATTTCAAAAAAATACATATTTTATTTAAAAAAATAAAATAATCTTTCAAATAATCCTTTTTTTTCTGACTTTTTTGGAATAATTACAACCTCTTGTGTATTTCCTCCATTCAATAATTTGAGACCTGATTGACAAATATTTGATATTGATTCGTCAAAAAGATCTATTTCCTGAACCAAAGGTGTTGTTTCTCTAATATCTATATATTTATTATCTAAAATTTTTGAACCTTGGCCAATTAAAACAACTTTTAGGTGATTGTTTAACTTTGAAGATTGATTTTTTTTTATTGTTTTAAAACTCAAATTCAAAGTTTCTTCAAGTCGTGCAAAAATAATTTTTTTAATTAAGTCAAAAGAAAGATTATTTTCTTTAATTGTATCTAAAAATTCTTTCTTAAAAATTTCTGTATTCTTTTCGTTATCAGAAAAAAAGATATTTTTATCTAAATTTAATTTAATTTTATCTGATAGTTCAATACTTATATTTAAAACTTTTGAAATGTCTTTAGTTATATGGTTTCCTCCAATTGGCAAAACATCAAAGAATTTAATTTTTTCATTTTCATAGAATATGACAGAAGTTTTTTCATATCCTATATCAAGGAAAACAATATGACTAAATTCATTAAAATGGTCTTTATAAGTAAAAGATTTAGCATAACTTGTACAAATAAAATGATCAATTGATACCTGATGTTTGTTAAATAATTTTTTCAAACTTTTAATTAATTCTTTTGGAAAACAAATAAAAATAATATCAATTGAAAACTTATTACACTCCATATTTAATGGCAAAGAGTCATAATCAATATTGTTAATTTTATAATTATTGATAACTATGTGAATTATACTCTTATCTTGATAGTTATTTAAAATTTGTTGTTTTGCATCTTGAATTAAATATTCAATATCATCTTTATATAAAAAAAGTTTTTCATTTTTTTTTGATACAGATAAGGATATTGAAAGTGCATGAGGACTATCTAGCATTAAATTAATATTATTTAAATATTCTCCAGTTTTTTTTTCTATCTCTAGTATCGTTTTCTCCAAAGCTTTATCTGTAATAGACAGATCAGGTTGATTAGTTTTTAACGATGTTAAACAATTATTTTCTAAAAAGAAAATTTGATTATTTTCATTTTTTTCAAAAACAGCTGCTCTGATTTTAGAGGCACCAAGATCTAAACAAATATCAAAGTTTTTTTTACTCATTTGATGTAATAATATAATTTGAAATTCTTAAATCTATAATATTTTCACTTTTAAAATTTTTATTTTTGATTATATTTTTTGCAATATTTAAAGACTTTAAAATATTAGTATTAGGTAATTTAATTAAAAAATCATTATTTGTTTTAATATTCCAACGTTTATTAGGAAAATAATATAATGAATCTATGTTTTTATAATCAAATTCTGATTTATCAATTATTTTTTTAAAAATGATAAAATCTGTATAGTCCATTTTTCCAAAAACATAAGGCAATTCCCTACTTAAGTCTTTAATATTTTTAAATTTTATTAATTTTCCATTCGAGGCAATTATATATTTTTCATTATTAAAATTTGTTAAAGCTAAAAAATTAGTTTTTTTAATATTAATTAAAATTGAATTTGGATAATTTTTTTTAATACTAAACGATTGTATTAAATTATTTTTATCTAGGATTTTTTTGAAACTTTCATTATTGATTAAAAAAATATTTTCAAATAATAATAATCTAAATTTACTAGATAGTTGAAGATTTTCCGTTTCCGATAGGCCTTTTATTTCAATATTATTAATTTTTAATAAAGAATTAATTTTTTTTAAAAATGACTTATTATTTATAGAAGTTAGCAAAATAAATAAAAATATATAAAAAAGTAGTTTGTTTTTTTTATCTATTTTTTGATGCATCTTTTAATATCCATTCTATTAAATCGATAAAATTCATACCATTATACTCTGCAATTTCTGGAACTAATGAAAGTTTTGTCATTCCTGGCTGGGTATTTGTTTCAAGTAAAAAAAATTTGTTTTTATAAAATTTAAAATCAGATCTTGTTACTCCTCTACATCCAATTACGTTATGTGCTTTCTGAGCAATTTGTAAAATTTTATCAAGATTTTTTTTACTTAGATCAACTGGAATTATATGTTTAGTTTTTGCTTGAGCATTATATTTTGCCTCATAATCATAAAATTTTCTTTTAGGAATTAATTCAATTGCTCCTAAAAAATTTTTGCCCAATATAGCAACTTGTATTTCTCTTCCAGGAATAAATTTTTCAATTAAAACTTTTTTATAAGAAGATAATTTTTTTAAATTTGTAATAAAATTTTTTTTATTACAAATAAATACATTAACACTAGAGCCTTCATTGATGGGCTTAACAATAACAGGAAATTTAAATTTTTTATCAATTTTTATTATTAATTTTTTATCGATTAAATTTTTATCAAATTCAAATTTTAAATATTTTGGTGTGAGTATTTTATTTTTAATATATATTTCTTTTGAAAGTATTTTGTCCATAGCAATTGAAGAAGCCAGAACGCCAGAGTGTGTATACTTTATTTTCAAAGATTCTAATACTGCCTGCATATATCCATCTTCTCCGAATTGCCCATGTAAGGCATTAAACACGACGTCTGGCTTAAATAATTTTATTTTATTTATTAAATTGCTGTCCGGTTCGCATAAATTAACAATGTAATTTTTTTTTTTTAATTCTTTATAAACTGCTTTAGCTGTTTCTAAGCTTATTAATCTTTCTTTTGAAATACCACCACCAATAATTAAAATCTTTTTTTGCATAGCTATTCTAATATTTTTATTTCTTTCTCTAATTTTATTCCTGTTTTTTTTTCAACACTCTTAGCCACAAATTCTATCAATTTTTTCATGTCATTAAAACTAGCGTTATTTTTATTTACAAAAAAATTTGAATGTTTTTCAGAAATATGTGCATCACCAAAGCTAATATTTATTGGTACTGCTTCTCTTATAAGTTCCCAAACCTTTTTCTCTGTTTGATTAATTGGGTTTTTAAAAGTACTACCACTTGTTTTAATTTTCGTTGGCTGGGCTCTTTCTTTGATGTTTTTTAGTTTTTTCATTTCTTCTTTAATCTTATTTTTAGCTTTTTTTTCCCCTTTAAAAGATGCACTTAAAAAAATTAAATTTTTAGATAAGTCATTATTTCTATACTCAAATAAAATATTATTTACGGGTATTGTAATAACTTTTCCAGATCTATCTATTGCTTGAACGGAAACTAATATATCTTTGAATTCTCTTTTAAAACAGCCAGCGTTCATTCTCAAGCCACCACCTATCGTTCCAGGTATACATGACAAAAATTCAAGACCACTAATTTCCTTTTCAAGTGCAAATTCAGATAATTTTTTATCGCTACACGCACTACCTGCAACAATAATACCATTCGGTAATAAAGAAGTATTAGAAAAATTTCTTCCTAATTTAATAACAATTCCATCGAAAATATCATCATTTATGAGAGTATTTGAACCAGCACCTAAAATGAAAATTTTACTTTTTGCGCCAAATTTCTTTAAAAATATAACCAAATCTGAGAGAGATTCTGGTTTAAAATAAACTTTTGTTTTTCCACCTATATTAAACCAACTACTTTTTTTTAAATCATAATCAAAACTAATTTTACTTTTAATTTCTTTAGAAAATATTTTTATTTCATTAATTAACATTATATTAACTTTGGTAACTCTTTCATCCAATTTGAAATTGAACCAGCACCCATTCCAATTACTATTTTTTTCCCATAAATATTACTTTTAACAAATTTTGCTAATTGATATTGATCATCTACCAAATACACTTTAACTTTTGAATTTTTAATTATATCTTTAGCAAAATCTTTATAAATAAATCCTAATTTTAATTTCTCACCTGCTGAATATACTGGACACAAAATCACAGAGTTGGCTTTTTTAAATGATTGACTGAATTCATTTTTTAAATCTTTTAGCCTTGATATTCGATGAGGTTGAAATACACATATTATTTCATTCTTCTTGTAAGCAGCGCGTACACCGTTCAATAATTCTTTAATTTCTGTTGGGTGGTGCGCATAATCATCGTAAAAATTTGCCTCACGGTAAGTAAAGATTTTATTAAATCTTCTCTGCACACCCTTATATTCTTTTAAACTTTGTTTAATAATTTTTTTTGATACCCCAATAGTTGTGGCTACAGCTACAGCTGCAGTTGAATTTCTTATATTGTGAATGCCTAACAGTGGAATTTTTATTTTTTTAATTAATAAATTCTTTTTACTTGGTAATTTAATTAATAAATCAAACTCTGAAAATTCTTTTAATTGTTTTATATTCTTAATATAAAATTGTGATTTTGGATTTACTCCATAGGTGTAATAATTTTTAATTTTAATTTTTTTTAATAATTCAAAATTATTTTTGTCATCAAGGCAAATAAAAGATTTGCCAAACGGGGGAACTTTATTAACAAATTTTACAAATAAATTTTTTAAGTCACTCATTGATTTATAGAAATCCA
>Ga0114997_10002996_pt1 | contig 13392 bp, 18 predicted proteins | sample ArcticOcean_MG_C_2_FD_87045 | JGI IMG/M metagenome (GOLD analysis project Ga0114997, IMG submission 87045) | Marine microbial communities from western Arctic Ocean - ArcticOcean_MG_CB4_136 | ecosystem: Environmental > Aquatic > Marine > Oceanic | place: Arctic Ocean: Canada Basin | collected... | reverse complement strand
TTCATATCCCCTGTCAATTTGTTCAATATTGAGAACTGTGCTTTTCCCTTCTGCAGATAATGCAGCTATAAGTAGTGAAACACCAGCTCTAATATCTGGAGAAGTCATTTTTATTCCTTTAAGTGGAGTATTTCTATTGAGTCCAATTACTGTAGCTCTATGTGGATCACACAATATAATTTGTGCTCCCATATCAATTAATTTATCTACAAAGAACAATCTGCTTTCAAACATTTTTTGGTGAATTAAAACACTTCCTTTGGCTTGAGTTGCAGTTACCAATATTATACTTAATAAGTCTGGAGTAAATCCAGGCCATGGAGCATCTGATATTGTCATAATAGATCCATCTATAAAAGATTCTATTTCGTAATTCTCTTGAGATGGGATAAATATATCATCTCCAATTCTTTCCAATTTAATACCTAATTTTCTAAAAACATTGGGAATCATTCCTAATTTTTCATAAGCAACGTTTTTAATCAAAATCTCAGATTGTGTCATGGCTGCCAATCCAATAAAACTCCCAATTTCAATCATGTCTGGAAGAATCGTGTGAGAACATCCATTTAGTTTTTCAACACCATTAATTCTAATTTTATTAGAACCAAGACCACTTATGTTAGCTCCCATACTATTTAGCATTTCACAAAGTTGTTGAATATATGGTTCGCAAGCTGCATTGTATATAGTAGTTTCTCCTTTTGCTAGAACAGCTGCCATAATAATATTTGCTGTTCCAGTTACAGAAGCTTCGTCAAGCAACATGTATGTTCCTTTAAGGCCATTTGGGGAGTGTGCTTTGTAAAAATTTGTGTCTTTATTATAGTCAAACTCTGCACCAAGGTTTTGAAAACCCAAAAAATGTGTATCTAATCTTCTTCTGCCAATTTTATCCCCACCAGGTTTGGGAATATATCCTTTTCCGAATCTAGCCAAAAGTGGTCCAACAACCATAATAGAACCTCTAAGACTTGCTCCTTTCTTTTTGAATTCATCTGAAGTCATTATATCTACATCCACTTCATCTGCAATGAAACTATAGGAACCTTTTCCAAGTTTTTTTATTTTAACACCTAGAGTAGCAAGTAGATCTATAAGCTTATTAACATCAATTATATCAGGAATATTGTTAATAATTACTTCTTTTTCGGTAAGTAAAACCGCGTTAATAACTTGAAGAGCTTCATTCTTAGCTCCCTGTGGAGTTATCTCTCCTTTAAGTTTTTTACCGCCAATTATTTCAAAAGCTCCCATTGTACTTTCTTCTATTTTTATTTTTTGGATAGTTTTTACTGTTGTTAGTTTTCTTCTTCTTGTTGAATGTCTTTACAATGTCATTAGTGTCTCTGAGTTTATCGGCCGTGATAGTTAATTTCCCACCCGAAAGATCTTCTAATTGTTTAATGATCAAACCATCGCTTACGGAGTCTCTGTTCCATTGAAGATAGGATGTCTTTAAAAGATTCGCAATGTGTTTTACCAATTTTTCTTTGTCATCTCCTTCTTTAAGTTCAGTAGCTGCTTTCACCATGTCTTCCATTATTTTACCATAATGTTTGAATTTTATGGCATTACTTGGATAAGGAACTTCTTCAGGTCTTGACTGGTAAAGTTCTTTTTCTGGCTTCTTGTAGGGAGACTCTACCTCTAGTTCAAAATCCGCAATAATATGAAGATGGGCCCATAGTTTTTGAGCATGCTCCTCACTGTTGCTGGCACTTTTTGTATTTGGATTTATTAAATCCATAACTTTTACAATAACGTTTACACATTTTTGTCTCTCATCTTTGTCCTGAATTTTTATGGCATGTTCTACCATTTTATGAATATTCCTTCCATATTCAGGAATTGCTATTTTTTCCATATCTGTGTTGTATCCCAACTCTAGTGTTGACCTCATAATAAAATTGTGTGAAATTCTCTTCCCAAATGTAGTAATTTAAAGGAATAATACAATTAATTTTATATCAATTCAAGTTTGGCAAATTTTAATAACAATTGTTTTTGTCCTGCACTTGGAAAAAAAACCGTAGCCTTAGTATTGGGGAATTCCCCATTTAACTCAACCACTTTTCCTTTTCCAAATCGTTCGTGAACCACTTGGTCTCCAACTTTTATTTTTAAAATATCTTTTTCGTTATTATAATCAGGAGTTTTATTTGTATTGCTTACTCTTTTTAGATGAGCCAAAGGCTTGCTAAATTTGTTTTTTAAAGGCTCTGATGTTGATTTTGAAAAACTCTTTTGGAAGGGTTCTGCAGATTTTTTTCTTGAAAATGCATGCTCAATATATTTTGGGTCTAGTTCTTCTAAAAACCTACTTGGCTCACATTGTATTAGATTTCCCCATCTAAACCTGCTAACAGCGTAAGACAAAGTTAAATTTGCTTTTGCTCGAGTAACAGCCACATAAAACAACCTTCTTTCTTCTTCTAAATCAGATTGTGAGTTTTTTGCTAGCATAGATGGAAATAAATCCTCCTCCATTCCCACAACATGTATATTTGAAAATTCAAGTCCTTTAGCTGCATGAATTGTCATTAGAGAAACTTTATTATTATCCTCTTCTTTGCCTTTATCTGCATCTGTTAATAATGCAACATCAATTAGGAAATCTCCAAGTGCAACAAATGTTTCATCTTCTGAATTTTTAGAGAATTCTTGAATTCCGTTTAATAGTTCTTGCACATTTTCAAATCTCACAATTCCTTCTGGAGTCCTGTCCGTACTTAAATCCTTAATTAACCCTGTGTCTTTAGCTATTTCTAGAGCCAATTCATAAGCATCAGATTTATTTAATCTTGAGTTATAATTTAAAATCATTGAAGTGAATTGATCTAGTTTGCTTCTAGTTCCACTATTTACTACAAATCCAAATTCATCAGGATCTTTTAAAATATCCCAAAGTGAAACATCTCTTTGGTTGGCACACGTTATTGCTTTGTTTATAGTTGTAGCACCAATTCCTCTTTTAGGATAGTTAATGATTCTTTTAAGTGATTCCTCGTCATTCAAATTAGCTGACAACCTATAATAGGCCAGCAAATCTTTAATTTCCTTCCTTTGATAGAAAGACAAGCCACCAAAAATTTTGTACGGAATATTTAATTTTCTTAATGCTTCTTCGAATGATCTTGACTGTGCATTGGTTCTGTAGAGAATAGCAAAATTTTTATAAGATGTGCTATTAGAAACTGACACGTCAAAAATACTATTAGCAACCATTTTCCCTTCTTCATTGTCTGAATAGCTTTTTACTATTTTTATTTTACTTCCGGTATCATTTTCCGTCCATACATTTTTTTTAATTTGGTCTTTGTTAATTCTTATAATACTATTGGCAGCTTCAACAATATTTTTAGTAGATCTATAATTCTGTTCCAGTTTAAATAATTGGTAGTCTGGATAATCTTTTCTAAAATTTAATATGTTTTTAATGTTTGCTCCTCTAAATGAATAAATAGATTGAGCGTCGTCTCCTACAACACAAATATTTTCAAATCGTGCAGCTAGAGATTTAATTATTAAATATTGTGCATGATTAGTGTCTTGATATTCATCCACCAAAATATATTTAAACTTATCTTGGTATTTATAAAGTACTTCTGGGTTTTGTTTCAATAAAACATTTGTTTTAAATAGTAAATCATCGAAATCCATAGCAGACGACCTGAAACATCTTTGACTGTAGGTCTTATATATCTCACCAATTTGTGGTCTTCCAGTAGATCTGTCAGTTGATTTTATATCGCTGTCATTTATGTAGTTTTCTGGGCCAATCAAACTATTTTTTGCTGCTGATATTCTATTGTAAATTATGCCAGGCTTGTAAAGTTTATCATCTAAATTTTTTTCTTTAACAATTGTTCTAATTAGACTTTTAGCATCTTGAGTGTCGTAAATTGTAAAGTTGGAAGGAAATCCGATTTTCTCGTGTTCAACTCTTAGTATTCTAGCAAATACAGAATGAAAAGTACCCATCCAAATATTTCGGGAATTTTCGGCTCCTACCATAGTCGAAATTCGCTCTTTCATTTCTTGGGCAGCTTTGTTTGTGAATGTTAGAGAAAGAATATTAAAAGGGTTTATTCCATTTTCAATTAAAAATGCAATTCTGTGTGTTAAAACCTTAGTTTTGCCAGATCCTGCTCCAGCAATTACCATTATAGGTCCGTTAATTACTTTAGTGGCTTCAGTTTGAGATTTATTTAGTCCTTGAAGTACGTCCATTTTATTGTGCCAATTTAAGTTGGAAAATTAATAATTATTTATTTTGTAAAACAACAATAATTTTACTTACATCAATGCATTAAATAAAAATTTAATAGACCTCAGTAAATAAACATTTTAAAAATAATTGATGATATATTGGATTTTTAAGATATTCTCATACCTTTGCAAGCCGAAAAATCAATAAATAAAATAAAAATGCCAACGATACAGCAGTTAGTAAGAAAGGGTAGACAGACTAAGATTAAAGTAAGTAAATCTATTGCTTTAAATTCTTGTCCACAGAGGAGAGGCGTATGTGTTAGAGTATATACTACAACACCGAAAAAGCCTAATTCTGCAATGAGAAAAGTTGCTAGAGTAAGATTAACCAATGGAAAAGAAGTTAACGCTTATATTGGTGGGGAAGGACATAACTTACAAGAACACAGTATTGTTTTAGTAAGAGGTGGTAGAGTAAAAGATTTACCAGGTGTTAGATATCATATTGTAAGAGGAGCGTTAGATACTGCAGGTGTAGAAGGAAGATCACAAAGAAGATCCAAGTATGGTACAAAAAAAGTTAAAAAGAAATAACTACTGAGATGAGAAGAAGAACAGCAAAAAAGCACATTATTTTACCAGATCCAAAGTTTAAAGACACGGAGGTTACTAAATTTGTTAATAGTCTTATGGTAGATGGTAAGAAAAATATTGCATTCAATATTTTTTACGACTCTATTGAAATAATTTCTGAGAAAACTTCTGAAGATGGATTAGAGATATGGAAAAAGGCTGTAGCTAATATAACTCCTGCTGTTGAGGTTAAAAGTAGAAGAGTTGGAGGAGCAACATTTCAAATTCCAACTCCAGTAAGAGATAGCAGGAAAAGATCTTTGGCCATCAAATGGCTAATTGGTTTTTCTCAGAAAAGAAATGAGAAAACTATGAGTGAGAAGCTAGCAGGAGAAATTTTAGCAGCATCAAAAGAAGAAGGAGCTGCATTTAAGAAAAAAGAAGACGTTCATAGAATGGCAGAAGCCAATAAAGCATTTTCACACTTCAGGTTTTAATAGACATGGCAAGAGATTTAAAATATACAAGAAACATAGGAATTGCAGCACACATTGATGCTGGTAAAACCACAACTACTGAAAGAATTCTATATTATGGTGGAGTAAGCCATAAAATTGGAGAAGTTCATGATGGTGCAGCTACTATGGATTGGATGGAGCAAGAGCAAGAAAGAGGTATTACTATTACTTCTGCTGCTACCACATTAAATTGGAATTACAGAGAACAAGAGTACCATGTAAATATTATAGATACACCTGGACATGTTGATTTCACAGTTGAAGTAAACAGATCACTAAGAGTTCTAGATGGTTTGGTATTTTTATTTAGTGCTGTTGATGGTGTTGAACCACAATCTGAAACAAACTGGAGATTAGCTAATAATTACAATGTTCCTAGAATTGGTTTTGTCAATAAGATGGATCGTCAAGGTGCAGATTTTCTTAACGTTTGCAAGCAGGTTAAAGAAATGTTAGGAAGTCATGCTCTTCCACTTCAAATTAATATTGGTTCAGAAGATGATTTTAAAGGCGTAGTTGATTTAATTAACTTCAAAGGAATTGTTTGGAATGAAGATGATATGGGTATGACATTTAAAGAAATTGAAATACCTGCAGATATTATTGATGAAGCTCGAGCACTTAGAGGAGAATTGTTAGAAGCTGTTGCTGAATTTGACGATAATTTGCTTGAAAAATATTTTGAAGACGAAAATTCACTTACAGAAAGAGAAATACTTGATGCATTAAGGGAAGCAACAATTGCAGGAAAGGTTGTTCCTATGATGTGTGGTTCAGCTTTTAAAAATAAAGGTGTTCAAACAATGTTAGATATGGTAATGGAAATTCTTCCTTCTCCCATGGATATAGAAGCTATTACTGGAACTGACCCTTACACGGGTGAAGAAATATCTAGACAGCCATCTGTCGACGAGCCTTTTAGTTCATTAGCCTTTAAAATTGCTACAGATCCTTTTGTCGGTAGACTTTGCTTCACAAGAGCATATTCTGGGAAATTAAATTCTGGTTCTTATGTTTACAATACTAGAACTACTAAAAAAGAAAGAATTTCGAGAATTTTTCAAATGCACGCCAATAAGCAAAAACAAATACCATCGCTTGATGCCGGTGATATTGGTGCATTAGTGGGTTTTAAAGATATTAAGACTGGAGATACTCTATGTGATGAGAAAAAGCATATTGTTTTAGAATCAATGGATTTTCCAGAACCAGTTATTGGTTTGGCAATTGAGCCAAAAACCCAAGCAGATGTTGATAAATTAGGTTTGGCTCTTTCAAAATTAGTAGAAGAGGATCCAACTTTTAGAGTTAAAACTGATGAGGATTCTGGTCAGACTATAATCTCTGGAATGGGAGAATTGCATTTAGATATAATTCTAGATCGTTTAAGAAGAGAGTTTAAGGTAGAATGTAATCAAGGCGCTCCTCAAGTTGCTTATAAAGAGGCGATTAGCTCTTCAGCAGAACATAGAGAAGTTTATAAAAAGCAATCTGGTGGTAGAGGTAAATTTGCAGATATAGTATTTACAATTGAACCGGGAGATGCTGAAAAACCAGGTTTAATTTTTACCAATAAAATTAAGGGTGGAAACATACCCAAAGAATATATACCTTCGGTAGAAAAGGGTTTTAAAGACGCAATGAATAATGGAGTACTTGCTGGATATCCAATTGATAACATGCAAATAACATTAACCGATGGATCATTTCATGCAGTGGATTCAGATGCATTATCTTTTGAGCTTTGTGCAAAGATGGCTTACAGAGCATCTCTTCCAAAATGTAATCCTGTTATACTGGAACCAATGATGAAAATTGAGGTGGTAACCCCTGAAACAAACATGGGTGACGTTGTTGGGGATTTGAATAGACGAAGAGGACTTATTGAAGGAATGGATGATAGAGCAGGATCTAAAGTTGTAAAAGCAAAAGTACCGCTTTCTGAAATGTTTGGATATGTAACTCAATTAAGAACAATTACTTCTGGAAGAGCGACCTCAAGTATGGAATTTTCACATTATTCTGATGCTCCAAAAAGTATTTCTGAAGATGTAATTGCAAAATCAAAAGGAGAAGTAACTGCTTAACAAAAAATATTATGAGTCAAAGAATAAGAATAAAATTAAAATCATACGATCACAACTTAGTTGACAAGTCTGCTGAGAAAATTGTTAAGACAGTTAAAACAACAGGTGCAATTGTAAGTGGACCAATTCCACTTCCAACTCATAAAAGAATTTACACAGTTTTGAGATCTCCTCACGTTAATAAAAAATCGAGAGAGCAATTTCAACTTTGTGCGTATAAAAGATTAATGGATATCTATAGTTCTTCTTCTAAAACTATAGATGCCCTAATGAAATTAGAGCTTCCAAGTGGAGTAGATGTAGAAATTAAAGTATAAATATAAATATCAAAATGGCTGGTATCATAGGAAAAAAAATAGGGATGACTAGCGTTTATAGTGCCGAGGGTAAAAATTTACCATGCACAATTATTGAGGCTGGACCATGTGTCGTAACTCAAATAAAAACGCAAGAAAAGGATGGATATGAATCTGTTCAATTGGGCTTTGAAGACAAAAAGGAGAAAAACACTCCTAAGGCTATGCTAGGTCACTTCGCCAAAGCTAAAAGTACCCCGAAAAGAAAAATTGTTGAATTCAAAGGTTTAAATGAAGTTAATCTTGGGGATTCAGTTACAGTAGATCAGTTTCAGGAGGGTGAATTTGTAGATGTTGTAGGCACTTCTAAAGGTAAAGGTTTTCAAGGTGTTGTTAAAAGACATAATTTTGGAGGTGTTGGACAAGCAACTCACGGTCAGCACAATCGAATGAGAGCACCTGGTTCTATAGGCGCTGCTTCTTATCCTGCTAGGGTTTTCAAGGGTATGAAAATGGGTGGACGTATGGGAGGCGATAGAGTAAAATCGATTAACCTACAAGTTCTAAAGATAGTTCCAGAAAAGAATTTATTAATAGTTAAAGGATCAGTACCTGGTTCAAAAGGATCTTATTTAATAGTTGAGAAATAATGGAAATTAAAGTTTTAAATAAAGAAGGTAAAGCAACTGCTAAAAAAGTTTCCTTAACCAAAGAAATTTTTGCCATCGAGCCAAACGATCACGCAATTTATCTTGATGTGAAACAATACCTTGCTAACCAAAGACAAGGTACTCACCAATCTAGAGAAAGAGGTGAGATTGCGGGTAGTACTAGGAAAATAAAAAAGCAAAAAGGTACAGGAACTGCAAGAGCAGGTTCCATCAAAAATCCTTTATTTAGAGGAGGTGGTCGTGTTTTTGGTCCAAGACCAAAATCTTACAGCTTTAAACTAAATAAGAAATTAAAAGTTCTTGCTAGAAAATCAGCTTTGACGTACAAAGCTAAAGATGATAGCATCTTAGTTTTAGAAGATTTATCTTTTAAAACTCCAAAAACTAAAGATTTTCTTTCTGTTCTTAAAAATCTAAAGATAGATGGTGACAAATCTCTTTTTGTTACAAGTGAAAAAGATGAAAATACTTTCTTGTCATCTAGAAATTTAAAAAATACTAAAGTGATTACTGCTGACAAGCTTAATACTTACGACATACTTTATTCGCACAAGCTGATTATTTCGGAAAATGCGTTCAGTCAAATTGAAAAATTATTTAAAGTTTAATTATGGAAAATATTATTATTAAACCCATATTAACAGAGAAAATGGCGGATTTAGGTGAGAAGCTTAACCGTTATGGATTTGAAGTTAAAACAGACGCCAATAAAATACAGATTAAAAAAGCTGTTGAGAATGCTTATGGTGTAAATGTGAAAGCGGTAAATACTCTGAAGCAAGGCGGTGGCAAGAGAAAAATGAAATATACAAACCAAGGAGTATCTTTTCAGAGAAATAGATTATTCAAAAAGGCTATTGTTACTCTTCACGAAGGGGATGTTATTGATTTGTACGAAAATATTTAAAGACTAGAAAAGAACTAAAATGAGCTTGAAAAAATTTAAACCGACTTCACCAGGGCAAAGACACAAACTTGTCAGTGATTACAGTGAGGTAACAGCTAGTAAGCCAGAAAAGACTTTAACTAAAGGTACTAGCAAAAGCGGTGGTAGAAATAACTCTGGTAAAATGACCATGAGATACATTGGAGGTGGTCATAAAAGAAAGTATAGAATTATTGATTTCAAAAGAAATAAGCACGATGTTCCAGCTAAAGTTCACTCTATAGAGTATGACCCTAATCGTTCTGCAAGAATTGCTTTATTATATTATGCTGACGGAGAGAAAAGATATATTCTTGCACCTGATGGATTAAAGGTTGGTCAAAGCGTTCTTTCTGGATCTAAAGCATCTCCAGAATTGGGAAATTCATTATTTCTTAAAGACATTCCATTGGGTACTATAATTCACAATATTGAAATGACGCCTGGTAGAGGTGGTGCAATTGCAAGAAGTGCTGGTTCCTTTGCACAGTTAAATGCTAGAGATGGTAAGTACGCAATTATTAAGTTGCCATCTGGCGAAATTAGAATGGTTCTAATTACATGTATTGCTACAATTGGTTCTGTATCAAATTCAGAAAACAGTCTTCAAGTTTCTGGTAAAGCGGGAAGAAAAAGATGGTTAGGAAGAAGACCTAGAGTAAGAGGTGTTGTAATGAATCCTGTTGATCATCCAATGGGTGGAGGAGAAGGAAAATCATCTGGAGGTCATCCTAGATCAAGAAAAGGTCTTCCAGCAAAAGGTTATAAAACAAGAAGTAAAACTAAATCTTCAAACAGATTTATCATTGATAGAAAAAAGAAATAAATAATGTCTAGATCATTAAAAAAACCGCCATTTGTTCATTATAAATTAATGAAAAGAGTTGAAGAGGCTAAGGAGTCATCTAAGAAAACTGTTATTAAAACATGGTCAAGAGCTTCAACAATTACTCCAGATTTTGTAAACCTAACTATTGCCGTTTATAATGGAATGAAATTTATCCCAGTATTTGTAACGGAAAATATGGTTGGTCACAAGTTAGGAGAATTTGCTCCAACAAGAAACTTTAGAGGCCACGGAGGGAAGAGAAAATAATTAAAGTTTTAAAAACTTAGATATGGGTGCAAGAAAAAGAAATAGTTCAGAAAAAATAAAAGAGTCGAGAAAAACTCAAGCTTTGGCCAAGTTAAACAGTTGTCCTACATCTCCAAGAAAGATGAGATTAGTAGCTGATTTAGTACGTGGTGAAGACGTATATAAGGCTCTAAATATTTTAAAATTTAGTCCAAAGCATGCCTCTAGAAATTTAGAAAAGCTTCTTTTGTCAGCAATTAATAATTGGGAGCAAAAGAACGATGGAGAAGATGCAACATCATCAAATTTGGTAGTTAAAAGTATCAATGTTGATAGTGCCAGAATGTTAAAAAGAATTCAAGCTGCTCCTCAGGGAAGAGCTCATAGGATTAGAAAAAGATCTAATCACGTTACATTAATAATTGATAAAGCTTAAACATAAAGCATGGGACAAAAAACAAACCCTATAGGTAATAGATTAGGCTTCATTAAAGGTTGGGATTCCAACTGGTATGGAGGAAGAGATTATTCTGCTAAGTTGGTAGAAGATGAGAAAATTAGAAAGTACTTAAATGTAAGATTACAGAAAGCGAGTATCTCTAAAATTATCATTGAACGAACTTTAAAGTTAATTACTATAACTATTAACACGGCAAGGCCAGGTGTAATCATTGGTAAAGCAGGATCTGAAGTAGATAAGCTTAAAGAAGAGTTGAAAAAACTTACTGCCAAAGAGGTGCAGATTAATATTTTTGAAATAAAGAGACCGGAATTAGACGCAAAATTAGTTGGAGACAGTATAGCTAGACAAATTGAAGCAAGAATTTCTTTTAGAAGAGCAATTAAAATGTCTATTGCTTCCACCATGAGAATGGGTGCAGAAGGTATAAAAGTTAAAATTTCTGGAAGGTTAAACGGTGCTGAAATGGCAAGGAGTGAGATGTATAAAGATGGAAGAATTCCTCTTCACACACTTCGTGCAGACATTGACTATTGTCTTTCAGAAGCATTAACAACTTATGGTTTAATTGGAATAAAGGTTTGGATTTGTAAAGGTGAAGTTTACGGTAAAAGAGATTTGTCTCCTAACTTTGGAATGAGCAGTAGAAAATCAAACAACGATAAAAGAAAAAGATAATTAGAATATTATGTTACAACCTAAGAAGACCAAACATAGAAAGCAACAAAAAGGCAAAATCAAAGGCAATGCTCAAAGAGGACACCAAGTTGCTTTTGGATCATTTGGGATAAAATCTTTAGACGAAGGTTTTCTCACATCTAGACAAATTGAAGCTGCTCGTATTGCTGTAACAAGGCATATGAAAAGAGAAGGTCAGGTTTGGATAAGAATATTTCCAGACAAACCAATCACCAATAAACCTGCTGAAGTAAGAATGGGTAAAGGGAAAGGTGCTTTAGACCACTGGGTAGCAGTTATAAGACCTGGTAGAGTATTGTTTGAAACTGACGGAGTGTCTTATGAGGTCGCTAAAGAAGCACTAAGACTAGCTTCCCAGAAGCTGCCGTTAAAAACGAAGTTTGTTGTAAGAAATGATTACGAAATTTAAAAGTATTTAAGGTGAAAAGTAAAGAATTTAACATAAAATTAAATGGTTTATCTAACGAGGAACTTAACGAAATGCTTACCAATACACAGAGTGAGTTAACTAAGCTAAAGATGAATCATAAAACAGCAGAATTAGAAAATCCTCTTGAAATAAGGTCTGTAAGAAGAAATGTATCTAGAATAAATACAGAAATAAAAAAAAGAGAATTACAACAAAGTACCAACTAATTGATATGAGAAATTTAAGAAAAGAAAGAGTAGGTTTAGTAACAAGTTCCAAAATGGATAAGTCTATTGTTGTTATGGTTGAACGTAGAGAAAAACATCCTAAGTACGGGAAGTTTCTTAAAAAAAGTTCCTCATTTGTAGCTCACGATGAGAAAAATGAGTGTAATGAAGGTGATACTGTTAAAATAATGGAAACTAGACCCTTAAGTAAGAGAAAGAATTGGAGATTAATAGAAATACTTGAAAAAGCTAAATAATTAAAAATGGTACAACAAGAAAGTAGATTATTGGTTGCTGATAACAGTGGAGCTAAAGAGGTGTTGGTTATTAGAGTCCTTGGTGGAACAAAAAGAAGATATGCTTCAATTGGAGATCAAGTAGTGATTACTGTTAAAGATGCTACTCCTGCAGGAAATGTTAAAAAAGGACAAGTTTCAAGAGCTGTAGTTGTTAGAACTAAAAAAGAAGTTAGAAGAAATGACGGGTCTTACATAAGATTTGACAACAATGCCGTTGTTCTATTAAATGATACTGGTGAAATGAGAGGAACTAGGATTTTTGGACCAGTAGCAAGAGAATTAAGAGAAAAACAGTTTATGAAAATAGTGTCTTTGGCACCAGAAGTATTGTAATAAAATAGTAATGCAAAAGAAATTTAAAATTAAAAAAGGGGATACAGTAAAAGTAATTGCTGGTGCTGCCTTAGGTCAGCAAGGAGTTATTCTTGATGTAGATTATGTAAAGCAAAGAGTTTTTATTGAAGGACTTTCTGTAGTAAATAAAAAACACGTAAAACCTCAAACCGATAAAGCCAATCCTGATGGAGGAATCCTGGAAAAGGATAGAAGTATTCATATTTCAAATGTGATGTTTGTTCACAATGGAGAAACTACAAAAATTGGTAGAAAAATTGATGAAAACAATAAGCTTGTTAGATTTGCAAGAAAAACTGGGGAGGAAATAGCATCATGAGTTATACACCAAGATTAAAGGTCAAATACACGAACGAGATAGTTCCTGTATTGAAGGAAAAGTTTAAATACAAGTCTTTGATGGAAGTTCCTAAAGTAGAAAAGATTGTTATTAGCCAAGGTGTTGGTGAAGCAGTTTCGGATAGAAAATTGATTGAAAATGCTGTTAACGATCTTACGGAAATTGCTGGTCAAAAGGCTCTTATGGTTAACTCCAAAAAAGATGTCTCTAATTTTAAGTTAAGAAAAGGAATGCCTATCGGTAC
>Ga0114997_10002995_pt1 | contig 13392 bp, 7 predicted proteins | sample ArcticOcean_MG_C_2_FD_87045 | JGI IMG/M metagenome (GOLD analysis project Ga0114997, IMG submission 87045) | Marine microbial communities from western Arctic Ocean - ArcticOcean_MG_CB4_136 | ecosystem: Environmental > Aquatic > Marine > Oceanic | place: Arctic Ocean: Canada Basin | collected... | reverse complement strand
TCCTTCAATAATTAATTCTCGGGTCATAGGCTTACTCTGCCAATAGGATTCTGAACCCTTATATCTAATATTCGAATAGGCATTACCTTGATCACGTAAAGTAATTTTTACGGGAAATTCATCTCCCTTATCAAAATCAAAATTTTGATACAACAAATCAAAAATACCAGGTGTAAAGTCCATGGGCGCCTCCAATAATCGGGTGAATGGAAGAATGGTGGTGTGATTTACAGGGTTCCCACCATAACCCCAGGCGTTGTATTCCATTCCTCTAGCTCCCTCTCGGGTCAACATGTTGGGGTAGGTCCGTCTTTCTCCCGTGTCCTTAATAGGTTCATGAAAATTAACCGCTACTTGATATTCAGCTGCCTTTGCTAAAACCTTTCGATAATAATTAACTCCATGCTGGCCGTAATGGTATTCCGTCTTATCCAGCATGGCTCCTACGTGTCCAATTTTGGCCTTTTGTATTCCCAATGATTTCAATTGTGCAAAAGCAGTATCAACTTGAGTTAAATAATTACGGGTACTGGCACTAGACTCTTGATAGGATTGAAGTGAAACGCCTCGAGACTTGGCATAATTCTGCACTACTTCGAGGTCAAAATCTGACGTTGTTTCCGTAAAGCTGGTGGTCACGGTATCTCCTGCAAACAAACCCGTGAAACCCGCAGATATTCCCTCAATTAAGACTTCATCAAAACCATGATCGGCCGCAAAATCAATATATTTCTTTCCTCTTTTTATGGTAGCACCATGTCTAGCCCCTTCTCCCCAGGTCCACTTACCCACAATCATTCCCCACCAAATGCCAATATATTTTGAAGGTTTGACCCAGGATACATCACCAAGTATATTGGCAGGATTACAATTCAATGTAAGATGTGAAGCAATCAAACCAGCAGCCGTATTGGCAATTTTAATAGTTCGCCAAGGCGTCATAAAAGGTATCGTTGTTCGCACCTTATCACCATTTGACCAAGGTGCCAAATCACAATTCAAATGAGTTGACTTTCCGCCTCCAGCAATTTGCATGGAAGAATAATCAGTCAAGGCTGCTTCATGGATACTCACATGTGTCCCATCTTCAAAACGCATGGTTAAAGGTGTATGAACCGTATCAATCAATGATATTTTGGTGGATTCATATAATTGCTCATATCTACTAGGCTGATAGGCCTTAATCCACCACGATTGTGCATCTTCAGCAAGGTTGAACTCAGTCAATTCATCCTGAATGACCACTGCTTTGGTGTCTCCCAAATCTTGAACAAAATATCTAAACGCAATGCCATCATCATAAGTCCGAATAATAAGGTCCATTTGGTAATTGGAGGTTCCCGAAACAAGTGAAAGAATAGCTTGCTTATAATGGTTTCGAATAGTTTTTACCTCACCCCAAGGTTGTTCCCATGTTTGGTCTACCTTTGAAAATTTTGTGTCGAGGAGCTTGAAATCATTTGACAACGATAAATCATGATTAAAAATGAAGCCTAATTTAGAGGGGAGGATAATTTTCTTATTTTCATGATTCACCCGATAAAGCAACTTCCCTTCATCAATCAAAATTCTCACTGTATTTATATTATTAGGTGAGGTAATAATAACTTCATTGAGATTGGAATGACAGGCACTCAAGGTAACCAGCAGCATTAAAATAATAAACTTGAATACGACTATTCTATTAATGTTAATAAAAATCATGCTAATTTTCATTTGGTTTATACCTGTCCATTGACTTATAGTCCTGAATCAAACCCCCGAAGGGAAATCCTGGAGTTTCCGTTCGTGCGGATGCAAAGCGCGCATTCATCTCTTCCAAAATTTGAGGATAAGCTTCGGCTAAGTTGTTAGCCTCTGAAATATCCTTATCTAGGTTATACAATTCTGTTTCAGCATTGACTCCGTAACGGACAGCTTTCCAATTTCCCCGCCGGATAGATTGTCTAAATCCACCATTTGGTAAAGTTTGAAACCATCCACTCATCTGGTATTCCCAATTTAAAAAATCATGCTTTTTTTGTTGTTCTCCAACCAAAAGGGGTAAAAATGAAATGCCATCCGTTTGCTCAGGAATGGGAGCGCCTGCTATTTCAGCAAAGGTTGGCATCACATCTTGAAAACCTAAAATATGTTCTGTGATTGTACCAGGACTTACTTTCCCCTTCCATGAAACCAACATAGGGACACGGATACCTCCCTCGTACAAATCCCGCTTACCTCCTCGCAACGCTCCATTACTATCAAAAAACTCATGGTCATGACCCCCAAGTGCAAAATGAGGTCCATTGTCACTCGTGAATATGACAAGTGTATTGTCCAGTGCTCCAATCTTTTCTAATTGTCTCAACAATCTTCCAATCTGTCTATCTAGTAAAGTGATTTTAGCCGCATGTGCCTGTTCTATTTCAGGCCAATCTTGATCTGCATAAAATAAGGTATCCCGAATCGGACCCTCAAAACTATGCGGCGCCCGGTAAGACATGAAAAGGAAAAAAGGATTTTCTTTTTCCCTATTTTCGAGAAAATCAAAGGCTAAATCCGTACGCAATTCATCTTTACAAGAATATTTTTTGTAATCATAAGGAATGTATTCTTCGTCTCCATTCACCCAAAGTCTATTTGGAGGAAACGTTCGGGTAGGATTAAATCGGGCTTGCCACTGTTCTTGAGCAGCATAATCAAATTCGTGTCCATAAGCCCACGTGTTTACATCATCTGGATTGTCTAAATGCCATTTTCCAATAAATGCAGTTTGATATCCTTGCCCCTTCAACATTTCACCCAATGTAAACGCATCCTGATCCAAAGCCACTCCCTCCCATCTGTCATTTCCAAAATAGCCGGCATTACCGCGTATAGCCACGTTGGTTGCATTTTTCCCTGTTAACAGAACTGCTCGCGAAGGAGCGCAAGCAGCGTTTCCAGCATAAAAATTAGTGAATTTCATCCCTGCTTTAGCCATCCTGTCTAATTCAGGTGTTTGTATTATTTTTTGGCCATACGAGCCCAACTCGTTATATCCTAAATCATCAGCTAATAATAAAATAATATTTGGTTTCGTGACTTTATCCTCGCAAGTAAAAAAGAATACAGATATCAACAAAAATACGATTTTAATAAATGTTAAATTATTATTGTTTAATTTTGTAATATATTTTTGCATAGTAGTCATTTAAACCTTTTGCCTTTAGAATTCGAAATTTTCCCATATTTTTAAAGAAAGTTCTTTTTTTATTTTAGAAAATTTAGGTTCATTATTAACATTTACATTTTCAATTCTTGAATCGCTCATTGCATAGAGTTCTGTTTGAACCACATCCCTATCATTGTGAATATCTTGCCACTCTATGTAATTAAAATCTTTTGTATAAATAGCATATGCCATATAGTTGCTAAAAGTCCTATTTTTTTGAAAAGTTTGATACTGACTATATGCTGATTTTTGACTTACCTTTTCAGGATTATTAAAAAAGTCATAAAAACTTTGTCCATCAACATTTGCTGGACTTTTAATTTCAGATAACTCTGCCAATGTTGGATAAATATCAATTAGTTCTATAAAGTTTAGACATTCCTTCCCTTTGTTTTTTTGAGATGGATCATAAATCACCAAAGGAATATTTGTACTCAGTTCATAGGATGAGTGTTTACCCCAGATTTGCTGTTCGCCTAGATGGTAACCATGATCGCTCATAAATATAATTATCGTATTTTCACTTAATTTTAGTTCTTTTAATTTATTTATGAGACTACCTACAAGACCATCAATGTAACTTATACATGCATAATATCCATGCCTTAATTCTTGGGCGTCCTGAAAATTGATCTTCGAATTTCTATAGTTATTTGAGAAATAACTTTCAGAGTATTTATTATATGAAGCCAATTCAGACCATTGATATACTATACTATCACCATTTATTGGGGCATCAGCAAATTTTGAAACCTTTATATTTTCCCTCTTATACATATCCCAATATTTTTGAGGTGCTGCAAATGGTAAATGAGGCTTCCTAAATCCGACAGCCATAAAAAAAGGATTATCCTTATTCTTCTCAAGCTGATCCATTACATCAATACTAATTTTAGTATCATTATAACTTTCTATTGGCTCTTTAGTAGATTCTATTGCAGGTCTATTATGCCCTTTTAATTGCTGATTTATTTCAGATGCAAAACTTTCCCATGGAATTTCATGACTATCATTCAACTTTACATCATAAATATAATCCCACGAACTTTTATCGTCATTGATACTATGATATACTTTACCAAAAGATGCAGTATAATATCCATTATCTTTAAAATGACCAGGTAAGGTAGTATGGGTTTCAAATTGTTTTTTATCGCTTAAACGACCTTCATGACCCAGTCTATGTGGACTTATTCCGGTTAAAAAGCTCATTCTTGAAGGGCTACAATTTGCGTATTGTGCATATGCCCGCTTAAAAGAGATACCTTGGTTTACCAAATGATCAATGTTTGGTGTTTTTATGTTTTCTTTTCCCCAAGCTGATATATCGGGCCTCATATCATCAACGATAATCATTAATATATTTAATTTTGATTTAGCTGGGCTACTACAGCTAAGGTAGATAACTGAGAAAAAGGTAAAAATAAAAAACTTTTTAAAATTCATTTCTTATAATTGATAATATTACTTGGCATAAAACCTATCCTATGTGCAATAATATCTATTTCATCCGCTTCATTTAGTTCTATAGGAGATTTATAAGGCATCCATCCTAACCATGCCATCATATCTTGTTTTTTATATTTATAGCCAATCACTGCTCCCTTAGTTTCACAACTGATCGAAAAAAAATCTCCATCCTTTATAATAATAGGGTCAGCAGTAATAGGTTGAATCTTTTCTGGCCAAAATTGTTTAATTAATTCTTCCTCGGGAATAAATCCTTTATCATCAATATTAATCATCCATTTCTCACATTCTCTACGCATTTCAATTAATTTATTTTTATACTTTTTATTTTGCGCTAGGTTATTTAATTCGAAAGGATCCTCTGAAATATTAAATAACTCTTCTTCAGGTTTTGATTGTCTGAACCATTGTTTCTGGTCTGAATTCAATTGCCCCTGACTATTTAGTAATAATAATTCCTGCATCGAGTCCATTTTTTCTCGGTATTTTAGTGGAAGATAGTATCCCTTATCAGGTTGAAAATTTTTTAAATATTTAAAATTTTCATCTCTCACTGCCCTTATCATGTCATAATATTCATCAAACCTATCTGCACTAGCGTGAATATATTTTCTTTGTTTTTTATCTTCATAATATCCAGCGAATGCCCTTCCTTGCATAAAGTCAGGGATAGGAATATTTAACATTGATAATAATGTAGGCGCAAAATCTATAAAACTTATTAATTGATTATTTTTCTCTCCTCTATTATCTTGATTTGGATAACGAATAATCATAGGCACGTGAAGACCAGAATCGTAGAGTAGGCGTTTTTCCCTTGGCAAGGGGCCACCATGATCTGTGTACCAGACAATAATTGTATTATCCAATAGATCATCTTTTTCCAATTGATTCAATATTAGCCCCACATGTTTATCCATCTCAATAATATTTGAATACATTCTTCTAATATCATTTTTGACAATCTTTGTATTTGGCAAGTATGGAGGAATATTAACATCTAATTCTGTATCAACATAAAGAGGTTTTTCTAAACCTTCAAATTGCTTCCACCACTCTTTATTTGATCGCGGCGGTGGAAATTCATCAAGGTCATAAGTTCGATGGAAAGGATTCCATAAATTAGATTCATGAGTTACTCCAAAATTAAAGACAGAAAAAAAAGGCTTATCCTTTGGACGATTTCTCCAATGGGCATATACACTTGACTCATCCCAGGCTAATTTAGATGGATGGAACTGCACATCTTCTTTAAAATTATTCGTGCAATAATAATTATTTTCCCTCAAAATCTGACTTACCATTTTTACTTCAGGTGGAGGTACCACCTCATAATTAATTATTCCTTTTAACTTTGCTTGAGGTTGCTGATAAAGAGTTCTCATGTGGTGCGCACCAATACTTGATGGATACATACCTGTTACTATAGCCGCTCTACTTGGTGAACATACTCCTGAAACCGAATACACATTATTATATCGTACGCCTTCATTTGCTAACCGACTCAAGTTAGGTGTCTCAATTGTTGAATCACCAAAGGGCGGTATATATGGTCCTAAATCTTCGGCCACCAACCAGACAATATTCGGTCTATGACTTAGATGATTATCACTTTTACAGGAAATAAAGAAAAATAAGAAAAGTATACTACAACTTCTTGTTATAGTCATCATAGGCTGATTTGTATGAAGGTAAAATTGCATCATATTGCGAAGGACTTTTAGGAACTGAGCGAATATGTTCATCTGAAAGATTTAATAACTTTTGTACAACTTCCAAATTTTCTTTCACAATATTGTACTTTTCTGACGGATCGTGCTCAATGTTATAGAGCAGTGGCATATCCCTTTGAGTTAGTTCATCATCCCATGGATTTGGATCCTTTATATACATCTTCCACTCCTTGTGGCGGAGCGCAATTAGTGTGTCCTGTCTGTAATAATGAATATCTGATCTAATAGGAATATTTTCTAAAATGGTTTTCGTGATATCTAACCCGTCTAAAGATTGCTTCTCATACTTTCCGCCAGCCATTGATACTATTGTAGGGAATAAATCCAGTGTGGAAGCTAATCCATTTGATGCTACTCCTTTTGGAATTCTCCCAGGCATCCAGGCAATTGCAGGAACCCTATATCCGCCTTCATATACACTGCCTTTATTCCCTTTCAGCAAGCCAGAGGAACCACCATCAACATTTGCCCATCCCCAAGGACCATTGTCACTAGTGAAAATCACAAATGTTGTTTCTCCAAGATTTAGATCCTTTAGAGTTTGTAGGATTCTTCCTACGCTTCTATCAAGTTCTTCAACTACATCACCATAAGCACCTCTTCTGCTCTTACCTTTATTTTCTTCTTTAAGAAGGAGTGGAGTGTGTGGAGCTGTATGAGCTAGATAAAGAAAAAAAGAATTATTTTTGTTTTCATAAATAAAATCAATAGATCTTTGTGTAAACATCTCAATAAAATTACTTTGATCCAAGCTAACACCGAGAGTATCTCGCCCATTAATAAAAGGTAGGGGTGGAAAATTATCGCGAGCATAATCCCATTTACTTTCGGGTCTCATATCATTTGAATAGGGTATACCATAAAACAAATCAAATCCATGATTCAATGGCATGTATTTTTTTAAATGGCCAAGATGCCATTTCCCTATACAAGCAGTTTTATAATCATGATTTTTTAATGCTGAAGCTATCGTGATTTCATCTGGCTCAAGTCCTCCTGCATTATCAGGGAAAAGCACACTCCTTTGACCATACATTCCAGTGCGTATTGGTAATTTACCTGTTAAAAGAGCTGCTCTACTAGGTGTGCAAATTGATGAACCAACATAAAACTGAGTAAATCTCATACCTTCGTTAGCCATCTGATCAAGGTTGGGTGTTTTTATTGTGGGATGACCATATGAGCCCAGGTCACCATATCCCAAGTCATCTGCAAAAATGATAATGAAATTGGGTTTTTTATTATTATCAATCGTATCACATGAAAGGGCAGTAACTGTAAATAAAATGGAAACATTTAAAATGAAATATTGAAAACAATTCACGCTATCTAACTTTCCTTACTAAATAATCGTCTATATGTTGGTACAATTTTTTAAAATGTTGACTAAATCTTGTATTCCCTTTGCGTCTAGTTTGTGTTAGTATAATATTATTTTCTAGATCAATACGAAAGACTGATGATGTAGCAGAACCATGTCCAATAACATTTTCACTAAGCATGTATCTCTCAGTCTTAGTGACTTCATCTTTAATTTTCCACTCTTGTATCGTTGTACCTATTCCCATTGGTCGATCCTTATCCCATGGATTATCATATGTTATATTTGGAAAATAATCTTTTAGATTTTTTGGTAGAATTTTTTCAAAGGTTTCCTTTGAAAAATATTTTTTACTACCATAGGTACCCTTATTTAATACCATTTGAGCTAAAATGGAAAGGTCATAAGCTGTACTATGCACACTATATCCAAGGTCCCAGGTATGATAAGTATTTTCCATGCCTAATGGTTCATATAGATACTCATGGAATAATCTAAAAATACTTTTGCCGGTAACCACTTCCATTATTTTACCAGCTAGATCAAATCCCATACCGTTATATTTATATTTTGTACCTACAGTATCATTTTTTATGATTTGAAAAAGAGTATTCTCTAACCATGGATTATGTACACCATCAAATAGCCCATGACCGTACAACCCACTTGTATGTGTGAAACAATTTCTCATTGTTAAAGCTTGTGGTCCATCTTGAGGAAAGTCAGGTAAATATTTCCCTACAGGATCATCAATCTCTATAATATTTTGATCTACAAATTGGGCAAACAAGATGCCTGTAAACAGTTTTGTTATGGATGCAATTTCGGTTGGTGTGTTTATCGTAAAAACACCATAATCATCGCTGCCAAATGCTTCATGGAAAAGAATCTCTCCATTCTGGGCAAGAACCATATCAAATGGTGAACCCTTATCTGTGATCCAATCTTTGCATATTTTATTTAAGTTCTTTATGAATTCAGGATTTTCCTTTGCATATGATTTTTGATTAAGAGTTAATTGATTTGATTTTAAGAGTACCTTTTTGGGAAAAGCAAGATCAGGGTAAGAGTTTTCTACGTCCAGTATTTTCTGTTTAATTTTAGCATGATAATCGCCATTATGAATAAGTGGAGTTAATTTTTTATCTTTTTTATATTTGTATTTGGACATTTCATCTAAAAAGGAGAGCATCAAAGTGGATTTTTCTTGAAGCAAAATAGACTCGAGAGTCAAATGCCCCATATATCCACTGATGGCATCAATATGCTCATCCCAAATCTCTTGTGGTATGTTATTTACCGGAAAATATTCTGGCGAAACTGTTAATCGATTATTCCATGTCATCCAATCATTGGGGGAGCAAAATAAAGTTCCACCACGTTTTAACTTTATTCCATTTTCGCCTATTATTTCAGCATAAAATCCGTAACGTCCCTCAGTATCCGGGAAAAAAACCTCTTCAGTATTTGCATTGAACCATCTTACATCAGTAGTATAAGCACCACCTAAATATTTTCTTGCTAATCCTGGCTTGTCCAGCACTAGTCTGGGAAAACTTCCAACCTTAAATGAATAATTATGATATTTGTCATATTCTGGTCTGATTCTGATATTTAGAAATTCAATATATTCCTGTTCTTCGTTTCTTTTATTTAAAACAATCTGCCCTCGCTCTTTATCTAAAATTTTTAATTTTATTTTCCAATCCCAGTCCTTATTTATTGTTTTAACTACAACACTATTATCCCCATTTTTGAGGTCACATGATATGACTTTTCCTTCATTGTAATAATTGTATCCATAATGAGCAGCTATAAGATTTTCATTTAAATAAATTTTTGCTCCATCTGTTACTGAGAGAATGAAATAAGCTTTTGTTGGTTTTTCGGATCGTAACTGTGTGTATAAGTAAACAGTTGCATAAGAAGAGTCATCTAAAAAAGAATTTATGTTATGAGCACCATCTTCAGATTTAATAACCTGACCATCTAAAATACTATCATTAAAATGAGCTTCATTTTCTATGTAATCGATTTCCAGCATCTCGATAGGTTTAATCTTCCTTTCTTGATCATGGTAATATGGGACTGAGAGATAGAATTCACTTACATACCCATTGGTATCCAAGTGGTGTACTTTTTGCGTAAAACCGAAGCTCAGACCTAAAACAATTACAATTTGAATGTTTTTAAAGAACAATCCTATGAACCTTTATTTATCTTATATAATCCTTATAATGTACCCAATCAAATTCTGCGTAATCCCTAGAAATTTCACCATTACTTGTAGAAAACATTCCTAACAAAGCCCCTGTATAATTTCTATCAAGCATTTTTATCGCATCTAGAGTGGTGAAATACGTAAAGTTTTCACCATCATCCAACGAATAAAAGAAACTATATTCCTCTTTCCGCGATACTGTTTTAAAAATGATACTTCCTTTATAGTTCTTTAGCGGCACTTTTTTTAATGAAACAACTTTTTTATCCTTTTCTTTAAGTTGTTGCTCTAAGTAATATTTTTTCTTCATTTTATAAACTGTATTCATCAAATAATTTCGCTCTTTTTGATAATGAATAATTCCAGATTGAACTTTATTATCTTTCGGCAAATAACTCATTTTTACCTCAAAGTCAAAATCGCTCTCTTTTTGCCGAAAACCAATCATACTAAAATTTTTTCGATCTTCAATTGTTGCTGGCTTTGCGTATAATCGTAAATATCCAGGATTATTGATTAATGAAACAGTCTTGCCTTGCGGTACTCTTATAAAATTCCATTCTAAATTCAACTTGTCTGATGCAAAGTAATCGATGAAGGAATTGTTTATATATTGCGGTTTATCCTTAAAGGGAAGTGGAACAAATCGCTCTACCTTGCCAGTCAAAGGAGCTGGAACGGGGAATAAGTACCTTACAGGCTCCCATTTTGTATCTGATACCTGTTCCCATTTCACAATAGTAGACTCCCATTTCATTGGTATTAAATGAGTCTCTCTCCCCATATTTGCATCTCCATCCAAATCATTGCGTTTACCAAGGGAAACCATATACCACCTGCCATCAGGCAATTCTATGATATCTGCATGGCCTGTACTATTGACAAAATAATCATTCGTTACATGACGCGTAGTAAGGATTGGGTTACGTGGGTTCTCTTCATATGGACCAAATATTCTCTCGCTTGCAGCCATCATGACAGCATGATTCTTTCCAGTTCCACCTTCGGCAACCAATAAATAATAAAGGCCATGCTCCTTATAAATATGAGGACCTTCTGTACAACAACCGAATGCACCATCCCAAACAGTGTGTCTTTCTCCAACCAGCTTCCAGTTTTTGATATCGAGTTCCTGTATCCATATTTCACCAATCCCATTTGCATTCATATCACCTGGCGAATGGGTTCCTGTAAAATACACCTTGCCATCGGTATCAAAAAATATATCCGGGTCTATACCAGGTGCTCCTTCTATAATATGTGGATCCGACCACGGGCCTGCAGGATCTTTTGCAGTAATTACAAAATTTCTCATAAGTCCAGGTTTACCATCACCCGAATTATATACATTTGTAGTGATTATATAAAACGTACCTTTATGATATCTAATAGTCGGGGCATGTATGCCTCCATCTGATTGGACATCTACTAGGTTCATATCCCCATTGCACTGATCTTCTCTGTGTAAACCATACCCTATTAATTCCCAATTGACTAAGTCTTTACTATGATGAATTGGTAATCCTGGGAAATATTCAAATGAAGAATTCACAATGTAATAATCGTCTCCCGCTCTACAAATAGATGGGTCAGGATGTGCGCCAGAAATTATCGGATTTATAAAATATCCTTCCTTGGCGATAAGAAAGAAGAAAGTATGCGCCACTATTATTAATGTTTTTTTCATTTAATCCCTTTTTAGTCTTTAATTATTGTTAAGCTGTCGATATAGTTCTCTTTTAAAATCTTGTTCCATTTGATTACTAAGACCATTTCTATCTTGAGTTTCATTTGCTTGAGAGAATAAGGTCCCAATAAGCTTATTTTTTCTATCTACCCAACATCCCGTTTTTTCGTACCCACCAACCCTTAATATATCTTTTTCATATGCATGAGTTTTACTTGTAAGATACGATCCAAAGCCAGTATTATATCCGTAATCATTATCTTCTATGTCCGACTTGGATGACATTCTTTCAATAGTTTTTTTCTCTAAAAATAAATTTTTATCATTGAAAAATAAAAGTCTCATAAAATGAATATACCCTTTTGCAGTTCCTAGCATTCCTTCACCACCTAAAAATAATTTATTACTTGCTGAATACATGGGTACTTCACCACCATAAATATCTAACTCACCATCGATGGCCTGCCTCAGAGTTCCATCTCTACCCGTGAATGATGGGATAAGAAAGACCCCTTTAGGTTTTGTATAACTCAAACCATCAAGTTTATGAGGCTTTGCAATTCTATCAATGAAAAGCTGGTTTAGTGACTTTCCTGTGACTCGTTCAAGTAGCAAACCCAAGACAGAAGTATTCATACCATAAAAGTAACTCTCCCCCGGCTGTTGAATAAGGGGCAAGGTCGAGAGTAGTTTAATGAGTTCTCCCCCATCCTCAGCCCTAGTAATATTCATTGATGCAAACCGCTCATTGAGGCATGTTGATTGTGTTAATGCGTAGTAAAAACCTGCTCTATGGTTGAATAGATGCTTGATGGTCATGATAGAATCCATTTTCACTAGATTATGAGGACAATCAAAATTATTATAATCGGAACTAATAATACTTTTCCCATCAATATCAACAGCAACCATTAAATTAGAAAACTCTGGAATATATTTTTTTACAGGGTCTTGTAAATGAATGATACCCTGTTCCATTAAATCCATGGCAAGGGATATGGTTATCAATTTGCTCATGGACCAAATCCTCATCCAAGTATCACCATTGATGGTGTTATTAGGTATTAGGCGATTGTTTACTGCAAGATGTTCATATAGGACTTCACCTGTTATACCGTGTTCAATTCTTGAATACAAAAATGGCCATACTCCATTTTCAACATAGCTATCTAAAATCTGACTGAGTGGTTTAGGATCTAGTTCAACCTCATTTTCTTTATTTCCAGCACATGAATAAGTAATGAACACATTAAGAATGAAAACTGCAATGAAATTATTAAAATCGTATCGCTTTACCATATTTTTCCTCAAAAGCAAAAATTTGTCTGTATACCTCTCCTCTAAATTCGTTATAAAATTCGTGACCACTTTTCGGAATAGGGTGTAACTGTGACATTTTTACGCCAACAAAACCTCGTCTACTATCGATCCAAAACTCAGTCCCTTCATACCCTCCACCTTGCCATAATTCTCTATCCCCATAGCCTAATTTCCGAAGTGTATCTGAGGTAACCCAGAGATTGTATCCATTATATCCCCAGTCATTGTCAAGCTGCGTTTGAGGACTCGTTATTTCTTCAACCGTCTCAGGTTTTAAAAATTGCTTATGATTCAGCTCTCCATAATTCATTAACATTCTAAGAAAATCACAATATCCATCTGAACTGGCAATCATTCCTTCCCCACCTAGGAATATTTTATTTTCAGGTCTATTTGATGGAAAATCAGGACCAAAAATGTCAAAATCACCATCGTTAGCAAATC
>Ga0114997_10002993_pt1 | contig 13398 bp, 10 predicted proteins | sample ArcticOcean_MG_C_2_FD_87045 | JGI IMG/M metagenome (GOLD analysis project Ga0114997, IMG submission 87045) | Marine microbial communities from western Arctic Ocean - ArcticOcean_MG_CB4_136 | ecosystem: Environmental > Aquatic > Marine > Oceanic | place: Arctic Ocean: Canada Basin | collected... | reverse complement strand
TGGTCGTGCAACCTCTGAATGGTTGGAACGGCTTCCATATCTTTGAAACTACCAGTGGGGCACATAGCGCCCTTTTCAGGCCAATAACCGTGGAATGTCACCCAAAGGTCACTCATGCCGAGGGCATCGCCAAGGGCTTCTGCCTTGTAGGTCGTGGTTCCAGCCACATAGTCGTTCGAAGTTGAAGTTGGGATCCAATCGAGGTATTTCCAAACGCCTTTCAGTGGTTTGACGTCCATTGGCCCGTTGAATTCTGCCTGAAGGAGGGCGTTATCGGTATGATGCAAGGTGTAAGTGTCGATAAGACGCTGTCCTGTAGCCAAGCAAACGAGTTGCTATTTCAAGAGGAATCACCGTGGGGTCGTCCGACTGCATGGGCTTTCCAACCTTTGGAAGTTAAATCATCGAGATTCAAGACTCGACGTCCATCATAGATGAGTGGAGTGCGCATTTGCTTCGCGAGTGCAGCCCAATCAAGTTCGAGGCAGACTTTGTGTGCTGTGACAAGAACAGCCATATCGTAATCCACTGCTTTCGAGAGGTCCGAGATAACTTCAACACCTTCTGGGAAACTCTCGTCATCCAAATGTGGGTCCCATGCACCGACGGTGATGCCTTTTGCCATCAGAGTCTCAGCCAAAGGCTCAGCAGGAGTTTCTCTTGGGTCGCCCACTTCGGCTTTGTACGACCATCCAAGTAGGAGGACTTTCGCTTCACCTGCAGGGACATTTGCATTCCACATCAAATCGCTCAAAACACCAGCAACGTGGCTAGGCATCGAGCGATTCACTGCTCGAGCAGCAGTGATTAAACCGGCTGGAACGCCAACATCAGCGGCTCGCTGAATCATGTAATAGGGGTCAACAGGGATGCAGTGGCCACCTACGCCAACCCCGGGGGTGTAGCGATGGAAGTTCCACTTGGTTGCAGCTGCTGAAAGCACATCTTCAACATCGACCCCAAGAGCTGGGAAAATACGAGCCAATTCGTTGACAAGAGCGATGTTGATGTCGCGCTGAACGTTTTCGATGACTTTAGCAGCCTCAGCCACTTCGAGTTTACCGACGTAGCGGACATCTTCAGTTGTCAAGCGTTGATACAGGGCAACAAGCGCTTTGCCGACTTCGGGGTTTGTACATCCAATGACTCGGGCAACTTGGCGAACGCCGTGTGCAGAGTCACCGGGATTGAAACGTTCAGGGCAATAGGCGATCTCCAAATCTTCACCGATGACAAGACCTAATTCTTCGATGATTGGGTGCCATGTTTGTGCAGTCACGCCAGGATAAACGGTTGATTCGAGCACAACAATGGTGTTCGAACCTTTCTGAATTGCTTGGAAAACATCTCGCCCTGCTCCTTCAACATAGGAAAGGTCGGGTTTGAGGTCGTGAGTAATTGGGGTTGGGACTGTTACTAAAATAACATCGCAATGGGGTACTGCTTCGGCGGATGAAGTGGTAATGTTCCAGCGTTCAGTGCCCGGTGCAGGGACAATATCGTCAACATCGGGGTCTCCAGTCGGATTCTTTCCAGCCTTGACCATATCGACAGTGCGTTGAGAAACATCGACGCCCCAGACATTGAAACCAGCGTCATGGAAGCCGATTGCAGTGGGTAGGCCAACATAGCCCAGGCCAATAATTCCAATAGTCAAATCACCAGTTGCAGCGCGTTCGATGAACTGTGCTGGCTGAGCCATGTTCTTCGCTGACGGGGGGGGTTCATCAATTGTTGGTAAAACATTTACCAGGCGTTCTTGTTATCGGTTAGCGGGGATTAAAAAAATTAAAATGAAGGAATGCCAAATCAAATAACTCGATTATCATCAATCAATTTTTAAAACTCTTCATAGAGGTTGTTGTTTTAGTCAATTTGATGCACCGACAGGCAATTAGAATGCTTCTTTGGTTTGGCAATACTCAATAACTCGGTGTCATTGCCAGTAGTATGGACGAAGGAAAGGAACCATCTTTTGGCTCATTAAAATCCAAAGAGTACGCTGAGGATAAATATCGTCGCGAAGTGGTTCGGATGAGGAAATCCACCTCTTTTAGGGTCGGAGTGCACCTTATTCGCTCCATAGAACAACCTTGGCGATTACCCCTTCTCCCCCTCACGCTCCCTTGGCTGATTTGCTCAATTGGTTTGGAGCGTCTTGGGCGTAAATCACACCCTGTTGATGATTCTGATTTAATCGACAAGGGAGGCTCGAGGAAATCGATTGTCTTCTTTCCAACCAATGGAGTTGGGTTTGGGCACTTCACACGGATGTTAGCGCTTGCTCGAAGAGTACGACGAATCGATCCAAGTATTGAGCTGATATTCTTTACCACAATGCCTACCCTCCACCTTTTGAAGAGAGAAGGTATTGCTGCCTACCACATACCCGGACGTAACAAATTCATGGAAATGGATGCTGCAACTTGGAATATGCTCACGGAAGAAATGCTAACAAATGTATTGATGGTTCATCGTCCGTCGATTTTTATATTCGATGGAGCGTTTCCTTACCGTGGAATGCTCAATGCAATTAAGAGTGATACTCAAATGAAAAAGGTCTGGATGAGGCGAGGGACTTTTCGTAAAGGCGCAACGAAGATCCCAGTCGACAGTATCGACCATTTTGATTTCATCATCCATCCAAAAGATAGTGTAGATGAAAATTATACTACTGCAATAGAATTCAAGCCGGCAATTATTCGAAGTGATCCGATTATATTTCTTGACGAAGGAGAACTACGACCACGTAATGATCTTCGAGACCGGCTCGGCATCCCCCATGAGGCAGTTGTTGTTTACCTGCAGTTGGGGGCTGGCCAGATTAATGATATCGAATCAGATATTAGCACGTGCTTGAAGGTTATGGAACAGTTTGAAAATGCATATGTTGTCCTTGGTGAATCACTCATTGGAGATAGATTTCCATCAATCGGTGGACGGGTTAGAATCATTTCAGAATATCCGAACTCTCTTGATTTCCGTGCATTCGATTTCACCATTATGGCTGCCGGATACAATTCCTACCATGAGGCCATTCGGTTTTCCTTACCGACCCTCTGCATCCCAAATATGAATACCGGAATGGATGATCAACTCGCTCGAGCCGAGGTTGCAGAAAAGGCAGGTGCAATGATCGTTTTACGCGAAGTGACAATGGATAAAGTATCGGTGGCTGTTGAGCGACTCATGGATTCAGAAGTGCGAAGAATAATGGCAGAACGCTGTGAGCAATTGCATCAACCAAATGGAGCAAATCAACTTGCAAAGTGGTTAATCAGCGAGGCGTAAGTGCCGTATTCATTACACGAATTAATCGTTCGGATTGTTGAACTGTAATTTCTGAATCAATAAGTTCTTGCATGTTCCAAGAAGTCAGCAGGTTTTCGTCTTCTTGAGTCATTGCAGGGATGTAACGTAGAATCTTGTCCTCGATACCAGAGCGATACTTGTTAGGCATAAGTTCAATTGATGGAGAATACCATTTACCAAGCCAAGATAAATCCTCTTCAGCACCTGCAACTCGAGTCTTCAACAGGGAAAAAAGTGCATGGTTTGAATTCAATCGATGGGTTGACCATGCCAATATATTTTCATGCTTAATGGGGATTCGAGCTAAAAATCGGCACGCTTCTTTATTGTTGAAGATATCATCGAGATACTCGGGATTGAGGGCATTTTCAAGAATTGCATTGTCCAGCAATTGCTTTCTAAAACATTTCCAGCAATTTAGACACGGGTTTTTCCAAGTCCCACGCATGCAAGATTGAGCAACTAAACCGATAGGAGCTTTGTTCACAATCATTGAAGTTCCAACCTCACTGATGCCTGCGACTGGTAAAATAAATGGAATACCTGCCGCTTTGAATAACCCACCCCAGAGAGTATAATGATGCCCATTTGGATAATCCCTATATTTGCTGTGTCCTGTTCCATAAGTGGATTCCATGATTGTTCCAAATCCAATACAATCGAGATTTAGGTATCCAGCCATAAGCACCGCAGGGACCGAATTAGCAACATCTACTGGAAATCCTACAGGTGAACGGACATATTCGAGATCGCATAATATTACATGCATATCATATCCTAAACGTTCAACTTCAAGGCATGAATGATGAACTGCATCTTTATCATATAATGATTTTTTGCGGAGAGGGCGATCCATGAAAATAGGAACTGTTGTCGGAGGCATTAAAGCTAAGGCAGCTGTTGAATCTACACCGCCACTGAATGCCAACCCTGGTCGAGCGCTTTCAGACGGACTCCATGATTCTAATGATTCATCGACGGGGCCAATGGTATAACGTGATGGACTCGAATTATGACGATTACCAAATCGTAGACTTACCGCTTTGGGAAATGTTAACGACTTCCCCACAAAGGGATGAGTAATCATCATTATGCACAATGCAAGGTGATCGGGATGAATAGTCTCTGGGTCAAGTTGCCATGGTAAATGAATTTCGATTTCTTTTGAACCAAGGCTCACATTTTCATTCGGCTCCAGTATATCGTTTTCTTCCGGTTCTAGAATGAAGCGAAGCAAACCAGGAGTCGGATCCATTTTTACTTTCATTCAATCACCGCGGAGCGAATCCCAGTACCAGCTCATTGCTTCTTCAAGACCTTGCGAGCAATCGTATGCAGGAACATAATCGAGAAATGCTATGGCTTTACTGATATTTGCCAATGAATGGCGGATATCCCCCGGCCGTTCACCGATATGTGTGGCTTCAACAGCGTGAAGCGATGAATCATATTTCGAAAGCAATTCACGGATTGACAAAAAGAGTTGATTAATTGAAATTAGACTTCCGCACGCCACATTAAAAATTTCACCAAAGGCATCATCGTTTGTTGTCGATAATGCATTCAAGTTCATCTGTACGACGTTGTCAATATAAGTGAAATCACGCGTTTGCTCTCCATCCCCAAAAACAACTGGAGATTTAAGTTGGAGAATGGATTCTACAAACTTAGGGATGACTGCGGCATACTGGCCTTCTGGATCTTGCCGGCGTCCAAAAACATTGAAGTAACGTAATCCAATGGTCTCCATGCCATGAATTTGGTGAAAAACTTGAGCATATGATTCGTTGACCATTTTTGTCACAGCGTACGGAGATAAAGGCATACCAGTTTTGTGTTCAATTTTCGGCATCGTTTCGTCACTGCCATACACTGAAGAACTCGATGCAAAAACAAAACGTCGTATTCCTGCTTCCTGAGCAGCGATAAGGACATTCAAGTTCCCCGAGATGTTAATTGCATTCGTGGTATTCGGGTCTTCAACTGAACGTGGGACTGAGCCGAGGGCTGCTTGGTGACAGACATGAGTACACCCTGCAATTGCTTGGCGGCAAGTTTCCAAATCCCGAATATCTCCCTCGATTAAAGTGAATTTCGGCTCATCGTGGAAATGTTCGATATTCTCCCTGCGTCCAGTAAGGAAATTGTCAAGACAAACAACCTCTGAGCCTGCATCGATTAAAGCATCACAGAGATTTGAGCCAATGAAGCCTGCTCCACCCGTCACTAGAATGCGCGCATTAGAAAACACACCGCTCATGGCTTGAACGTGAAGGATATAGGTTATGAGTCCATCCCCCCCTCATGCTCAATAAGGAGTATTGCATCGCCATAACAGGCGAGAACGATGTGCGGGATATTGGCTACAAATAGGGGCATCGTCGATTTGCCTACTGTCATTGAATTCCTCAAGTTCAGAGGGCCTGATCAAACCAACCAAGTTGAAGTGAATGGGATACATTTTGTACATACTCTTCTTTCCATGACTGGTCCGCCTACTGCACAACCCTTCGTAAGTGAAGACCGAAATCGCGTTGCATTTTTTAACGGAGAAATTTACAACTACCAGGACTTTGGAGACTTTGAATCTGACGGGGAATGTTTACTCACAGTGTACGAGAAATACGGTTGGAAAGCAATTCAACAATTAGATGGGGAATTTGCTGTTGCAATCATTGATTTTGCCGAAGATATTCTGCTCTTATCGACTGACATTTTCTCAATGAAGCCACTTTGGTTTGCCAAAGAGGGGACCGATTGGGGGCTCTCTTCATACAAGTCTTGCCTCGATCGGCTAGGATTTGCGGAGCCGGTTCAAATCGAAGGGAATTCCACCTATATTTTGAAACTTTCAACGCTCGAAAAAATCGATCGGTTTGATGTTCACACATTCGATTTGAATCAACACAAAGACTCTTTTGACGATTGGGAAGCTGCGTTCTCCCGTTCGATTGCAAAGCGCACTCAAAACATTAAGCACGGGATATTTATTGGGCTTTCTTCAGGCTATGACAGCGGCGCGATTGCTTGTGAACTCGAACGCCAAAAAGTTCCATTCACTGCGTACAGTATAATTGGCTCCGAACGAAAAGAGACGATTGAGGCTCGTGTTGCACGGACTTCAGATCCCCGATTATTTGAGTTAGAAATGAATGAGTTCATGTCTGCTCGGGATTACATTAAAAGGAATTGTGAAGAATACCCGTTACGGATTGATAATGGAGATGCTGATTGGTTGGAATACACAATTCAAGAACACGCTGAACTTGAAGCAAAACTGGAATTTCCATTGAAGTTGTTAAACGAGCAATTAGGCTGGTATAATGAACGTTCTTGGTTTGTCAAATGTGAAGAAGTTCAGGCTTTACGTAACAAAAGAGACACGCTTGCAAACCGAATTCCAAGTATTACGAAAACTATTGAATACCGGAAAACAGGACAAATGCTTACCAACGATAACGGTGCAATAGGCATGTCACATATTTGTGGTAAAGGAAAGAGTGAGGGGCAATTAATCTATCTCTCAGGGAGTGGGGCAGATGAAATTTTCAGCGATTATGGATTTGGCGGAATCAAACATTTCAGACATAGCACAATTGGAGGGGCTTTTCCCGCAGACCTTGATTCGGTATTCCCGTGGAAGAATTTCTTTGATAACACCCAACGTGCTTACTTGATGAAAGAAGAGCACGTGAGTGGCTCCTATGGGGTCGAAGGACGGTATCCGTTCTTGGATAAGGACGTGGTTCAAGAGTTTTTGTGGCTCAAGCCTGAGTTGAAAAATTCGAACTATAAATCAGTACTTCATCACTATATGGTCAAGCATGATTATCCTTTCGATAATTCACAAAAAGTTGGTTTCAATTGTGGATTCAGCGGCTCACAGGATGGAGATTATACGCAAAAGAAATCAGTTTACAGAACGGTTGGAGAAGCAGCAGATCAATCGTTAGTAGTCGATATGAAGCTCGTAGTAAGCCGAACCGAAGGACGCAGAGCGCGTCATGTTCTTTGAAGGGAAAGTGCATAAATTTCTTTCAGCCGTTTAATCATTGCTTCTTGGCTGAATCGTTTACGAGCGGCCTCGGGGGAATTCGCTTTGGCGGTTTTCATCCATTCGGGATTATTGAGGCAGTTGAGAATAGCCCGAGCGATTGTATCGGCGGTTGGTTCTGTAACCAAAACTCCAGTTTCACCATCGATGAAAGTATCTCGAGCACCACCAGCATCTGTGGAAATAACAGGCACCCCAAAGGCTTGTGCTTCAATCAATACATTCGGTAAGCCTTCTACAATGGATGTGAGTAAAAACAAATCAAATGTATCAAGCCATGCTTTAACTTGTTTAGTTTGGCCCACTACATGAATTTTTTCGCTTAATCCTAATTCATTGATATATGCTTGTATCAATTCTGAATGGCTCCCCCCTCCAACATGAATGGCAATGACATTCGCTTTTTCCAGCATGACTTTCGATATTGCTTCAACCCATAATTTAGGTCGCTTTTCAATTACCAAACGGAAGATTCCACCAATTACAATCGAATCTTCGGAGATGGATACTATGTCATTTACTGAAGAACCATTGCTTGCCGCTTCAATTGCTGAAAAGTCTACACCGTTGTGGATGATCTCAAAATCTTCTACAGAGTATCCGATCCATTCACTGTAACTTGTTGCACCTGCTGAGCTGTTATGGCAAAGTAACACTCTTGGGGCATGGTCGAATAAAGTCTGGTAGGCTCTTCGAAGATAAGGTCTATTTCTGAAATGCATCATAGTTTTGCCATCAGGTCTCAAAGACCGAGCGAACATAACAATTCCTGGAACTCCTGCCATTAATGCCGCAATACTGACATTGATATTGGTTTGATCTTGCCAAGCGTGGACAATTTGCGGTTTCCCATGATAAAAATTGAGAAAGAGGGGTTCGATGTCTCTTCGCATGACTTGTGGCAGTTTTTCGAGGTATTGTTCCCATGGTTTCAGAAGAGCTTCTGCGTCTTTTATCCCTGCATTCCAATCGATTCGTTTTCCGAATTCGTGAATTGGCACGCCTAAACTTCTAACCTCTGCTTCATAAGTTGCTACTGTCCTCGAACCGATAATAGAATGACAATAGAGTTGGGTGTCTTGAAAATTACGGTCTTCCATAAGTCCACTAAGGCAAGAAACGACTTGTCGCTCGGCACCACCCCGCCCTAACGATGATGAAACCATTAACACATTCGACTTAGAATCGGTTATCGAATAAGGTTGAATCTTCGATGCGGCTTGAATTAGATTCATAATATTGCATTCGATCTCTAAAAGAGGCTCCCCCTCAGACAGAGCCTTTTCCAATATTTCCGGGAGAGTGTTTGTATCCTCAAGAATTCGCATCATGCGCGTTTGTAATTCGAGTAATCCTTTGTTCTTGGGAGTCTTCTTCAAACCTTGCGACACATACGTTGAGGTCTTCGTCAATTCACCTGATTTGAGACTTATGGTGGTGATTCTTTCAAAGAAGTCCTCGGAATCACCCCATTTTTGAGAACAATCTTCTAATAATTCTTTCGAACTATCATTCCAATAGAAACTCAAAGCCACCTCATTTGCTAACAGATACGCATCAAGATCGAAATTGCCTAATTCTAAAATTTGTAAAACACAACCCTGTGCTTCATCCGCTCTGTTGAGCCGGTACAAGAGATTTATTTTCTTTTCCCAGTTTGAAAACATACGTGGTTCGAAAACGCACTCTTTCGTGTACAACTCGAGCGCGTGTTCGGATTTACCGAGCCGATCATAGATAAGTGCAAGCGTTCTTCGAGAACGTCGTTCTTCCGGGTCTATGGTGAGTGCGCGCTCGAGATACTTCATCGAATCATTGTACTTTCCGAGATTATGCAGGACCTTTCCGATTGATACAAGAGCCTCAAGGTCTTTTTCATTCATTGAAAGTAATTTTAATAAAGGTTTTAATGAAGTTTGATAATCACCTAAAATGACATATGAACGAGCGAGGAACAAATGACCTTCGCGTATGTTCGGATCAATTTGGATGGCTAAGTTTGCGTAGCGAATTACTTCGGTATGATTGCTAGCATTGTAGTTGAGTCGTATTAGTGAATTGACTGTATCTAAATCATTCGGTTCATGTTCAAGAAGTCGAAGGTAATATTCTTCTGAGAGGTCAAGTTCCGATTTATTCTTAGCGCAACGCGCTAAAAAACGATAACCATCGAGATTACTGGTATCAAAAGAGAGAATGGAGTGGCAAACTGAAATACATGCATTCCATTCTTTTTTTGAATAATAAGCGCGAATGAGATAACTATGAACCTCAGTTTCCTTTTCAGCTTGTATTCGAGCTTGTCCCAAGGAGATAACAGTGTCAAGGTCCTGAATTTTGTATGCATTTCGAATGAGTAATACAGAGTGTTGTTCTTCCCATGTTTCAATCAACTTTTTTGCTTTCTCGATGGTTACATCGATACGAAGATTTCTCAAAACCAATCGCTCTTCGAGGAGTGTTGGAAGTGTATAATCATCGACTAAAGCCGCACCTAAGGTGAGATCAATGATGGTTCTTTCAGAGAGTTGAGGTTTTTTCCTCCAGAAAAACAATCCCATGAAACCACTCATCCTTCAGCTTCGTGGTACGCAGCAATAACTTCTTCAGGCGTGCCAATACATTTCATTTTGCCATTTTCCATCATAATCATGCGAGAACAAATTTCTTTGAGAAGACCGAAAGAATGGCTTACGAGAACAACTGTATTCGAATCGCCCATCATTTCACGAATTCGTTGTTGGCTTCTCTTTTTGAATCCGGGGTCACCAACGCCAAGCACTTCATCGATAAGAAGAATATCGGGTTTGACTGCTGTTGCGACAGAAATCCCAAGACGGGCTTTCATTCCGGATGAATAAGTTCGGAGTGGTTCATCGATAAACTTCCCTAATTCACTGAATGTGATAATTTCCTCCATCATGGAATCCATAACTTCACGTTCATTTCCGAGCATGCTTCCATACAAGTGGATATTCTCTCGCCCAGTCAAATCTTTGTTCATGCCTACCCCCACACCTGCCAACAATGAAATTTGGCCATTAATTCCAATCCAGCCATTATCGGGCTTGTAAATGCCTGCCATCGTTCGAAGCAATGTAGATTTTCCTGAACCATTGCGCCCAATAATTCCAATAATCTCACCTTTATGAATCGTCAAAGATAGATTCGATAGGCCACAGTTCTGTGGACCTGCTTGAGAGTTCCCAAATGGTTTTAGAAGCATGCGCTTCAAAATTGAGAATGGCCCCTCTTTACGGGGGAAGTTTAGGTCGACTCCTTCAAGTCGTAACACTTGGCTGCTCAAAGACGTTTTACCACCCCTCTAGATGTTGCTGTGAAAATAATTGAACCCAAGAAATACACAATGATTGGAAAGGCTACTGCATAAATGATATGATAAAGTGCGAACTCAGGTATTGTCCCTTGCACTGAATGTTTCATCATAGTAAGTGGAACTACGATTGGATTGAGCATGGCAATATCGATGTAAGGGGAATCGGCACCTGCACGTTCAATCAAAATTTCATATGTCCACATCACCGGAGACACGAAAAACCCTGCTCGAGTGATAAATCGAAAGACATGCGCCACATCTGGGAAAACAACGTTCGCAGAAGCAACCATCAGCCCAGCACCCCATGCAGATACGTAGAGCATGAACATGGCTACAGGTAACATCCATAGTGTGCTGGTTGGTTCTAAGCCTAGGTAAAACATGAATGGGATGATAGTAAGTAAACTGATACTCGAAATAACTAGGTTCGTCCGAGACTCAGAAGCAGAATAAATTTCTAATGAAAATCCTGATTGTTTGATCATGCCGGAATTTGCAGTCAGTGTTGAGACTGTGGAGTTCAAAATTCGTGCAAAGAGGCCATATCCGATGACTCCCAATAGGATAAGCATAGGATAACTCTTATCTTCATAATCCGCTATGATTACAAATAACACATAATAGACCAAAGCTAACAAAGCAGGTTCTAACAAGGTCCACAAATACCCCAATAACGCATTATTGTACCGTTGGTTGAGATTACGATTCACCATATTTTTCAGTAGATACCGATTCTTCGATAGATTCTTCTGAATTTGAAAGGGTGATGAAAGCATCGGGACTTTAGGATGTAAGTCTTTCAAAGATTGGCTTCGTTCATCCGCAGGAGGTGTGTTTGACGCATCTCCCATGGGTTTGGGATTGGCCTCGCATTCTTATGAGTATTCCTTATTCCAGGAATGATTATGCCATTCAAAAGAAACTTGAGGGTGCTCAATGGCGTGGTTTTCTAACTGAAAAAGAGTGGTTTTGAAGAGTTGTTTGTGCTCAGAACGAAAAATCAAGCGCTTCGACAGGATAGGGTTTCTCCATTGAACTGAGGTGATTGCTAATGTTTTGCCAGATTTCTTCTTTCCATCGTTCAGGTATAATCTCTTTTGCAGGAGGATAATACGATGTCCACCAAGAGAAGTCCTGATTCAAGTGTTGTTTTAGGTCCGGAACTTCTGATTCAAGTTGAAGTTGTTGAAGAGCCCACATTGCTTGCGTCGTAGTAGGAAGGGGTCGGCGCTGAAGAAAGGTCTGAATTTCGTTCGCATTAATGTCTAATGGGCGGCCCAGCGGACCGTTTTTGAGAAAACATTTCCAACATTTACCACAACCGTTCGTGCCATCACCTCGTAGACATGAATTAAGATAAGGTAGGATTCCTTCATTTTCACATATTTTCATGGCTCCAGCTTCCGAAACCCCGGCTATGGGAAGCAGAAGATCTAAACCTGCTTTCAAAAACCGTTCTTTCCAGTATTGGAAATAATGTGTTTCCGAGAATTCACGAAATGTCCTACCTTTTGTTAGCCAAGTATTGTCTAATGGCATTCCAAACGCAATGGCTCCTATATCGAAGTGATCTGCGAGGAGTATCAAATGGGTTGCACATGCAAAATCTGAAGAAAAACCTATTTGCTTGAAATGATACGTACGGATGAGTTCATGATTTGAAGAAATAACAATAACTCTTTTTTGCTTTTCGTGTCTCATAAATTCAAGTAGGCGATCGGCATTACGATGATCGAGACTACACTCAAAATTTCTCCGATGATACCCCAAAATTGTATTTTCCGGCATAATTAATGCCGCTGCGGTTGAATCTGTGCCTGCTGAAAAGGACAACGATGGTAAAGTACCCAATTGTCGAGTCCCCTCAAAATCGCTACGTGTCAATTTGTGCCAAGGAGATAATAGTATTTCTGCAGTCAGCCTTAACAAATCGGGATGTGTATCTGACAGGACGAACTCCTTTGGCATATCCCAGTGTGTCCACCCATGTGGATGAATCATCCAAAGCCGAGAACCTTCCTGAATGAAATTTTGAATATAATCCTCATCATTCCATTGAATATCGGATTTTTCTGGCACTGGTTGTGAACGATGGATCGTCATAATTCGTGGGTGATGAATATTCTTCTCACCTTTCTGTTTACGGGAAAAATAATTTGCTTTGTCAGATAATTCTTGAAAGCTATTCCCCCATACTGAATTTAGACGGATAACTTCTGAGTAAACATCTTGATTGAAATAAGAACGGATGATTACACTTCGTGCTAATTTCTTCTCTTTGGGTATTTTTACAATTTTGTAAGCATGGAGTTTCGCTTTTTCCCAATTTCCTTTATTATAGGAGCGGCGCATCAACGTTCGCCGAATCATGATTTGAGTTCCAAGTGTATATTATCAAGTTGTTCCAAGATAAGCCATTTTGTGTGCGATGTACCGAAGGATATGTAATCGCCAAGCGTTTATTTGGTAGTATGGGGAATCTATTGATTACTGGCAGTGCTGGTTTTATCGGTAGCACACTTGCCAAAATCGCTCTTGAAGGCGGATGGAATATTCGAGTTGAAGAGTTAGCACGCGAGCGACTACGTTTGAGATGAGGATTATGCATATTTATTGGTTCACTGGGCGTTCACTCAAGGACCTTTGCTCAACAACCCAAGCATCTCTAGCTTCGGGATTAATCAAACGAGGGTAT
>Ga0114997_10002992_pt1 | contig 13399 bp, 10 predicted proteins | sample ArcticOcean_MG_C_2_FD_87045 | JGI IMG/M metagenome (GOLD analysis project Ga0114997, IMG submission 87045) | Marine microbial communities from western Arctic Ocean - ArcticOcean_MG_CB4_136 | ecosystem: Environmental > Aquatic > Marine > Oceanic | place: Arctic Ocean: Canada Basin | collected... | reverse complement strand
GAAAATGTTATTTTTGAAAAAATAAATTCTGAAGATGCGATCAATTTAATTAGTTCTAAATTTTTCATCAAAAACGTTCAATTTATAGAAAATAAGTCTGATTCAATAGATTTTGACTTTAGTACAGGAGAAATGGAAAATGTAAATTTTAGATATATTGGAAATGATGCAATAGATTTTTCTGGGTCAAAAGTGAATATCAAAAATGCATCATTTTTTAATATTGAAGATAAGGCTATAAGTATAGGAGAAAATTCAAATGTTAAAATTGAAAATATTAATGCAACCAATTCTAACGTCGGTATAGCTACAAAAGATGGCTCAATAGTTTATGCTGAAGGTATTATTATGGATAGTGTGAAAATTCCATTTGCTGCATTTAATAAAAAATTTGAATACGGAAACTCTTTATTATACCTAAAAAATATTGGTATAGATAATTACAAAGAAAAATGGCTGGTAGATAACAACTCAAAAATATTTTATGAAAATACACAAGTAGGTAAAATTTCAAAGGATATAGTGAAAATTATCTATAAAAAGTCTTTAAATTAAAAAAAATTTTATGGAACAATCAAGTAATGAAATAAAAAGGTATGAGAGAAAATGGGTTTATAAAGGCCAAGACAATTTACAAATTATTAATGCATTAATTAGATCTAAATTTTTTTTCAATTTTCAGTATACCAACAGGCAAGTTAATTCAATTTATTTTGATGATGCTCATTACTCATCCATACGAGAAAATCTTGATGGTGTAAGTCAAAAAGAGAAATATAGAATCCGATGGTACGGTAATAAAACTAATTTAAATAATGCACAACTTGAGATAAAAAAAAAAATAGGTTTTGAAACAACAAAAAAAATCAAAAAAATAGATAAATTAAAAAATTTGAATATATTAAATGATGAATCTTTAAATAGTATAGAAAATTTTACAAATGATACTTTAAATTTAAAAAAGAAAATTATCCCACTATTGACAACTCACTACAATAGAGAATATTTTGTATCTAACAATAAACTAATAAGAGCAACACTCGATCATAACCTAGAAAGTTATGATCTTAGAATAAATGGAAATAAGGATATATTAAAAAATTACTACAATAATAAAGTTCTTGAAATAAAATATGATATTAGCTTAGATAATTTTGTAAGGGAAAATTTAAAAACAATATCTGTTAGATTATCAAAAAATTCAAAATTTGTTAATTCTGCAATAGAGGAAGCTTTTTTTTATAATTAGATTTGATAAAGTTAAAGTAGGATCAGATGAAATTATAAAAATTTTAAAAGAAAAGTTTTTTATAAATTATGAACAATAACAAATTTACCAAAAACAAAAAGCAAGTACTAAGAGAATTTAATAAAGAAAAATATTTTAATGTATATAATTTTTTTAAAAATAAAAAATCTGTATCAATAAAAGATATTGATAAGTTTTTTTGTAAAAATAAAAGAGAGTATGAAAGACTTAAAAAAGAAAAAAAAATTATTATTAATTATATATCGAAATTTACAAAAAAAACTAAAAATATTGTAGACCTAGGATGTGGATATGGGTCTAAGTCTTTTGGTTTAATTTCTAAAAAAAAATTCTCAAAAAAAAATTTTTTCTTATTAGATCTTGCTTCCAACAGTATTAATATTCTCAAACTGCTAATCAAATGTATGAAAAAAGATGTACCAAGAATAAGATATAATATTTGTGACTTTTATAATCATAAAAAAATTGGAATTAAAATTCCAAAAAATTCTTTAATTTTTACGTCTTACTCTCTTCATTATAAACGAAAGCTAAATGATAATTTTTTAAAATTGATAATAAGACTTAAACCTAAATTTGTCATACATTTTGAGCCAATATTTGAGCATATCGTAGAAAAAACATATAGTAATGAAAAAATTAAAAAATATTTTTTAAAAAATAATTATTCTTTAAATTTATTATAAATTTTAAAAAAATATGAAAAGCTAAAAAAGATAAAAATTATTTTTGAAAAAAAAAAAATATTTGGTGTAAATAAACTTTTGCCATTTTCAATTATAGTATGGAGAAGAACTAACTAAATGTTTTTTTTAAAACATCTAAATTAGACCATACTTTTTGAAAACATTTAATAACTAAATCAACTTCTTTTTTATTATATTCATGAACACAAAGTTCAATCAAAATTAATTTATCTTTATTCATTTTTTCTGCGACAGGACAAACACCTTCTCCATATTTTACATTTCTTTCACAAATTTCAGAATTCCATGGAAATCCTTTTGTCCCATATGCAAGTTTTTTTTTATACATTGGTAAAAGATGTAAATTAAAATACTTATCTAAAATATTTTCTAAACCTTCAGCTTTAAGTGCATCAAAAATTATTTTTTTATTTACCTTTGTAATTTTTTCATCAATCTGTATTGCATAAATGTAGAATGAATGAGTGCAGTTTTTTTCAATTAATGGTATTTTAATCCCTTTTAATCTTTTAAGATTTGTACTTAATTGTTTTGCAATTTCTTGTCTTCTAGAAACTTTTAATTTTAATTTTTTAAATTGCTCTAAACCAATTGCAGATTCTATCTCTCCAAGTCTAAAATTATGCCCAATCATGTTGGGTGTATTGTTATTAACAGTTTCATCTACAACTGCCTCAGCATGATTTCTAATAAGTCTTAATCTTTCAGCATATTTTTTATTATTAGTTACTAAAATTCCACCTTCACCTGTATTAATATGCTTGTGGCAGTTTAAACTGAAACCCCCTATATCTCCAAAAGTTCCAGCATATTTTTTATTATAAAAAGCACCTGGTGCTTGGGCTGTGTCAGATATTACTTTGAGATTATTTTTTTTTGCTATTTTTAATATTTCTCGCATTTTTGTTGGGTGTCCAAATATATCTACTACAATTATAGCTTTAGTTTTTTTAGATATATTTTTTTCTATAGATTTTGGGTCGATTGTATAAGTTTCTTCATCTATATCGGCAAATACAGGTATTGCATTCCAATGTAGAATAGCTGTTGCTGTGGCACACATGGTCCATGTGGTTACTATAACTTCATCTCCAGGCTCAACACCAATAGAGCCTACAGCGGCCACTAAACCTGAGGTCCAGGAATTTGTCGTTATTGCATACTTTACTTTAAAATAATTTTTTAAATATTTTTCAAATTTTTGAACTTGTTCACCGCCATAAAATTTTGGGTCTTTTTCGCCTAAAAAATCAGATAACACTCCTTTATTCAAAACTTTTAATGCGGCTTTTTTTTCTTCTTTACCAATTGATACATATTTTTTAAATTTTTTTTTAATAACTTTTTTACCATTTAATATAGCTAATTTATTTGATTTCATAATTTTAGATTAATTTACTAATAACTTTTAACGTTTCAATCGCTTTATCTCCAGAACATAAATGACTTTTTTTATTTTTAAAATTTAAATATATCTCCCTTAAAACATTTAATTGATAGTTATTAATATCATTATAAATTATAGTTTTTTGTGGATCTGGCAAATAGTCCTCTCCAAAAGTTTTATCTAAAATAGCTTTTTGATAGGTTATTTTCTCTCCTCTTTCACTATATTCAATTCTTCCATTTGATGAGATCAGCTCAATAGAAGCATAAGTGAAATTCTCAATATTTAAACCAATAAATACAATATCTGTTTCTTTAAATTTTAAAGTAAAACTAGTACCTTTTGAAAATTTTTTTTTTTTATCTAATTGAATTTTTTTCACACCAATCACGTTACCAAACCAATATTGAAGTAAATTTATTAAATGCGATGCTTGATTTAAAGTAGTACCATCATAAAACACTATACCTTTGGTTTGTTTTTTAAAGTTTTTATTTATTATTTTTTTTACTTTTATAACTCCAGGGTCAGAAATTCGCATATAGTTTACAAATAACTTAATGTTTTTTTTTTTTAATTCATTTATAGTTTTTTGTGATTGATAATAATTGTTACCAAATGGCTTTTCACAAAGAATTGTTTTAATAGATTTGTGTTCTTTAATTAATTCTTTAATAATCTTGGTATGTGAATTTGTAGGAGAACAAATTATAACAAATTTCGGAAAAACTTTATTCTTTAATTGTGATAAATTTGCATAGCCTTTAATTTTTAATTTTTTAACAATCTTTTTTCTTCTTTCATTATTTGGTTCTACAAAAGCAGATAGTTTAAACTTTTTATTTTTATAAAGAGACCTATAATGAGTTAATATATCTTTTTTATTATACTCATTATATCCATAAGCTATTTTACCAAAGCCAATTATAATAGTTTCTATTTTATCATTTTTTTTCATTAATCAAATCCTTAAAACTTATTATTTTATTATGTGGTAGTTCACAATTTTTTTTTCCTGGAATACAACTTATAACTTTTTTATTTGCTAACAATCCTAAGACTAATGCAATAGTATTAATGCCGACAATTATATTACTTTTCATAATATCAAAAAAAATATTATTTTTATTAGAAATATAAATTTTTTTTGAAATTTTTTTCAGTTTAACAAATTTAGACTTATTTTCTGCAGGATGAGGCCTAATTTGTATATTTTTATATCTTAATTTTGAGATATCTAGGTTTTTTAAAAAATACTTTATACATTCAATTTCGTCGTAATGTTTTTTAAGATCTTTACTTACTGGTTCAGACAAAAATAAAATGTTGTTATTACAATTTTTTTTATTAAATTTTTTTTTATATGCTAAAAAATCAAAAAAAAGAGGATTCCCTTTTATACTCACGTTTCTTAGATTGTTTTTTTTTGCAATATCTAATGCATATTTATCACTTACCCATACTTCATCAGGTCTAACCATCTTTTTTCTTTTTAAAAACCGTTCACGATATTCAACCCAATGGTCAATATATGCGATTATTTTTTTTTTATGTTTTTTAGCAAAAAGTATAGCATTTTTTTCATAATCACTAGATGTACCTGTAGAACACAATATCCAATCAGAAATTTTAATTGCTTTCTTGTAATCTATTATCTTTTTATTTTTAAATTTTTTCTTAAAGATTTTGACAGCTGGACCTGTGCCTGCTAAACAAAATTTTTCTTTTTGTTTTGAGGCATATCTGCTAATAAATTCAGCTCCACCTGCATCTCTACTAATTAATGCTATCATTATCTAAAAATTGACAAATTTATATTTAAAATGATTTTAATTTATAATCATTTAAAGGTATATAAAAAACTATGGAATTTGCAGTTTTAATTCAGGCTCGTTTAGGATCTTCAAGGTACCCAGAAAAAATTTTAAAAAAAATTGATCATAGAAGTATAATTGAATATATGATCGATCAGATACTAAAAATACTCCCACGTAACACAATAATAATCAACACAACTAGTTCAAAAAAAGATGATTTGCTTGTAAAGGAAATAAAACAAAAAAAAATAAGTATATTTAGAGGTTCTGAGTTAAATGTTTTAAGTAGATATATAAAATGTGCAAAAAAATTTAACGTAAAAAATATAATTCATCTTACATCAGATTGTCCTCTAGTAGATATAAATTTAATTTTAAAAATGAAAAAAATTTTTTTAAACAAAAAAATAGATTATTTAGCAAATACATATCCTCCTGATAAAAGTACCTTTCCTGATGGAACTGACATTGAAATATATAAATATCAATCTCTATTAAAACTTCAAAAACTTTCAAATTTAGATGAAGACAAAGAACATGTAACTAATTTTTTTTGGAAAAATAAAAAAATTTTTAAAACAAAGATTATCAAAAATCAAAAAAACTTATCAAGTTTCAAGTATAGTGTGGACTATAAAAATGAAGTGACTTTACTAAGGGGAATTCTTAAAATACTAAAAAAAGAAAAAATTAAGCCTAACTTTGAAAACATTGTAAAAATTATAAAAAGTAAAAAAAACTTCTATAAAATATCTAATACAAACCTTAAAAAATTCAAATTAAATAGAAAAGATTTATATTAAATGATGATAGAACTCAAAAAGAGATTAAATATAATTAAAAAATCTAAAAAAATAAAAGTTTTTTACTTTGGTAATACTGTTAAAAAAGAGTCAAATAATTTTTATATAACTGAAATTAAAGAAAATAAAAAATTTATATATTTTGGTGCGGTAATCTTTAATAATTACCATGCAAAAAAAATCGCTAAAATAATTGATGGGAATGTAGATTTTGCCTTAATTGATGTTGAAAAAAAAGTTGTTTCAAAAAATAAATCTATTTATATAAATATTGAAAGATCTGTAAAAGATGTTTTAAAAAATACAAAAATATTTACCTACAAGGGTAATGATTTGACTGTTCAAGCATGTGAAACACTTATTAATTATATCTATCTTAATGATGTTAGAGGCATTGGTGGAAAAAATATATTAGTTTTAGGCTCTGGAAATATTGGCTTTAAGATTTCGCAGAAACTTGTTGAAAGTGGAGGCAATGTTTACATGTACAGAAGAAATCAAAAAATATTAGAAAAAACAGTTTTTACAATTAATGCTCTTACGCCTAAAGCAACAGTGGCTAAAGCAAGAAAAATAAAATCTTTAAGTCTTAATCTTAACAAGTATGATTTAATAATTGGAACAACAAATGGTGAGCCGCTGATTAATAAAGAGCATATAAAGAAATTAAAAACAAAATTAGTTATCATTGATGTTGGAAAGGGTATTTTAAAAAAAGAAGCTTTAGATCTTGCAATTAATCAAAATATAAGTTTATTTAGGCTCGATATAACGCCAGCTTATGATGGTTATTTAGAGAATGTCTATTCAACTGAAAAACTAAATAATATAAACTTGATTAAATCAAAAATAGTTAAAAATTTAGAACTTGTAAAAAGGGGTATTTTGAGTAAAGAAGGCTCGATTATCGTTGATAATGTTATATTTCCAAAAAAAATATATGGAATATCCGATGGTAAGGGGAGTTTTAAAAAAACTAATAATAAAAAGATTTTTGAAATTAAAAAAAAATTGTTAATAAAATAAAATGGAAAAAAAAGGAAATGTAATAATACTTGGTGCTGGTCCTATAGGATTAATTACAGGTTGGTTTTTAGCAAAAAAAAATTGGAACGTCAAAATATTTGAAAAAAATTCTATAGTTGGTGGAATGTGTCGGTCATGGAAATGGAGTAAGTTTACAGTTGATACTGGTCCTCATATTTTTCACACTCCAGACAAAAAAATGATGGAATTTTGGAAAAAAAATTTTGGTCATTTGCTTGTTGAAGATAAATTTTGGGCAAAAAACACTTATGATGAAAACTTCTCAACACTATACAATTATCCTTTTTCAGTTGAAGGATTTAAAAGCTTTAATCAAGCAGATAAACAAAAAGTATTAAAAGAAATAAAATCTTTAAAAAAAAGCTCTTTGTCTACAAATTTTGATGAGCATGTTAAATCTCAGGTAGGACCTACTCTAGCTAAAATGTTTTTTAAGAATTACCCAGAAAAGATATGGGGTATAAGCACAAAGGAAATGACGGCTGAATGGGCACCTAAAAGAATATCATTTAGAAAAAAAATTGAGCCTTTTTATGCCAAAGAATATGCTGCTGTTGGTAAGTATGGAACTGGTTCAGTTTATGAATATATAAAGAATAAATTTTTAAAAAATAAAGGAAAAATTTTTCTTAATCATACAGTTAAGTCTTTAAATAACGAAAACCATAGAATAAAAAAAATTACATTTACTAATAATAAAGAATTAGAAGTTTCTGATAATACAATAATAATCTCTAGTCTTCCTATTACCTTAACATCTAAATTTTTGGGTTTTAAAAGTGATTTGAAATTTAGAGGAGTTAGAACTGCATATATAGCTGTTAACAAAAAAAGAGTCTTACCAAAAAAATGTAACTGGATATATTATTCTTCCAAAGAGATAATATTTAATAGAATTTCTGAACACAAAACAATGACAAAATTTATTTCACCAAGTGATGTAACATATTTGAGTGCAGAAATTGCATATTCTAAAAATGATAAGATTGATAAACTTGAGCTCAAAGAAATAAGAAAAAAAGTTATTGGTGATTTAATTAAAACAGGATTAATATCAAATGAAAAAGAAGTTTTTGATTTCTCAGATAATAAAGAAGATTTTGTTTATCCTGTACAGTTTACAAATTACAAATATGAACTGTCTAAAACATTTAATAATATATCAAAATTTAGACAATTGTACTCTTTAGGTACTGGTGGTGAATTTAATTATGCTGATAGTCAAATATTATTTCATAAATCCATGGATTTAGTAAATATACTGTGTGATAAACATTCAGTAGAAACTCAAGTTCAGCAAAATCATATTGAAACAGTGCTTAATAAAAATGTTGTCTTAGGAAAAAAAACTGTCGGTGATGGATATTTACCCTACATAATTGCTGAAGCTGGTTTAAATCACAATGGTGATGTTGATTTAGCAAAAAAACTTATTGATGAAGCAGTTAAAATTAAATGTGATTCAATAAAGTTTCAAACTTTTACAGCTAAAAGTAGGATTTCTAAGGAAGCCAAATCTGTAAAATATGCAGAGGAAGCAGATGGTTTACAAGAAAATATTTATGAAATGTTTGAAAGACTTTCACTTAATGAAAAAGCACATCGTGAAATTTTTAATTATGCAAAAAAAAGAGGTATTGAAATATTTTCAACTCCATTTGATGAATACAGTGTTGATTTTTTAGATAAACTGGGTGTAAATTTTTATAAGGTTGCATCTGTTGATCTTGTAAACTTACCATTAATTAAAAGAATAGGAGAAACTGGGAAGCCTTTGATTTTATCTACAGGTATGGGAACTATTTCACTTGTTGAAGAAGCTGTTGAGTGTTTTAAAAATACAGGAAACAAAAATCTAATACTTTTACATTGCCTCTCTAGCTACCCAGCAAATGAAAAAGAGATGAATTTAAATGCTATAAAAACACTGAAAACAAACTTTAATATCCCTGTTGGATTATCAGACCATTTTCCTGGATTAGAAATGTCATATATGTCTCTAGCATTAGGCGCTAATATTATTGAAAGGCACTTTACCTTGAATAAGACGTTTGAAGGCCCAGACCATATCCTTTCCAGTGAACCTGAAGAGTTTAAGCAACTAATGAATATTGCTAGGAATACCAACTCAATTCTGGGTGATGGACAAAAAAAAATACAGCCAAGTGAATACGTTGTAATCAACTCTCAAAGAAAAAGTATTTATGCATCAAAAAAAATTAAAAAAGGAGAAAAGTTTTCACATAAAAATCTTTGTATCAAGGGCCCTGGAGGAGGAATCTTGCCTAAATATTTAAATTTGATAATTGGCAAAAATGCTAAACATGAGATTCTTGAAGATTTTCCAATTGAATGGAAAAGTTTATAATAGGGTCAAATTTTAATTAGTTTAGAATTTTTTAATGAATATACCTTGTCACAATTTTTAAACGCACTCATTCTATGAGAAATAATAATTATAGTTATTTTGCCACTTAAATTATATATGTCTTCTAAAATTAAAGATTCATTTTTTACATCTAAAGAACTGGTTGGTTCATCTAAAATTAAAATCTTTGGTTCAAAATATAAAGATCTTGCTATACCTATTCTTTGTTTTTGACCACCCGATAACCTCATGCCTCTATCACCAACAAAAGCATTTTCTTTATTTGGTAGTGACTCAATAAAATCAGATAATTGAGCCATGTTAATTGATTTATTAAATCTTTCATTGTTAAAACGATCCATATTTTCACCAAATGCTATGTTTGCTTTAATTGTATCATCTAATAGATATATATCTTGTGGAACATACCCTACTTGATGCTGCCAATTAATCTCATCATTATGAATATTTACTCCATCAACTAATATTTCTCCTTTAGAGGGTTTAGATAAACCACTTATCAAGTCTAAAAAGGTACTTTTTCCTTCTCCAGATTCACCTGACAATCCAATAATATCACCTTTATTAATTTTTAATGAAATATCGTTAAGTATTATTTTGTCTGTACCTGGATAAGAGTAAGTTAAATTATTAATTTCTATTGAGTCATTAAAATAAATTTTTTTTTTTGGATTTTTATTATTATAAAGTTTTTTTTCTTGAACCTTCATCTCTTTTAGTTCTCTAATTATTAATTCAAAAGATGGTAATTGATACTTTATTGTAGCTATTGATGATGAGATCGTATTAAAACTTGGAATAAGCCTAACACCTGAAACCGCTATTAGGGCAATTAAGGGTACAAAATTTTCCATCTCTCTGTCTGAATTTACAAAAATTATTGAAATTATAACAACTGCAGAAATGGTAATCACTTCTAAAAAAAACCTTGGAAGTGTAACAATGAATGATTGGATGAAATTATATTTTTCAATTATTTCAGTATTAAATTTAAATATATCAAACATAAATTTTTCTTTATTTAAAATTTTAACTTGCTTAATCGAGCCAATACCATGATTTAATGCTTTTATCTGCTTGCCCCAATAATCTTGGATTTTCTGACCTCTAATTTTAGACCCGCTCCTTGTAAAAAGAAAAAATAAAAAAGAAAAAAAACCTAAAATTGAAAATATAAATATAGACACATATGTATCTGCATAGATTAAAAGAAGAAATATCATTACCATAATTAATAACTCTTTAATTAAAAGTATGTACCCCATTACATAATAAACAGCCTTACTAACTTCACTTGTTATATTTCTGACTAGATCTGCTGAATTTCTTCTAATGTGAAATTCATAATCTGATTCTATATAACTTTTAAACATTTTATTATAGAGATTGGTTCTAATTCTTTTTATAATGATTCCGTTAAAGTAACTTAAAAAGCCTAAATAAATATTTTTAATTAAAAAAATAATAAATATTCCAATTGATGCATACAAAATTAAAGTTTTTTTATCTAAGTTTAAAATGAAATCAAAATTATAATTTGAAGGAATCTTTCCAAATATCAAATTAGGATCAACAACAATACTGGCAAATATTGGTATTGAGCTTATACCTAGCATTTCTATAAATGTGGAAAAAAGCAATAATATAAATAGAATAAATAAATTTATTCTATCTCTATTGTCTGAAATGATCTTAAAATTTTTATACACGGAAATTTTTAATAAATTATATTTAATTAATTGGGTAAAATATACATTTGTTGATTTCTTTGTAAATACTAATAAATTAGTTCATTCTTAATTAATCATTTTTTAGGTTAAATATTTATAAAATATAAAATAAGTCGAAATTAATAATAAATTAATATGATAGATCTTTCCAATTTACTAAAATCATTAAAAAAAAAGAACGTATCTTTTTTTTGTGGCGTGCCTGACAGTATACTAAAAAGCCTATCTATTTATCTTAATAAACAAAATAAAAAAAAACATATAATTTCTACAAATGAAGGTTCGGCAGTTTCACTTGCAATAGGCTATCATCTAGCAACAAATAAAATTCCATGTGTTTATCTTCAAAATTCAGGATTAGGAAATGCTATCAATCCTTTAATTTCATTAGCACATAAAAAAGTTTATTCCATTCCAATGTTGTTATTAATAGGATGGCGAGGCTCTCCAAATTCAAATGACGAACCTCAACACATGGTGAAAGGTAAAATTACTCCAAATATTTTAAAACTTCTTGGCATAAAATATTTTATTTTAAGAAATGAACAAGAACTTAATAAACTTGAAAAATTGATTTCTTATTCTAAAAGAAAAAATGAACCTGTCGCTTGCTTAATTGAAAAAAATATAATTAAGCCTATAAAATATAAAGCTAATACTATTAATAAAAATTTGCTTTTTAGAAAAGAATTTATTAAAGAGTTTTTAAAGTTGATACCATCAAAATCAAAGATAATTTCAACAACAGGTTATACATCAAGAGAATTATTTCAAATAAGAAAAGATAATAAAATAAAAAAAGCAAAAGACTTTTATATGGTTGGAGGTATGGGTCATGCTTCAATTGTTAGTTTGGGGTTTTCTCTTAATTCAAATAAACAAATTTTTTGTCTTGATGGTGATGGCTCATTGTTAATGCACATGGGTGCATTAAGAACAATTGGAAATTTTTCGAATAAAAATTTCAAACATATATTATTTAATAATAATGCTCATGAGTCTGTTGGAAATCAAGCTACAACATCAGATAAAATTAAATTTGATAAGCTTGTTAATGGTCTTGGCTACAAAAAATATTTTATAATTAAAAAAAATAATAACTATAAATCTATAATTAAAAAATTTATTAAATCATCAGGACCTTCTTTTTTAGAAGTTAAAACTAGTGTAGGGTCTTTAAAAAATTTGATTAGACCTAAAAACCTTATTAATGTCAAAAAAAATTTTAAATCAAAATAATGAGACAAACAAATTTACCATATGGAAACTTAAGAATTTTTTTAAGACATAATAAATTTAAAAAAATATTTATACTTACTGGTAAAAATTCCTTTTATAAATCAAGTGCTGATAAAATTTTAGAAAAAACACTTATTAAACAAAATAAAAAAATTTTTTTTAAAAAATCGTTGTTTCCAGAAATTAAAGAATTAAAAATTATAATTAAAAACATAAGAGACTATAAGCCTGATTTAATTATAGCAATTGGAGGTGGTTCAGTCATGGATTATGCAAAAATTGCAAATGTGAAAAATATTGAAACTAAATTAAAAACCAACATAACACTTGGTAATAATAAATTAAAAGACAATTACACAACACTAATTGCAATACCAACTACAGCAGGCTCTGGGTCAGAAGTTACCTCAAATGCAGTAATATACATTAGAAATACCAAATATTCTGTTGAGGGAAATCACTTGATTCCTAATTATTATTATTTGATGCCTGAATTAGTAATTGGAAATAAAAAAACGATCAAATCTTCATCTGGCTTTGATGCAATATCTCAAGCCGTAGAGTCTATGCTTTCTGTAAAATCTACTAAAGAAAGCCTGATTTACTCAAAAAAATCTTTGGAATTTTCATTAAAAAACTACATCAAATTTTTAGAAAAACCAAGTTTAAACAATGCATCTTTAATGTCGAATGCTGCAATGCTAGCTGGGAAGGCTATTAGTATAAGTAAAACAACAGCTCCACATGCTGTTTCTTATCCCTTTACAGCATTATATAATATTAGTCATGGACACGCGGTATCTTTAACTTTTGAAAAATTCTTGAAATTTAATTACCTAAATCAAAATAAATCTATTTGCGCATTTGACCTAGAAAAAAGATACCTGGATATATTTAAGATTTTTAAAGTGAAAAATATATATGAACTAGAAAAATATATAAAAAATCTTAAAACTAAAGCAAAACTAAGTGATGATTTCAATTTACTAAATATAGATATTAAAAATAAT
>Ga0114997_10002991_pt1 | contig 13402 bp, 13 predicted proteins | sample ArcticOcean_MG_C_2_FD_87045 | JGI IMG/M metagenome (GOLD analysis project Ga0114997, IMG submission 87045) | Marine microbial communities from western Arctic Ocean - ArcticOcean_MG_CB4_136 | ecosystem: Environmental > Aquatic > Marine > Oceanic | place: Arctic Ocean: Canada Basin | collected... | reverse complement strand
ATAGCCGGCAATGTCCTACTCTTCCGTGCCTTAAGACAAAGTACCATCGGCGCTGAAGGGCTTGACTTCCGAGTTCGGAATGGGATCGGGTATTACCCCTTCGCAATAATCACCGGCGTGAGTTTTATACATTAATTATAAATTTTGTAAACACTAATAAAAAGCTATTTATCTAATCTATATTTGCACTTATTTTGTCATTTGTGGTGCAGCTTGAAGGTAATGCTCCTTCCACCTCTCGAATGTCAATCGAGCACTCTACTTCTGAGCTAAAGCTGCAAGATACAATAATTAATAAGAGACTAACTGATAATAGAATAATTTCAATCTATCAAAAAATCTAATAAATTTTTTAAATTAAATATCTTTTCTTAAAATCGAATACAAAACCACATAAACTAAAATATTAATTAATAATAAAAAAACTAAGGTTTTGGTATAGAAGTAATAATTAAATCCTATAGAAAAAATTATTAGATTATAAACATTAATTAAAATACCTGTTGTCGTATTAGCTACATTATGTTTATTAATTTTTTTATTTAAAAAAATAAATAATAAATGATGTAGATGAAGATTGTCAGGCTTTGATGCTGGAACTTTATTTATTTTTTTTCTTATAATAGAAAATAGATTTTCGAATACAGGGTACCATAACAGCAGGGCAATAAAGAATGGTGATATAGATAAGTTATTATTAATAAAATTAATTAACAAAAAACCGACTGAAAAAGCTAATAAGTAAGATCCGTTATCTCCAAGATAAAGTTTTCCTAAAAAATTAAAAATAAATATTATGGATAAACATATACCTATTACCTCTAGTGGTAATGTATCGAAATTTAAATTTAGATAATTAATTAATAATAGAAGTGTAAAAATTACTAAAAGATAATATCCAATAACAAGAGTATTAACTCCATCTAAAAAATTAGATCCATTAATTAAAATTAAAATACAGAGTAGAGTAAATAAAAAACTAATATATTTTATTGAAAGCAAATTGTCAAAAAAAACTAAATTTAATGAAATTATAAATATTTTCGAAAAAAATAAAAAAAAAGAAACAATTAGCAACTGTAAAATAAATCTTTTGATAGGGGAATTAAGAGTTTCGTTATCAGAAAATAAGCCAAGAAAAAAAATAAATAAAAAAAATATTTTATCAATATAGTCAAAGTAAGGAATTAAAAATATTAAACAAATTAATAGTATTATACCACCTGAATATGGAACTGATAATTTGCTCGCTGTAAAGTTCTTGTGTGCTAATAGTTTTTTATTATCTATAAAAAAATTAAATTTAATTAATATAAAGTTTATTAATGATGTAATTACAAATAATAGTAATGATACTAATACAAAAAACATCTAATTATTTAACTAATATTTCCTTTTTGGCTAATTTTAGATCTCCATCAATCATATCTTTTACAAGTTCATGAAATGTATATTTTGGTTTAAATTTTAATTTCTTGAGCGCTTTCGTGGCATTCCCTTTTAAATAATGCACTTCATTCGGCCTAAAATATTTTTTGTCAATTTTTACAATAATTTCTTTTTTGTTATCTTTTAATATGTATCCAACTTCATTAAGTCCTTTTCCCTGCCAAAAAATTTTCATCTTTAATATTTTGGAAGCTATATTTACAAATTCTCTAACACTATAGCATTTACCGGTTGCTATAATATAATCCTCAGGTTTTTTTTGTTGTAATATTCTCCATTGCATTTCTACATAGTCTTTTGCATGACCCCAATCTCTTAGAGAGTTTATATTTCCCAAATAAAGGATTTCTTTTGAGCCAAGTTTTTTACGAGTGAGAAATCTCGTAATTTTTCTTGTAACAAATGTTTCGCCTCTTCTTGGGCTTTCATGGTTAAATAATATGCCATTACATGCAAATAACCCATATGACTCTCTATAAACTGAGGTCATCCAATACGAGTATAGCTTTGAAACGCCATAAGGCGATTTGGGGTGAAATTTTGAATTTTCATTAAATATTGATTTATTATACGTCTCTCCGAATAATTCTGAGGTACTTGCTTGATAAAATTTTACATTTTTGATCTTTAAAAATCTCAAGGCTTCTAAAATTCTTAAAGTTCCAATTCCAGATACTTGTGACGTATACTCCGGGTTATCAAAAGAAACACCAACATGACTTTGTGCACCTAAATTATAAATTTCATCAGGTTTGTACTTATGAATTATATTATATATGCTGTTACTATCAGTAAGATCTCCATGGTGTAAAAAAAAATTTGTTTTATTATGCGGGTCAACATAAAGATGGTCTATTCTGGATGTATTGAAAGATGATGATTTTCTAATAATTCCATGGACAATATAGTTTTTTTTAAGAAGTAGCTCTGCAAGATAAGATCCATCTTGTCCAGTAATTCCAGTTATAAGGGCTATTTTTTTTTTCATTTTTTATAGGATTATTTGTACTGTCATTTTTAAGTAAAACAAGAAATATGTTTAACGTAAATAGATATTCATTTTTTTAATTAAAGCATAAATAGTCAATCTCAATGTAAAATAACAAGATTTTATTAAAGAAAATTTTTGATGTATATAATAAAGTTTAAATGCATCAAGTACCCTTTGAAATATTGATGATGACAATGAATTTTTAGTTTGCCTCCAGTAAGATAAATTTTTATTAAAACCATAAAAAATTTTTTTATGTTTTATAATTTTTAACCATAGTGAATAATCCTCTTTCGTTTTTAAAGATGGAAAATTATTTTTTTTGAATAAAGATCTATTGCAAATAACCGAGGACAAACCGATGTCACAACTTTTAATTAAATCATCATAATAAATTTTATCTTTAACCTTAAAACTTCCTTTTATTTTAAAATTATCATCAATAATTTGATAGTTAGTATGAGTAAAATCATAGTTATTTTTTTTCATATATAGTAATTGATCTTTAAGTTTATTTTTTTTCCAAATATCATCAGAATCGCAAAAGGCAATATATTTTCCTTTTGCAACTTTAATCCCTTTATTTCTCGAAAATCCTGCACCTATATTATTTTGATTAATTATTATTTTTTTATTTTTAATCAATTTTAAACAATTTTTAACAAATTTTATTTCATTATGATTTTTATCATCATAAATTAATATAACTTCATAATGTTTATACGTTTGATTTTTAATAGATTGTATAGTGGAGGATAAAAAATTTTTCTTCCTATAATAAGGTATTATTATACTAATGATAATTTTTTTATTACTTTTTGGCATTTTTTTGCTAAATGAAACTATAATTAAATAATAATTTTTAATAGATAAAGAACTTTAATGTTATTAGCAATTTATTTTTTTAAAAGACCTTATATAATATTAATTTAAATATATAATTTTATCTTTAATTTTAATCATTAATATATGAAAAAGCAAATATCAAAAAAAACATATATAATTTCAGCAATATTATTTTGTTTTTACTTAACGCTACTTTTTGGTTTTTTTATCAATGAAAATTCTAGTGGTGGTGCGATGCAAGATTTTAATCATCATATGAAAATCGTTTTTGCTTTTGATGCTAATTTTTTTGATTCTGTGTCTAATTATAGAAAATTTAATAACAATCACTCACCGTTGTTTATTATTTTCTTATTATCTATTTATAAAATTGTTGGCGATGTAGATATACTTAGATTCGTATTCTTACATTTTTCACTTTTAATTCCTCTATTGTTTTATTTCTGCCTAAATGAAATCTACGTAAATCAAAAAAAAATAAATATAATACTATTATCATCTGTAGTTTTCTTATCACCTTATTATAGGTCATTATCGATATGGCCCGGTAGTGAAATCATCTCAGTTATTTTTTTATTATTATCATTCTTATTTTTTATTAAATTTGAAAAAAATAAAGATTTTAAATTTGCTCTTTTAAATATATTTTTTTTAGCAATAAGTGCTTATTATAGACCTATATTAGGTTTATTTTCATTTTACTTTTTTTATAAGTTTTTTGAATTTTATGGAATTACGATAAGATTAATTTGGCTTACGGCTACAAATATATTGTTGAGTTTACCCGCATTTTATTTTTTAATATTTATTAATAACTTTATACCGGATGTATATGCTAATGAATATAATATTTCAAATAAAGTCATAATAATACCAACAATTTTATTTTTTCATTTAATTCCTTTTGTTTTATTATTTTATAAATCTATAAAAATAATAAATTTTCAATTTACTTATGTTAATTATTTAATAATTATTTTAATTTTTCTGATATTTTTGCAATTCTTTGATTTTGATCCAAAAAATGTAACTAATAATTTTATGCAGCTAGGTGGGGGGGTTATTTTTCGATTATCTGAAATCACTTTTGAAAATAATTATTTTTTTTATACTATAAGCTTAATTTCTTTTTTTATAATATATAAAATAATATTAGTTAATAAAGTTGATCATTCATTATTATTTCTTATATTGTTATTGCAAATTCCACATACTTCTTATTATCATGAATATTACGAACCCTTGTTCTTAATAGTAATTTTTTGTTTATTTGATAAATCTTTGACTAAAGAATTTTTTACTAAAAAGGTTAATATACAATTGTTATACTTATTTTATATTTTTTTTTATTGCTCATCTTTAATAAAGAAAGTTGAATTTTTTAATAATATTTAAATATCTTAAGACCCATCAATGCATAAATTCTACCACAGATTTTTGCTAAATAAAATAAAGGTAAAGCTTTTTTTTTAGTAAGTATTAGGAACAAACTTAAAAAAAACATTACCCCATAAATAAATATTTTTATTAGATTTATTAACTTACCTAAAAATAATTTATGAACAAAAATATCAATGAAATGACCCGAATAGCCATATCGAAAATTTCTCTTTAAAAACCAATTAATTTTTTTTCTATTTTCGTGCATGTTTTCTGTTACGATAGCTCTCTTATTCCATATTAATTTGTAACCTTTTGCCCACATATAATAAAAAAAAAGTTGATCACTCCCTCCAATTTTATCTAATTTATTATCAAATTTTATATTTTTGTCTTTTAATATTTCATTTCTAAAAAAAACATTATTTGTAGCAGCCCATTTTATTTTTTGTTTATGTTTGTATTCTGGTTCTATAAGTTTAAAATAATTTTTTGTATTGGAGTCAGTTGTTTTGTGATTCTGCGGTCCACCTATTATGTCTACTTTTTCTGATTTAATTAATTTAACCATTTCAAATAACCAATTTCTGTCTACTTCGCAATCATCATCTATAAATGCTAGATAGGCATATTTTTTTAATCTAGCAAAAAATAGAAATTTGTTTCTAGCATATGGTATTCCAGTTTGAGATATCGTTAAAAAATTCAATTTTATATTTTTCTCTTTAAATTTTTTGATTGCAAAATCTTTAAAATAAGAAAAATTATTTGGTAACACAAATGCTATATCTAATTTACAATTATCTGGTATAAACAATTTATTAAGTGAGTTTAATGATTTAATGCTAAATTTTTTATTTTTTTCACTTAAGCAGATGCAGATACATATTTTCATATTATTTTAAAAAAAAGGTCTTGAAGTTTCTTAAAAATCTTAACATAAATATAAAGTAAACATAAATTTTATTTTGCCCATTATCTATTCTTATTTGATTGCACTCATATAAAAAATTTCTATACCTCTGCCTAGAAGAATAGCCACCTGGTCTAAAATAACCAAATATTTCATTTTTTTTCGTTGCCATACCTTTAAATTTTTTCTTGATAATCATTCTATAAAATAAATCATAGTCTGATGAATTCTTATATTTAATATTATATAAACCAACATTTAACTGAGACTTTTTTTTAATAAAAAAACCAACTGAGTGTGCTGTGTAAAAACCAAAGCTCCAAATAATTTTTTTTGGATTATATCCAGTCAACAGCTTTCCTTTAAAAACGCTACCAAATAAAAAATCTAAATCTTTATCTTTATTAAAATATTTATTAACTGTTTCTAAAGTTTTTTTATAATAAATATCATCAGAATTTAATATCCCAATTATGTCTCCTGACGCTTTTTTAATTCCTTTATTCATCGCGTCATAAATTCCTCTATCTTTTTCACTAATCCAATATTTAATTTTATTTTTATGTTTTTTAATTATTCTTAAAGTTTTATCTTTTGATAACCCATCTATTATTATGTGTTCATAATTTCTATAACTTTGCCTATTAACACTTAAAATATTTTTTTCTAAAAATTTTTCTGAATTTTTTGTAACAGTGATTATTGAGATTTTGTTTTTTTTATTACTATTCATTTATTAATTTTTTTATCACTTGAAAATATTTTCTTAAGTTGATGTCATGGTCGAATCTATAAAGATGTTTTTTTGCTAAATTCGATTTATTTTTTAAACTTTTATTGTTTTTTTCAAAATCTTTAATTTTTAAATATAAGCTATAATAATCTCCTACCTTGAATAACTCACCTAATTTACCATTTAATAAAATTTCTCCAGGACCTGTATTACATTTGGAGGATATAATTGGTATATTTGAATTTTGTGCTTCAATTAAGACATTTGGCAAACCTTCATACTTTGATGAAAGTATAAATAAGTCTGCACTAGTTAAGTAATTTTGAGCATCCGGTTTATATCCTGCCAGTTTAACATATTTAGTTAATTTATTTCTAACCACATATTCTAATAATCTTTTATATCTATATCCTCGTCCTATTATATAAATTTTAAATCTTATACCCTGATCTCTTAAAATTTTTGCACTTTTTAGTATTGTTATTTGATCTTTTTGATCAGTCAACCTTCCAATAGATAGTATTCTTAATCCTTTAAATTTATTAAAAAAATTAACTTTTTTTTTAATAATATTTTTTGAATTTATTGGATTGTATATGCATTTAGAAATTAGGTTTAATTCTTGTTTTATAATTTTCTTAAATGACAAGCTGTTAACTATAATTAAATCTGCAAAACTATAAAAAAATTTATACATTTTTTTTTGTAAAAAATTATGCATATATTTATCTGGTGAAGTATTTAGTCTAATAATTATTTTTGCATTTATGATTAAAGAAATTAATATAGCAAAAACATTGGCTTGAAATGAAAAAATTACTATTTTTTTTTTAAAAAAAAATTTAATTAATATAATTGAACATATCAAATATTTAAATATTCTACCTTTATTATTCCAATAAGGAGAAGCTGGTTTTATAATATTTATATTTTTATTTAATTTAGCTTTTTTAAAATTAATGCTTGCAGTTATAAGGTGTATTTTGTTGTTTTTTTTTGATAAATATCTCAATAACAAAAATAAATTTTTTTCGACTCCTCCATTTTCAATAGATGGAATAAAAAAAACTAAATCTCTCATCAATAATTTGCTTTAAACCAATTTATTGTTTCCGTAAGACCTTTATTTAAAGAAATTTTTGACCGCCAGCCCATTTTTTTCATAATTGAATTATCTAATATCTTTCTTTTGGTCCCATCTGGCAGCTTTGTATTAAATGATAAATTGGAATTATTATCTGTAAGATTTGCAATTCTTTTTGCAAATTCTTTAATTGAAATTTCAAAACCACTACCTACATTGATAACTGAATTTTCTTCCAAAAATTTATTAAATTTTTTGTCATTGGAAACTTTTTTTTCTAATACAAAAATAATAGCTAAGGCAAGGTCATTTACATGCATAATCTCCCTCATGGGTTTTCCAGATCCCCAAATCTCTACATTTTTAATTTTTTTTTTATTTGCAGTAACAAATTTCCGTATTAACGCTGGTATAAAATGACTATTTTTAGGATCAAAATTATCATTAGGTCCATAAAGATTACATGGCAGTAAAGTAAAGTATTTTGTTTTATATTGTATGTTATAAAATTGGCATGCTTTTAGTCCAATAATTTTCGCTAAAGCATAAGCTTCGTTTGTTTTTTCAAGCTCACTTGTAAGTAAATATTTTTCTTTCATGGGTTGCTTTGAGTTTTTTGGATAAATGCAAGAACTCCCAAGATTAATATAATGTTTTACATTATTTTTGTATGCAGTTTTTGTTAAATTTAATTGGATTGCAATATTATCATATAAAAATTCTACTGGGTATGTTGAGTTTGCAAATATACCGCCTACTTTCCCTGCACAATTTATTATAATATCTGGTTTTTTTCTTTGTATAAATTTTTCAACTTGTTTTTCACTCGTTAAGTCTAAAAATTTTCTATCTATCGTTATAATTTTTTTAATATTTTGCTTTTTTAAACATAATAATAAAGACTCACCAACCATACCTTTATGACCGGCTATAAATATTTTTTTGTTTTTTAATACAATGCTCATTTATTTCTTAATTTATTATTAATAAAAAATATAAGAAGATAAATCAATGCATTTCTAATATCACTTATTTTCATTTTAGATGATCCTTGTTTCCGATACGGTAAGTGCACAGGTATATCTCCTATATTATATTTTTTTTTATTTAAAAAATATAAATTTTCCCAAAAATAACAATAGTCATTACTTTTTGATAATAAGTCTTTAAGTTTTATTTTTTTTGAATTTATACATCTTAATCCACCAGACGCATCAAATTTTAGATTTAAAAAAAATAATAACAAATAATGTCTAATAGTAGTTAATACAATTCTATAAAAAGGCCAATCTTTTAAAGAATTTTTATTTAAGAACCTATTAGAAATTACCAAGTCGTATATGTCTAATTTTTTAATCATATTTTTTAAATACTTAGGATCGTGTGTACCATCACCATCCATTGTAATAATTATTTTATATTTTCTTTTATAAGCCCATTTTAATCCATCTTTATGTGCAGAGCCAATACCAAGTTTTGCTGGACGAAATATATAATTAATATTTTTACTTTTTAATTTTAAAGTTTTTATAATTTTTTGAGTTTTATCAGTTGAATTGTCGTCTACAAATAATATATCTGTTTTTATATTTTGCTTTATTTTCTTGTAAAGATTTAGAATATTCTCTTCCTCATTATATGTTGGGATTATAACTACTTGTCTATTCACTATCTGATTGAAAATTTTGGTAACGGAAAAATAAATTTCGATCCTTGCTTCATTGTTTTTCTCTCTCTCTCAATAATTTCATTTTTGAAGTGCCAAGGTAGTACTAAATAGTAACTTGGTTTTTTAGCTCTAGATTCTTTTTCTGAAACTATTTTTATTTTAGTTCCAGGTGTATATTTTCCATATTTTAGAGGATTTCTATCTGCAACACAGTCTATTTGAGTGTTTGATATATCAAAATACTGTAAAAGCACATTTCCTTTGGTTGATGCCCCATAACAATGAAATGTTTTTCCTTTAATTTTATTTGATTTAATGAAATTTGATAATTTTATTTTTAATGTTTTTATTTTTTTTTCAAAGTCCTTATAAGTTTTGATACTTTCTAATTTATATTTTTTTTCTTCTTGTAAAATAGTATTTAATTTTTTTCCATTTATTTTATGATTAGAATTGCTGTGTGAAATATGATATCTGATACTTCCACCATTTATATTGTTTCTGACTAAATCAAAAACTTTTAAACCATTTTTTTTCATCATATTAATAATAATCTTTGATGAATAATACTCTAGGTGTTCGTGACAAATCGTGTCAAATAAACAATTTTTTATTATTGATAAAAGATCAGCATATTCTAAAATAAATACTCCATTTTTATCTAATAGTTTTTTTACATCCTTAATAAATTTATTGGGATCACTTAAATCATAAAAAACTGAAAGAGCAGATATAACTTTGAATTTCCCATTAATTTTTTTTTTTTTAATATTTTCATAGCTAAAAAAATTACTAATTTTAAAATCAATATTCTTGTAATAATGAGGAAATTTTTTGATTATTGGGTCAATTCCTACTTTAACAACATTCTTGGGATAGAAATTTAATAAAGTTCCATCATTACTAGCAATATCTAGTACTAAATCATTGCTTTTTAAATTAGAAATTTTTACACCTTCTAAGGCTACAGATTTAACATGATTTGTCATTGTTGAATTTAGTCCTGTTCTATAACCATAGTCCTTTCCATATAAAAATTTTGGACTAAAATTTCTACTTAATTGGACTAAATGACACGAGTTACACTTTACTAGAGTAACTTCACCCTTTGGAACATTTTGTTTTTTTGTATTAGCAAATTTTCCTGTAAAACTCAGGTTTCCCAAACTAAATAAGGGTGTAATTTTTTTTTTCTTACAATTTCTGCATTTTATATTCATATTTTATTTATACTATTTAGACTTATCTGCATATTTGTAAACGAATTATTACCATAATTAATTATAGATTATCAAAAAAATTTTCAAATTTAGATAAATTATACTTATTACTAAACTTATATAAGTTTTTTTTACATATGTTAGATTTTTTTAAAAATCTATTTTTATTTTTAGAAAATAATTCTATTTTTTTTGCTAACATCATGTAATCTTTTTTTTCGACTAACTCACCACCCCTTCCTCCCAAAAGAATTTCTCTGGGCCCAGAGTTACAGTTTGTGGAGATAATTGGAATATTATATTGTGCTGCTTCAACTAAAACATTTGGAAAGCCTTCATATAAGGAGCTTAATACAAACAGATCAGCTTTTTTATAAAATTTAGATGGATCATCAACATTTTGATGAATTTTTACCACGTTTTGTAAATTATTATCTTTAATATAATTTATAATATTTAAATACTGCGAACCATAACCCACAATATTTAATCTATAATTAATTTTATTTTTTAAATTTTTAATTGCATTTAACAATGTTATATGATCTTTTTGATTTTCTAATCTTGCCACATTTAAAATGTTAATTTTTTTATTTATCAGAGATTTTTTATAATTAATAGATCCAGGAAAATAACATGGATTATATATTGTTTCAATTTTTGTGTTTACAAATTTTTGTAAACTTAAGCTAAGATCATGACTATTCCCTATTATTAAATCTGCACGCTTATAGTAAAATTTCATTAATATTTTAATTATTTTTTTCTTAAAAAAATCTAATAAATTATCAACATATTTAAACTCATCTAAATGATTTCTTTCTAGAAGAACAACTTTAATATTCTTAATTTTTTTTATAAAAATTATTGATAAAATATTTGCAAAATACTGATTAGAAACAAATATCTTTTTTTTATATTCTTTTTTGTCTTGTTTTATATAATTAATTATTTTTAAAAAACTAAACAATGTTCGTGCTGAATTAATTTTTTTATATTTTATTTTTTTTAATATTTTTTTTTTTATAATAGGTTTGTTTAAAGATAAAAAATCAATTTCATATTTTCTTTTATTTAATCCATTTATTAATCTAGATATTGAAAGATCTGCACCACCTTTTCCAGAGTATGGGTGAAATATATATATTTTTATTTTCTTTTTTATTTTTTTCTTGTTCATCAAAAAAGTCTTAAGTAATTTTTTTAATAATATTTTTTATAATATTTTTAGCTCCGAACTTATTTAGAGGTATTTTTTTGGGTAGTTTAATCTTATTATTATTTAGTTTTTTAATCAGTGCATATCCCGATTCAACAAATGTAAATTCTAAATCAAAGTTTTTATAATTTGCATAAAATATTTTTAATAAGGTTTGAAATGTTTCATAATTGTTCCGTTCTGCATAAGAGTTCTGTCTCCAACTACTTTTTACATATGGTAACCAACAGATATCATCTATAAAAAAATAACCATCTTTATTTAAGAATTTGTAATAATAGTAAATCATTTTCTGAACATGTTCTGCTTCATGAAGACTATCAAGAAATATTACATCTACTTTTTTTGGTATTTTTTTTTTTATCAATTTAAAATTATCATCTCTAGATTGAATAAATGTCCATTTCTTGTTCCTCGAAATATTGCTGCAATCATCAATATCTACAGAATACAATTCACCACCTTTTTTATTTATCAAATCTATAAATCTTTTTGTGGAATAACCTCTTTGAACTCCAAATTCTAAAATCTTTAGATTATTTAAATCTTTAATTTTCTTAAATATAAAATTTTCAAATTTTTTGTTAAGTTTTTTCATATGTTTAAAAGTAATTATTTTAATGTTTATTTAGTATTATATTTAAAATATAAGATTGTATTAATTAATTTTTTTAACTTATAAGTCAATATTATCATAAATATTTAAATAAAATGAAAATACTTTTAACTGGTTGCTGTGGTTTTATAGGATTCAATTTTGCTAATTATTTAATTAATTCCAGTAAAAAAGTTAAAATTATTGGTCTCGATAATTTAAATAATTACTATTCAACTGATTTAAAAAAAAAGCGACTTTTAAAATTAAAAAAACATAAAAGATTTTCTTTTCAAAAAATAGACATAAATGAATATGAAAAATTATTAAAAATTTTTGATAATAATAAGTTTAACTTTGTTTTTAATTTTGCTGCACAGGCTAATGTTAGATATTCATTTGTAAATCCAAAGGCTTACGTCGAAAGTAATATTAATGGTTTTTTTAATATCTTAGATTTATCTATTAAGAATAAAATAAAAAAAGTTTTCTACGCATCTTCGAGTTCTATATATGGTGATTCAAAAAAATTCCCCACCAAAGAAAAGTCAATATTAAATCCAAAAAATATTTATGGTTTGAGCAAAAAAATTAATGAAGATATGGCGGAAATTTTATGTGCAAAAAGTAACACACAATGTATAGGTCTGAGGTTTTTTACTATTTATGGAGAGTGGGGTAGACCTGATATGTTTTTATTTAAATATCTTGAATCATGCTTTAATCCTAAAAAAATATTTCATTTAAATAATTTTGGAAACCACCTTAGGGATTTTACATACATCAAAGATGTTTGTGAAATTTTAAAAAAACTTATGAAAACTAATATTAAAAACAAACATATTGTATTTAATATTAGTTCTAATAATCCAATTAAAATTACTAAAATTATTGATGATATTAATTTTTTAGTTGGAAAAAAAGCTCAAATCAAAAAAATACCTTTGCAAACATCTGAAATGTATAAGACCCATGGAGATAATAGTCTTATAAAAAAAATGATAAATAAAAAAAAATTTACATCTATTAATATAGGTTTAAAGAATACCGTTGATTGGTTTGTTTCAAATAACGATAAAATTAAATTATATTAATTTGTTAAATTTAATATTTTGCTTAGTTTTAAGTAATGAGCAAAAATTGTATAATTTTTACTATAGACTTTAGCTCTTTGTATTTTTTTTCTTACTAAATTTTTTTCTGAGTTTCTAAATTCACTATATGTTTTAACTAAACTATTGATATTATCATTTTCAAATAAATAACCTCTTTCATTATTGTTTATTATTTCCTTTGGCCCGTT
>Ga0114997_10002989_pt1 | contig 13403 bp, 9 predicted proteins | sample ArcticOcean_MG_C_2_FD_87045 | JGI IMG/M metagenome (GOLD analysis project Ga0114997, IMG submission 87045) | Marine microbial communities from western Arctic Ocean - ArcticOcean_MG_CB4_136 | ecosystem: Environmental > Aquatic > Marine > Oceanic | place: Arctic Ocean: Canada Basin | collected... | reverse complement strand
CCTAAACCCTAAACCCTAAACCCTAAACCCTAAACCCTAAACCCTAAACCCTAAACCCTAAACCCTAAACCCTAAACCCTAAACCCTAAACCCTAAACCCTAAACCCTAAACCCTAAACCCTGTATATTTTTATCTTTGCTCTCTTCTTTTTCTAATTGTGCTAATAATATTACAGTGCATGGTTGTAATCTTACCTTTATGGTCAGTGCTACGTGCGCGCTATGAGTGCTACTTTCTTCTACATGCTGTTTGCTAAGACGTCGTCGACACCTCTAGCCCTTTTCCCTCGTTTCCTTCACTCGCTCCTCCACTATGGTAAAAAGCCGCATCTTCAGCTGATGAAAACGACCCGTACGTGTTTCATGATGATCGTTTCCAACAATTTCAAAAATTACTATTCATCTGCGTCCGACATGTCTGTTAATTCAACGAAGCGAACCTTGGAGGAATTCGAATACGGCGACGCGTACATCGCATCACTCACTGCGATTTCATCGCTCCAATTTATTCTCCCATCTCTTATTTTTAAGATATTAGCTACGCAATATCCAATCGTGCATATCGAAGTATATAAGATGTATCGCACCCAGGCGACAGCACCTAAACTGACCAACAACTGACTCGTCGCTAAAACACCCAGCGCCGGTAACCACGGCACGAAAGGCGTTTTGAAATCACCCGCCGTCGGAACATTCATTTCTTCCACATCGAGCATATAGAACGAGCCAGTTTCTAGGACTATACATACTGCCATGACAATCAGCGACCAGGACGGTTCATTTTGTATGTACAATCCCGAGAATATCATCGACGACGCACAAAGAAATGCACATCTCAGCAACGCAGGCGATCTGTCTTTGAAAGAAGTCCCATCTTTTGGTGTGTATCGACGCACCAATAGCCCCATGTTAACGCTCAAAAATATCGAGAGCGTGCCTATTGAAACTAATTGTGCTAAAATATCGATATCTACAACTAAAGCGAGCAAGCCGGTTGTGACTCCGGTGAAAATGGATGCATTTGCGGGTGTTCCAAATCGAGGCGAAACTTGCGCAAACCACTCTGGGAGCAAACCATCTCTGGACATTGTCATATAAACTCTCGGCTGCCCCATCAAAGAAGAGAGTAAACTTGTCGTGATTGCAAAAACAGCACCAACGGAAACGACTACAGAGGCCCAATGTTCGTGATTGTTATCAAACGCAACCGAAAAAGGAGCATCAACGTTAATCTCCGTGTAATGGACCATGCCAGTAATCACCAACGCCATAAAGCAATACAAACATCCGCATATTGTGAGTGACCCCAAAATTCCAATCGGCAAATCTCTGCTTGGCTTTTTCGTTTCCTCTGCTAACGTCGCCACGGTATCGAAACCGACAAACGCGAAGAATACCATCGAAGCGCCAGAAAGTACACCTCGGAATCCAAACTCCGGAGGTACGAACGGTTTCCAATTCTCCTCATCTACACTCGTACTCCCGACGATTAGCACGAAAACGACCGAAAGTAATGCTGCGCTCGTCACTGCAATATTAAACTTCGCCGTCTCTTTCATGCCGACGACGAGTAATACAGTTAGAACGCCCACCAATAAGAATGCGACGCCATCAATCTCAATCAAAGACTCGTACACGACGAAGCGAAGAGCGTTCGGACTTTGCCCGATGAGAGTCGAGAAGTAACTTGTAAATCCACGAGCAACGGCGGCGCCCGCAATGGTAAGTTCGAGAGCGAGATTACATCCAGTGATGAAAGCGATGTATTCGCCAAACGTCAAGGCGATGTAATTATACGCAGAGCCGGTGACAGGAATTTGTATGGTAAATTCAGTGTATGCTGTCGCCGTAATCAAGGACGTTATTGTCGCGAGTAAATACGAAATAACAACCGCCGGCCCCGCGTGTACTTGTGCCGCAGCGCCAGTCAAGACAAACACGCCGGCTCCAACGACACCACCTATGCCGAAGAAAATCAAATCCAAAGCGCCTAACTCTCTCTTTAACGACGACTCGCTCGAAGAAGAAGTTGCTCCTTCCAAACACGACCTCTCTGATTTCACTTTCAGAGCTCTTGTGCACAGCAATCGCGTCGCATCGAGAATATCTCGGCCAGTTGGCATGATATGACCTCGAGCTCAGTGTTTGCGTTTTGAAGTTTTTCGAGACTCTTTCCAACCAACTGTCTCTCTCGAAGTGTCGAAAAGAGGAAAACATAAACAATTTACAACCACAAAACCACAAAAAAGAGAGACACCTACTTACGTGTAGATGATATGAGTGCGGCGTTGTGGTATCACCAGAGAAAATCATTCTTGCGATCAGCGTTTATATTGGTGTTACTCTTCAGTGCGACAGTCGTAATACTCTTCGGTGATGTTTTGTTTCTCGCGCAAAGAAACTCATCAGAGACATCAACATCATCGTCTGCATCTTTTGCGACAGAGCAACAACAACAAGACGGTGTAGGTGATTCGAACCAAGCAGTCGCACAAGACGATGATAGAAATGAACCCGCAGAATCAAAACAAGTAGAAATTGAAGAAATAAACGGAAATGTTGATGTAATGGAAGAGAATTCCGTCGATGAATCGTCGTCATCGTCTTTATCATCAACAACAACGACAACAGAAACAGAAACAACAAAAAAACTGACTCAAACGCAAAAGGACACGTTAAAAAAAGTAGTAGGCGCTGAATTCTTCGATGATCTCATCCCACCCGATTATGTTCCGCAAACCGAATATAAGTCTCCTTGTTGGAGTGCAGACAATAGTTTACGATGTTTGCCGTTTTTCTACGTGTTGGGACATTGGCAATCCGGCGGCCAGGACTTGACTGGAAGGCTCGTTAAACATCCAGAGGTTGTTGGATCTCGGCATTTTCATTTTTGGAACGAACCGAGGCCGCCGCGAGAATATTGGCAAGGCTACGGTTTCGCCACAGACGCGATTAGAAAAAACGACGAATCGAAAGATCTCATTTTTGGCGACGACTCCCCGGGGACATTTGCAAACTCCTGGAGCGAATCGACGCGCTTGCACCTTTCCTTTGCCGAAGACGTTAAAGAGTGCTGGTTGAAGTGCCAAGAAAAGCCAAACGATATTCCTGACGGAAAGACGCAAACCGAGCGTCGAAGATGTATAGACGGTGATTTAGAAGACGAGAACGCAGAACCAATTGGGTGCGGACGACAAGCGATGAAAAATGACCCTCCTTCCGAACTTGGAGGACACGGCATGAGCGTACCTCACTTGATGCGCTACGCGTATGACATTCGAGACGAAAATGCCCGCGGCGACGAAAGCATGGCGAGCAAATTGAAGTTTATACTTTTGCTCAGAGAACCAGCAGAGCGATTACACGACGCATTTTGGCACTACGACCATTACCAGAAACATTTCAGCGCTAGTGAAGACGGGTTTGATCAATTCGCGACGGAAATGACGAATCATTTTAAGGTGTGCGAAAGCGAACACAGCGCAAACGGATGCGCGCGACGATTTGAAACCTACCATCATAAATTTGAAGCCGCTTTCTTCCACGCAGACCAGCTCATTAAAAATATGTACTCGGTGTGGATCGATAGATGGTTTCAAGTGTTCGACAAAGAGCAGTTTTTGTTTTTGCGCAGCGAAGACGTTTTCGGTCTACCTAACCCAGTTTCCGCGACACCATCGGATTACGAAAAGAACGAGAAGTCGAGGAAACTTGGCCTGTCTGAAGCGTTACAAAAAGTAGCGAGACACTTGAATCTCGGTGAAATGTCAGATGCATTGATGGAACAGATGGTAGAAATGCCGGAGACGGACGACGCGCGTGTTTTGAAGAAAGGCAAAATGTCACCCATGCGAAAAGAAACGAGAGCGTTGCTGAACGAGTTTTATCAACCGTTTCTAGTAGAGTTAGCCGAGAAGATTGGAGACGAAGCATTCATGTGGGATGATTTTCGACGTTAGGAACGCGATGATTTAGTATTTATAGCCATACACGCATATACGCATGTCTTACATCATGTGATTCGCTCTTTGATTTAACATACTTGTATTTCGTATTTCAAGTTTCAAGTTTTTTCAACACATCAACACTTCACAGACTGATTTCTATCAACCCACCCCTTTTTACTATTCATCTTCATTTAAATGCTTTACAATATTTGTCCTACTGTTGATGTTCCGTTCATTGGTATTATCATCTCCCGTAGTTTGCATTCCCTGCGCGTGTGTGTATTCAACCACGTCCACTCATCGAGTGCGCGCACCACCGCGACGGCGCGTTTTTACCCGATTAGGGGTTCATAATGCAGTTCAGGAACACACATACAGCAAAGAGAACGATGATGTCTTAGCTAATTCAATACTATCAAATGGAAAAGTCACAAAGATTGCGCATCAGTTACTTCGTTCTTGCGTGCGAGCGGACGATGTAGTCGTAGATTTGACCTGTGGTAGAGGAACTGATACACTTTTGTTTTTAGAGCTAGTTAAAGCTGATGGTTTGATTGTTTCGCTCGATATTCAACAAGAAGCGCTTGACATCACAAGGAGAAGAATACGTGAAGAGTTCTGCGAACACATTAGCGACGAGGCCGAACGAAAGAAAATAGAAGAGAGAGTGCACTTTGCCCGAACATGTCACTCTGTGTTTGAATCCGTCGTTGACGGGATTGCGGAGAAGAAAGGAAAGTTAAAATCCGAAACGAACGAAATAGAAATAGGAGCGTTTACGATGAACTTGGGATATTTGACCGGGAAGGACACGGATAAATCAATCGTAACGAGAACTAGAACTACGTTAGAGGCGCTCGATAAAGCGAGTAAATTGTTGCGCGTCGGTGGTTTGATCACTATTTGCTGCTATCGTGGACATGAAGGAGGTTCAGAGGAAACCGACGCCGTTCTCGATTTTGTTTCGCGTTTTCCACCGGAGATTACGGTTACAAAAATGGACGTATTAAACCGGTCTGGGCCTGTATTGCTTAGCTGCTATCGCCAACGGTGATGATATATAAATAGGGATTGTAGTTATATATTTATTTTCACTTGCATTTGTTGTTCTTGTAAGTATTTCAATTTCCTCTAGGAAGAAGCCGGAACGGCTTCGATGCCAGCAACCGCGCTTCCTTCCTCTTTTTTTACTTTTACTTCTTCTTTCTCAATCTCTTCTCCTACTTTTGTCTCCTCTTCTCCGTTTTTTTTAGCATCAGGTTCAGATTTCACCGCCGCCGCCGCTTCGTCCGAGGCCGCGGATGATGGCAAGAGAGCCGCAGGTATTCTCGCTACGCTCGACAAGAGCGCTTGCACTCTGTCGTTGTACGCTTCTGGTAGTAATCTTTCCAAATACGGGAGCATATCCACGTACGAATTTCGTATCGTTTGTTCCGCCATTCCGCTCACGGCTGAAATTTGACTCACATTGGCTATATCTTTTTTGTCTAATATGTTCGTCGCTAAGTATATCGCCGCCGCGGCTATCGACGCCGGCTGTTTCTGTGAATATCCTTCTCCTGTTTTGATTTCCCGGAATTTTTGAATCGCCGAACTACACACTCGAATGAATTCAGAATTCGCCAAACCCAAGTTACCGCAGAAGCGATTCGTGAGCAGTTCTGGCGTAATCATTTGCTCGTTCATTTGCATTTGTAAGTCCAATCCTTCACACACGCGTATGATGAAGCGGTAACATCTCCCGATCTCTTTTACGGTTGAGCCGACGGCGGCGCCGCAAATCTCTTTAAACGTTCTCGTTTTACCTTCTTGTCGACAAGCGATGTATAAACACGCGGCAAACATAGCGACCGAGCTTTTGCCTTGCGTGGAGTGCGAGGACGTCACCACTTTATATAACTCACACGCTCCATTCTTGATGGTTTGATTCATCGCCATGCGGTCCGCCATATCTCCAATCTGCGAAAATGCCGCCATTAAAACTTTATCCGGGTTGCCTTCTCTGTTGTGCAATCTCGTCAGCGTTTGGTTATAAGTCCCGTCTGGATTTCGTCCTATGGTTGTGCTTAAACCACCCCCGGAAAGCATGTTATTCGTCGCACCGACGGTTCTCGACGGATCACCTCCCGCTTTGTCCGAATCCGAAAACGTTCTCCATTCCGAACACTCATCGATCGTTCGACTTTCGACGACTAAACCGCACTCGGTGCAAATCAAATCCCCTTGCGCGTGGTCTTCGACTAACGTCGTTTGTACTTTACATTGCGAACAAATTTGCGAGAACTTCTTCACCTCTTGCTGCGCGGGAGAAGGTCCGGACATGACGCGTTCCAGTTCTGTGTTTTCTTCTTTTCAACTCTTTTTGGTCGCGTTGTCGTCACAAAAGTATTTATTATATGTGATGATGACACGGAGAAGGAAGTTTAATGAAGTTTGAAGTTGATGAATTCTTCTTTCTTTTTCGAAGTCTGATGAACACAAACAACAACATCAAAAAAACACTTCAAAAAGAAAAAGACGATGTCGCCTCCGATGATGAAATACGAGGAGGAGGAGAAGGAGAAGAATCAACAGTTACAACCGTCGTCAAATACTTCGACGTCGCAATCGCTGCTCGATATCGAGAAAAAAGACACGACGCGACCAAACGGAACGGCGACGACGAATGGTTGTGGTGCTGCTTCGAGTTTGTTGAACATCGTTCAGATGAAAGAAAATCACTCAAACAGAAGAAGGAGCGATATTTATACCAACATTGCACTCAACGAAGAGATACAGAAACAAATGAATAGCAAAGAAGAAAAAGATGTGCTGATAAAACCAAACAGGATGCCATCAATAGCCCCTGCGCAACCCTCGGCGCTTTTGAGTAAGTTGTCCGCGTTTTTGCCTCAAATGCACGAGGCGAACTTACAGTTGGAGGAAAAAATTCAAAAAAATCCGATATTAGCAAAACGAGAGATAGAAATCGACGCCGTCCTCGACGAAGAAGCAGATGATGCCACGGACGATGCAGAAGAAGAAGAAGAAGAAGAAGAAGAAGAAGAAGGAGGAGGAGGAAAACCACAAATTGAGATGAGTTTAGGTATGGGCGTTGTAGATTTGAAAACGGCGGAGGCGGTAGAAGAAGTTGAAAAGTTGGTTGGAGGTTTCGCTAATAACGAATGGAATAGTAAGAGCGAGAAGACCGACGACGACGCCAAAGGAGAAGAAGACGAAGAGATCGAAAAAGCTCACAAGAAGAAGAAAAAGAAAAAGATAGAAGTGTTGTAATGAATACATTCCGCAAAAAGGAAAGCGGCGCGTGCACGCGCATAGGAATCGTACAGACTTGTGTATTTTCTTGTTCATTGTTGTAACATTTCTAATAGTCTCTTGGCGAGAGTCTTCTCCGCGAATGCGCGCAAAGTAGACGCATCGTCCGCAACATTCACTGAAACCGCTATGGAGTTCAAATTTGCACCTTTGCCTTCATTTCCGTTTTGAGTGTGTACTAAATTCAAGAGTCGCTCGGCGAAGGACTGCGCTCCGGTTTTCGCGTCGCCACCCAAAGGATTAGAGCTCGCGTATTTAAACGAGCTGTTCATTGAGCGAGCTTTAGTACACACGGCGAGTCTGTTAAACGTGCTCGGATCGCTCGTTCCGACGTAACAAAACGCACATTCCGTTCCGAGTAAGATTTGAAAGTTCAAAACCGCTCCCGGTGCTTCAACGGAGAAAACTAAATTTTCCCACTCTTTCTTTTGATGTTCTTGTTGTTGCCCTTCCATGTTCACGACAAGAGCACAAACCTATGTATTGTAATGTAATCTATGTTAAATAAAACTTTTCTTCCTCTCGATCGATGAATAGAAACCACGTCCTCCTCCTCTTTATTCTTCTTCTCTTTCTTTATTAAATTTCTTCCTAGTCGTTCATGACGGGTTTGTTTTCCGAGGCTCTCGGTCCTTTGTCCGTCGGTCCTTTCGCGAACTGATTCTTGGCCCCGCCGGCGTTCTTCAAAAAACTTCTGAAATACGGAGCATTGACGTCGTAAATCATCTTTTTATTCGCAGTGGTGCTGTTGTTTTACTGTTTCGTTGTTGCTGTTGCTCTTGTTGTAAGCGCTTTTAGAATGAAGAAGAAGAAGAAGAAGAAGAAGCTCTCTGATCTTCTTATTTTCATAAGGGGTTTCCATCAAAAAAGCAGCAGAAAAAAACACATGCAGCTCAAAACAAGAAGAAGAAAATGGTACGCACGTACAATAAAACTGGGAAATACTCGAAGAAGAATAAGTACGCAGAAGAGTTGGACGAAGACGACGAGAAAGAAAGGGAATCTGGCTTTTCCTTGGACGACGATAACGACGGCGAGGATGAAAATAATCGGAATAAACAACCAGCAGTCGTCGACGAGTCTAAGTTAACCGCTCGACAAAGAGCGAAATTAGGACAGTCCACGGACTTTGACGAGAGTTTAATGTCTTTAGATTACGGAGACCCGCGAGGGAGCATGTTGAGTAGCTTCAGCAGACGGAAGAGAATGAAAATGACGGAGGAGGAAATTGCCAAAGCCGAAGCCGCGGAGATATTAAAGAAAGAACATAACTTGAAAATGAGTAAAGAATACAACAAGAGGAAGAAGAAGGAAAAACGCGAAGCGATTATGGCGAAGATGTTCCAAGCCACGGTGAAACGAGGTGATAAAGAAGAGCAACAAATTAAAGATGCGGCTGAACAGCGATTGAAAGAAAAACGGTCGAAACGAGAGTCTCTCTTCCCAGATAAAGGATTCATTCGGCACATTTCGAGTGCGACAAAAGGCGGCAGTTTTATCATTTTACCGGCCGGCGCATCGAGCGAAAACGTATTCGCAGAATAATATTTGCGCTAGAGTGTACTTGTATTTTTAATCTTCAATAGCTACGCGTAGGGTGATAGGCCGTAATCGAAATACTCACTCCGTCTCGTCGCGCCACTTTCGTCCTTTTCATAAAAGTTTGGTCCGCTGTACGGATCATACATTTCTCGCAAGGACCAATCCAAGACTTTCATTCTGTGGTACCTTTTCTTGGAGAGCTCTAATACACTATTGAGACGATCTAAAATTGAGACGCTCGGGTCGAGACGCCATTGCCAACCTTCGAGAACCATTACTGTAACAACTGCAATCATAATCGACGGGTCCAAGCATAACCTATGTTCTTGCACAATCTCAAAGACGCGCGACATGCAGTCTCCCGCTCTCGGTGGTCCAGCCGCAAACTGTTTCACCGCTTCTTCCATCTCTGATTTGAATCTCTCCGACTCGATTGCATTATTCTGAATGGAAGTGTCTTTAGAGGATGGCGCCACAAACTTCAAAATTCTTTCCGCGACGCCGCGTCCATCCCAGCGAAGCATTGCTGAAAACATTTCCGCTAAATCTGATTGGTTCTCTCGCGTCAGCGTCGCGGCGAGCCCAGTATCTAAGATGATAATTTCCGGTTTCGGAGCATCCGTCATTTGTCGTTCGCCGTTCGCTTCCAAAGTTGGTCCGTGATCGTCGGCTTCTGAGCTACTAAACATCATATTTTTGCCCGGTAATCGAACTAAAATATTCCCCGGATGCAAATCTGCGTGTAAGAAGTTGTCGTCGATGAGCATTTTCAACAAAGTTTGCACGCCCAACGCGGCTAACGTTTTGTTTTGTTCCGAACACTCGAAACCTATCTTCTCTGCTACTTCTGGCGATACTAAATACGAACTTATCGTTGTCCCAGATTCAAACGTTTCCACCAGCACATCTTCCGCGGATAAGGACGTTATGGGAGTAGGAAAGGATACCGCTGGCATCAACAGGAAGGATTTTCGAAACCGGTTCAAATTTTCAGCCTCGACGCCTAAATCAACCTGAGACAACATGTGCACCCCGAATTGACCGACGGTATTTTCGAGTTGCAAAGGTTCTAGCCAAGATATGTTCTTCGTGAATGATGCGAACCACAGAAGAATTTTAAAGTCGCGCTTCAACGCGTCAACAACGCCCGGATGTCTAACTTTCACCGCCACTTCTCGTCGTTTTTCCTTTCTTCGCCGTTTCTTTGTCACCACTCCTTCTCCCCCTTCACCAGCGTTTGTTCCGTTTTCTTCGTCGTGCACGACTTCGTCCAAGTGTAAGAAATGACCTATTCCAGCAGCACCATCGTTCCACATGTCGCGTATGCCGTCCACGACGGCATTAAAACCTTGACCAGATAAGAGCATCTCGACGCCCGCGATGAGCGCATAGTTAAATCTCGAGAATAAATCCTGTCGTTTCTTCGACGATTCAGCGACGCCCTCGCGAAGCGTAGCCCTGTGTACTTGCGCAATTGATCCAGATGCCATCGGGTGTTCGTCGAAGGATTCAAAAATATGATCGAACGTATCGCCATACACCCTTTCTAAAGTTGACTTTGTGTGCTCCCATTTGTGTTCTGGAGCGGTAGATTGTAACTTTTCGAGTTCGTGACAGAGAACTGCCGGAAAAACGTCGTATCTCGTCGATGCCCACTGTCCCCATTTAATAAACGCTGGACCTGCAAACTCCAGTGTCTTTCGAATCAACATGTACCAGAGTTTTTTATACCACAGCGGACAGCTTTTCAGGTACGTCAAAGGGGCGAATACGAGCGCAGGCGCAAACAAAAACGCCAAGTGTATTGAACGCAAAATTGTCATCACTTTTTCCTTCGCATGATCCCTCAACTCATCGTTGATGTGTTCTGCCGTGCTACTATTACTCGACGGTGTTCCAGATGAATCGGCTTGACTGCACTTAGCCAAGCGATTGTCGAAGTAATATGTCTTGGCTACCATTCCCAAAATCGGTAACGACGCCGCGCAGAGCGAACCCACTACGATTCTATTATTTCTTTTATTCGCGCTTCTGAGTGCCGCCGTACTACCACTATTACTATTACTATTACTAATACTACTTTTAGTATTACGTTTACTACATTTTACTGCTGTTTTTCCGTTGATGGACGTGTACATTTTCCTTTGGGCAAAGCGCAAAGCAAAATTCGCGTTCGATATCGTCTGCGGAGTCAAAGCGCTCTTTCTCGCTATCGCCGCTTTGTGTGTCGTTTTCGTTGCCAAATGCAGCGCTCGGACAGAGTGAGGTACACTTTTTGTCGCGCTATTCCATATATTCCAATACATCGCTTTCATCGCGCTTGAAGAATACTGTCGCTGTCGTTTGAGTGGGATTGTTTTCGCGGGGGCAGATGTGAGGAAAAGTCTCCTCGACGCGAAGTAAGACGCCGCCGATGGTGATGATGATGATGATGATGTTGGCGACGGCGCATCTGCTAACAACCACTTTTTCCCTCCTCTTCTAAAAAACAGACTCGACGCTGCTCTGTTTGCTGCACTTGTGTGAGAAGAAGAGGAAGAAGAGTACAATGTCGACTGCGATGAAGAGGCGAACTGATGCGTCGCTGCCCGAGAAGAGGAGGACGCTATCGCGCGTGTCAGTTGGCGTCGCATTTTCTTTTTGTTTGCTTTGTTATCTTGTGTGGTTTACTCGGGGGTTTAAAATTGGGATTTGCTACGTCGCGAGTAGTTTTTGCTTTTTGGAAGGTCGAGGATTTTTAGTTACTTTTCCACTACAAAACTAAAAAAATTCAAAACGCTCCGTCGATGGTTGGTGGCGCCGGTTTCTTCATTTGCTCCTCCTTCTCGTCGAACGTGCGCTTGCACTGTTTTGCGAATTCCCAAAAGTACACCTCGTTTCCTATGCTCATAATTTCGTTCAAAACTAAAGTAGCCGAACGCCCGGGTTTCAAATCCACTCGACTCGCACCGACAACGGTTACGCCACGGTTAATTTTTCCCGCTTCGTCTTCTAAAGCGTTCACCGAAAACGGTCGAGTCGTATATACGGGATCTTCATTCGCTTCTCGCTGCGAACGCATCAAGTGGCAAAACCGTTCGGCGTCTTCTATGGACTCAAAAGCAACCACGTGAAACGTATCTTTCGGTCTCTCCTTTTCCGGTATTTCTCCCGGAACCATTTGCATGCACAGAAACTCCTCGTATTCTTGGTTTGGTCTGTTGACGAAAATAGCGTGGACAGCTCGTAGCGATTTGTAATAGTATGGATCGCGGAGTTGCGGGTGAAGATTACTTTCATCTTTGCTTTCCTCGCCGAAATCCATCTGCTTGTAGAAATCTTCCTCGGAAGCGCTGGTTTCGTTTTTTTGCACATTCAAGCCGTACTTATCAAGCACGGCTTCGTACTTTTCAAAAAGCTCGTCTTCGGTGTATTTCATCGTCATGAAATCTCTATCCATATTCTTAAGTGCTTCCTCTAAATCTGCAGGCATTTGTTCTTCTTCGCTATTTTTGCTCGCAGCGCTACTCGCGGACGAAGAAAACTCTTTAACCTTCGCTTCAACTTTTTTAATCTCTTCTTCGCTAATACTATCCACCGCGGCGCTATCGATGCTATCGGTAATGTTGCTAAAAACAATTTCTCCGTCTGAACTAGATCCGTCTAATCCTTTTCCATTTCTTTCGTCAATCTCGGGTAGCAGCGTGGGAATGATGACATCATCTTTTCCGCTTGCATCGTCTGCTTTATCTTCTTCCGTTTTAGCCAGAAAAGATTTTTGCAATTGTTCGACGTAATCTTCCGGTTTCATCCATTTCAAATTCGCGCCCGGGTGCGGAGTTTTCATCTTTTTACCAGCGATATCTATCGTTCCTGTTTTCAAATCGACTATCCGCTCGGCTTCTTTGATGGCACTTTCCGCGCCCTGGGCGTCGCCGACTCGTTCGAGCCATTCCGCGCGTTTTACTTCCGCCTCGGCCTGTTTCATCTTCATTCGATTCAGCATTTTCAGTCTTTCCGTAATCATAATTTCCACTTTTTTAAAGTTTTTCACCTTTGTTCTGTCTTTGCGCAACTGTTTCAGCCTCCATTTCAAACGCGCTCGTTCTATTTCCACGCGTCTCTCGTTCACCGGAAGTTCGTTCAAATCTTTCTCCTCCATCGAGAGCATTTCCTTCACCAACTTTACGTCTCTCTCGTCTCGAAAATGTTTCAAAACGACGTAAGTCAGCGCGAGCGCAATCCATTGCGGGGAAAAAACAGAGGATAACACGTTTCTCAACACCGTGTTCATCTTTCCATTCGAGGACGGCGAAGATGTGGATGCCTTGGGTCCTGTGTATTCCACCTCGACAAAGTTTCGAGAGAGCTCTTCCAAGGACAACTTTTCCACGTCCTTCATCTCTTCGTTATAGATGCTCACCGGGTCGTTGTTGTTATTACTATCACTACTATACACAATATCGTCTGAATGATTCGCTTTCTTTCCTGATCTTGATGATTTTGATGATGATGACGACGATGAAGAAGACGAAGACGAAACAGAGTTTTCGTCGTTTGTATCGCCGACGGCGGCATTTGTTGTTGCTTTAGGAATCCTTCCTTTTTTTGTTGATGATG
>Ga0114997_10002987_pt1 | contig 13406 bp, 12 predicted proteins | sample ArcticOcean_MG_C_2_FD_87045 | JGI IMG/M metagenome (GOLD analysis project Ga0114997, IMG submission 87045) | Marine microbial communities from western Arctic Ocean - ArcticOcean_MG_CB4_136 | ecosystem: Environmental > Aquatic > Marine > Oceanic | place: Arctic Ocean: Canada Basin | collected... | reverse complement strand
ATTTATGAACTTTATCTTCTTCGATAAGTTTTTTTAAAGACCTATAGACAGCCATTGGTTGTATTTTCTTTAATTTTTGAAACTTATCTAATATTTCATATGCAGTTAAGTGTTTTTTTGAACTCTTAATTATATTAAAAACAATATTGTTATTATTCATATGTTATGTTATAACATAACATAATAAGTTGTCAAGTTTTAACTAAAATAATTAATAATCTTAACCCCTAACACTTCTAAAAATATCTTTATTTTTATCTAGACTAATTTTATAAAAAGCTTATATAGAAATTGTTAATAAGTAACTTTATGGACTTAACTTTAGTATATACAATCGTAGGTTTCGGCTTAGCGGGATGGTCTGTAATTGCTAATGACTCTGTTCAAACCTTAGGTACTTTTATAGCTTCAAAATCAAAATGGTTTAAATGGTATACACTAGCTGCATCTGCATCTTTTATGATGGCCTTTGTTTTGATTTATGGATGGTGGGCTTATGATGGAGATATTTCGTTTGGAAGATTAACAAGAATTCCTTATCAAGAAATTCAATGGTATCACGCTGTAGCTCCTGGAATATTATTGTTACTAACAAGAGTTGGAATTCCAGTCTCAACAACATTCTTGGTCTTATCAGCTTTTGCTTCAACAGTTGTCTTAGAAAAAATGCTTATGAAAAGTATTGTTGGTTATGGTATTGCAGCTGGTGCAGCTTATATAGTTTGGATTGTTATTTCTAAATTTATAAATGAAAAATTTGATGAAGTGACTGGTGAAGGTAAAATTGCTTTTTGGCGTAACTCTGTTTGGGTTAGTTCAGCCTATCTATGGGCAGCTTGGCTTTCTCATGATGTTGCAAATATTGCTGTTTATTTACCAAGACAAGTAGATTTTTGGTTATTAGCAGTTGTCTTAACTTATTTTACAATTCTACTTTTTTATATTTTTTATATTCAAGGTGGTCCAATACAAAAAGTAGTTCTGGATAAAACTGGAACACGGTATGCCCGATCAGCAACTATTATTAATACAATTTATGCTGTAGTTCTTTATTACTTTAAAGAATTAAATGATATTCCTATGTCAACAACATGGGTATTTGTAGGACTCTTATGTGGTAGAGAACTTGCAATCTCAACAATGAATAAAGAATATAAATTTAAATATGTGTTTCCTCTTATCGGTAAAGATTTCATTAAAATGATTTTTGGCTTAAGTGTCTCTGTAGGAATTGTTTTATCAATCCACTATATAATTATCCCAGGTGGCTACGGTCTATAGTTCTATTTACAGTTTTTAACCAACCGTTTATTAATTCTTTTCTTTTTTTTTCACTAATCTTAGGTATAAATTTTTTATTAAATCTCCATTTTTTAGAAATATCATTAAGTGATTTATAGATACCTACTCTTAATCCTGCCATATAAGCTGCTCCAAGTGCTGTGGTATCCTCTTCAATAGATCTATAAACTGTTATATTTAATACATCAGACAAAAATTGAGTTAGCCAGCTATTTTTAACCATACCACCATCTACTTTAATTACTTTTGGTTTTAGACCATCCTTCTTCATTGCATAGAATAAATCATTACTTTGATATGCTGTAGATTCTATAATAGCTCTAACGATTTCTTTTGGCCCAGTATCTCTTGTTAAGCCCGACAAAACACCTCTAGCTTTTGAATCCCAATAAGGTGCTCCCATCCCAACAAAGGCTGGGACCAGATAAACATTATTATTATTTTTTAAAGATTTTACAATTTTTTCAGTTTCTTCAGCTGTTCTTATAAACTTCATTTTATCTCTTAACCACTGGACGCCTGCTCCAGCAATAAATATCGAACCTTCTAAGGCATATGTTGATTTGTTATTTAACCGATAACAAACAGTTGTTAATAGTCTATTTTTTGAAAATATTTTTTTAAAACCTGTATTCATTAATACAAAAGCACCTGTTCCATAAGTGCTTTTGACAGAACCTTTGCTAAAGCAACATTGTCCTATAGTGGCAGCCTGTTGATCCCCCACTATACCTGTTATTGGATAAAATTTATTAGTAATTGAGCTATATGTTTTTCCAAAATTATCCGAAGAATTCTTAATTACAGGAAGAATATGATGAGGAATTTTCAAAAGCTTTAGGATTTGATCATCCCATTTATTTGTATTGATATTATACAACATTGTTCTTGAAGCGTTTGTGGCATCTGTTGCATGAACTTTACCTTTAGTAAGTCTCCACAACAAAAAAGTATCTATAGTACCAAAAAGAATTTGTTTTTTTTTTATAAGCTTTCTTGCCTTAGGTATATTTTCTATTATCCATTTAATTTTAGTAGCCGAAAAGTAAGGGTCAATTAGTAGTCCGGTTTTTTTATTAATAAATCGTTCTCGCGCAGTAGTTTTGAATTTTTTACAAAAATCAGCAGTCCTTCTGTCTTGCCAAACAATAGCATTATAAACTGGGTGGCCTGAAATTTTGTCCCAAAGAATAGTAGTTTCCCTTTGGTTGGTAATACCTATGGCTTCAATATTGCCTTTAATATTTTTACTTTTAATAATTGCTTTATTTATTACTTTTCTTGTCTTATTCCATATTTCCTCGGGATCGTGTTCGACCCATCCATTTTTGGGGAAATACTGCTTAAATTCAAGTTGAGATTTAAATAAGGATTTTCCATTGCTATTAAATAAAATTGCTCTACTGGATGTAGTTCCTTGATCAATAGATAAAATAAGTTTTTTTTTACTTTTCAATTTTATTTAAATTTTTTCCAATCAATCACTAAAGGAATTTCGTCACAAATAGTATTGATCATTGAAATCATTAATGGAAGTGTTTTATTATCAAAATCATTCTTAATTTTTTTTCCGATATCCAAGGCGAGTTCAGCACCTTCTACTGTATCATTTGGCATTTTTAAATTCTTAGCGTCTTTGAAGCTCATGCCTTGACCTAAATATTGACCCATTTTACTATTTCTTCCTCCATCGGCACTCACATACAAATCTCCAATACCCGCTAAACCAAACACTGTTTCTTTTTTTCCGTTCAACTTTTCTGTAAAGATAATCATTTCATGAACAGATTCTTGTATTAGTGCTGCTGAAGTGTTTAAAAAGTTTTCTTCTTTAATTTTTTGTAAAAGATTTTCTCCACACAAACCTACTGATGCACCTATAATCATAGAAAATATATTTTTAATTGCCGCGCATACCTCTACTCCGATAACATCATCAGATACAAATACATGATAATAACTAGTTGAAACTAATCTAGAAATTTTTTCAACTATTTTTATATTTTTGTTAGCAAAAACTACTGAAGTATGAACTTTGTTAGCTAGTCCTTTTGCTAAACATGGTCCACCTGCTGCTGAAATATTTACATCTTTAATATTATTACTTTTTAATATTCTTTCCATTTTATGTGCAAGAACTTCATAATGATCATTGTGTATAGATAAACCTTTAGTAAGTATTAAAATAGGTACATTTTGATTTAAAGATTTACTCAATTCGATTGATGCCCACTCTATGCCTTTCGATACAACCGCAATAACGATAAGATCAATTTTTTTATTTAATTCCTCTTTTAAATTAATAAATTTAAAAAATTTTACATTTTTTGGAATTGCTAGGTTAAGTGTTGGGTGTTTTTGTGTAACATTAATTTTATCAATAAAATTATTTTCAAGATGTGTTCCAACTATAGAAACAGAATGATTGTTGTCAGAACAAGGAAATGAAAAAGCCGTTCCCATAGCACCAGCTCCAAAAATTATTATATTAGCCATAATTTATTCTTTAAAAATAAACCTTTTTGTTAAATAAATCACCGTAATTATTTCAATTTTACCTAATATCATAAATATAATTAATGACATTTTTGTGGGGATATTAAAATCAAAAAAATTCAAATTTTCTAAACCATATAGAGATGAATTTACTGTATTTGTGAGAGTGAGTATTGATAATTTAAATGCATTTTCAAAGTCTAAATCATTTAAAGTAAGAATGCTTGATAAAATAAAAATTCCTAAAATAAAAGTAATAAATACAAAAAATGCAATTTTAAAAACATCATCATCAATTTTGTTTTCAGTATTATATAAATTTTTATCAACAATATTAATTGGTTTAACTAGTCTATATATTTCCTGGTACGAAATTTTTAAAAGAATATAAAATCTAGTATATTTCAGTCCTGATGAGGTTGATATTAATGACCCTCCAATAATTGATAATATAATTAAAAACAAAGATAAATCAAAAGATGAAGAATGCGTTGTTATTCCTGATGTAGAAATAGATGAAACAATTGCCAAAAAAACATAAGCAAATCCTTCGTAAGGAATTACAAAGAAATAAATAAATAAAGTTAATATAACAATTAATAAAATTAAGTGTGAATCCTCAGAAAAACTTTTAGTTGTAAATTTTTTAGTAATTAGATCAAATATTAAAAAAAAGTTAAGAATTGGAATTAATAGAGTTAAAGACAAAATAAAAGTTTGCAAATCATTTGTTATTATATTGGATAAATTGTTTGTGGGAATAAATCCACCTGCTGAAATTATGGTGAATGATAGATTAAAAGCGTCAAAGAGTCTGATGTCAACGCTTGTATAAATAAAAATAATTATAATAGTTGAGAAAAAATAAATTAAAAAAATTTTTATAAAATTATTATAAAAATTATTATAAAAGTTCCTTCCAGAAGCTCCTCCAGTAATTAAATATGCTGGTTTAATTTTTATTTGTCTAGATCCAATGGTGCCAATTACAGATATCAAAAATACCAAACCACCTATCCATTGCGAACTAGATCTCCAAAGTTTTAATGGATAATCAATATTTTTAATATTTTCTAGGATTGAAAAACCTGTTGAAGTAAACCCTGATACTGATTCAAAGTATGCATCTAATAAAGTAATGTTATAAACACTTAAGTAGTAAGGTATGCTTATAATAAGAGGTAAAATAATAAAGCTTAATGTAATTGAAATAATTTGTTCAGTTAAAAGAATATTTTTACTGTGTGCTTTACCTAAGTAACAAAAGGATACTCCAATAAAAAAAGAGATTAATAAAGTTACTATGTATGAGTTTAAATCAATTATAAAATCAAAATATACTGAATATAAAATATTTATAATTGAAAATAATGATACTACTAATAAATAAATTCCCAAGAAAAAAAGTATACTTTTATAATTCATTACACTAATGAACTTATTCTAAATAAACTTTCGACTTTTTCTAAATGCTCTCTCTTTGTCAAAAAGACAACTAGATCTTTTTTTTGAAATTTAAAATTAGATTTTGGAATAATTACTTCTTTTTTTCTGACTATGGCTCCAATTCTTATTTCTTCAGGAAGGTTAGAATCTTTTATAGATTTACTTATTAACTCTGATGTTTCTAAAACTTCTGCTTCAATAAACTCGTACTCACCATCAAGAAGAGTATAAACAGTTTCAATTGTTCCTTTGTGAACATGTTTCAAGATAGTTGATATTGTTGTAAGTCTTGGGTCTACTAAATCATCTATCTTAAGAGAGGACTGTAATAAGCTGTAATTTTGCTTATTAACAAGAGCTATAGTTCTTTTGCTTTTATTTGGGTTATTTTTTTCCGCTAAAACACTTACCATAATGTTATCCTCATCGTCATTTGTAAGAGCTAAAACAGTTTCGCTTTCTTCCAAGTTAGCTTCTTTTAAAACATCCTCATCTAAACCATTTCCATTAATCACTATAGTGTTATTTAATTCATTTGCTATAAATTCAGCTCTATCTTTATTTTTTTCAATAATTTTAACACGCACTCCTTCAGAATCTATTTCTAGACTCTTAGCAAGATTAAAACCAATATTTCCGCCGCCTATTATTAAAACTTTTTTTGCCATTTTTTCTTCGTGTCCAAAAGCTTTAAGTGTTGAATTAACCTGGGGGGCAGATACAACAACAAAGGCTTTATCTTCTGTTAATAATTGATCTTCTTTTTTAAGTATGACAAATTTTCCATTCCTTATAACACCAAGTACGTTAGCTTTTAATTCCGGAAATTGATCAGTTAACTTGCTCAACTTAGTATTAACTAATGGGCAATTTTTACCGATATTAATTTCTAATACTTTTATTTTACCACCTGCGAAAGGAACGCTATCAAGCGCACCGGGTGCATCAAGTTTTCTTTGCAATGATTTTGCTACCTCTAATTCAGGCGAAATAATAACATCAATTGGTAAATTTGACTCTCCATATAATTTTCCCCATTTGCCACCTAAGAATTCTTGACCTCTTACACGGGCTATTTTTTTATTAATTTTAAAGATAGAATAAGCAACTTGACATATTACCATATTGGTTTCATCATTTTGAGTTACTGCAATGATCATGTCGGCATCTTCAGCACCTGCTTTTTCTAAGACTGATGGATAGGTAGGTCTACCAACTACACCTTTTACATCTTGGCTATCATTTACTTTTTGTATGAATTCACTAGACTGATCGATAACAGTTATTGAATGACCTTGAGCAGATAATTGTTTTGAAATAGAAAAACCAACTCTACCTGCCCCGCATATAATTATGTTCATTTAATTAACACCTTTTACACCTAATGATTTTAACTTTCTATGAAGCGCAGATCGTTCCATTCCAACAAACTCTGCTGTTTTAGATATATTCCCTTTATGTTTTTTTAATTGTGACATTAAGTAATTTTTTTCAAATTTTTCTCTAGCTTCTTTTAAAGGATAAGAAAGTACATTTTCATAAGAATCAACATTTTTAGTTGTATCTCTTGGTGACAAAGCATCTAAAACTAATTGGTTTATATTATTTTTAGGTTCATTAAGTGATAGTATTGATATTCTTTCAACTAGATTTCTTAACTCTCTTACATTTCCTGGCCATGAGTAATTATAGTATATAGAAAAATCTGTATCAAATTTTACTTCAGCTATTCCATTTAAATCAGCAATCTTTTTAGAAAAATAATTTAGTAATACAGGAATATCTTCAGTTCTTTCTTTTAGGGGTGGTAAAAAAATCGGAACAACATTTAATCTGTGATATAAATCTTCTCTAAAATTACCTTTGTTAACTTCCTCTCTAATACTTTTGCTTGTCGTGCTTATTATTCTTATATTTACAATAATTTCTTTCGTTCCATTTACTCTTCTAAATTTTTGATCAATTAGAACTCTTAAAATTTTAGCCTGAGTTTCCAAAGGAATTTCTGCTATTTCATCTATCAATAAAGTTCCATCTTGTGCTTTTTCAAAAAAACCATAACTAGTTGTACCATTAGAATTTTCACTACCAAAAAGTTCTAACTCATATTTTTTTGGGTCTAACAAAGCTCCATTTACTACTAAAAATGGGTTTTTACTTCTTGATGATTGTTTGTGAATTTGTCTTGCAACAAGTTCTTTGCCTGACCCTGCGGGACCAGATATAAATATTCTACTTTCTGTATTAGCAAGTTTTGAAACTAAATTTTTTACCTTCGTCATCGACTGACTATTTCCAATAATATCATAGGAGCTAAAAAGTTTATTTTCAATTGCTCGTTTGTCTCGTTTAAGATTTACATTTTCTATGGCTCTATTTAGAAAATTTAATAATCTCTCAGTTGAAAAAGGTTTTTGTATAAATTCAAAAGCCCCCAATCTAAGAGAATCAACCGCCATTTGTACATTTGCATGTCCAGAAATCATTATTACTGGAACATCATCGTCAATTTTTTTAATATTACTTAACAATTCAATTCCATCGTTATCGCCTTTATCTAATTTAACATCGACAATAGCAACATCTGGCAATTTTTTTTTAATTTCACCTAAAGCTTGGTCAAAATTTGCCGCTTCCCTTACAAGATGTCCTTCGTCTCTTAATATACTAGAGATCAATTGTCTTATATCTAAATTATCATCGATAACTAAAATTTCTTTAGTCATATTATTTATGTATTGATATTTCTACTTTAGCTCCACTATTAACAGAATTAAATAAAATATTACTATTGTGGTCACTTATTATCTTAGTAACAATTGCTAAGCCTAAGCCTGTGCCATTTTTTTTTGTTGTAAAATATGGTGTTAACATTTTAGTTTTATTAACATCATCAAATCCTATCCCATTATCTTCGATAGTTATGTATATATAGTCACTATCTTGCTGAATATCTACATTAATTTTTCCTTTAAAATCAACATTTTTATTTTTCTTTTCAAGAATAGATTCAATTGCATTTTTTAATAAATTTATAAATACTCTATTTAATTGTTCTTCATCTCCACTAATTATATTTGTAGATTGTTTTGTTGAGAATTCAAAATCTATATCTGGCTCTGATAACTTGTTTAAATTTAAAGATCTTGAGATAACTTTGGTTAAATCTATTTTTTTAAAAATAGGTTTTGGCATTCTAGCAAAATCAGAAAATTCATTAACTAAATGTTCAATATCTTTAATTTGTTTTGAGATAGTATTTAAATAATTAGTAAGATTGTTATCATTACTATCAATTTTTTTGCTATATTTTGCTCTAATTTGATCAATTGATAATTGTATTGGTGTAAGAGGGTTTTTTATTTCATGAGCTAACTTTCTAGCAACTGTTTCCCATGCAGAATGTTTGGCTGATGTCAAAAGTTTATCTTGTTGAATTTTAAGTTTATCTATCATTGAATTAAAATTTTCATTTAACTTTTGGAAATCTTTATCCGTTTCTATGAGTGGTACTTTTGCATTTAAATCACCTAAACTTATATTTTCAGAAGCTTTTATTAAATTAATTATTGGTGATGTTAATTTTGAAGCAAAGTTAATTGAAATAATAATTGCAAGAAAAAGTAGCAAAGAAACAATTAACAAATAAATAATTACGAATGTAATTTTAATACCTGTTTTATTTTCTTGTACACTATAATAAAAATTAACAGCTTCACCTGTTTGCTGGAGATAATAAATTAACTGTGGATCCATAAACTTAACAATATAAAGATAAGTATCAATAAAATTAGTGAGTTTAACTAAAGCTGAAGTTCTATTTGTGTTTGCGTCAGTAATTCTAATGGGTCTACCATTTAGAGACCTTATAAAAGCTTCTTCGGGTGGTGGAACAAATTTTAGTGAAGAGTTTACTACATTAGACATAATTATATTTGATGAGCTATCAAGTAAATGAACTTCATCAAGTCTTCTTAATAATCTTTGTGTTCCTAAAATATTATAAAATCTTTTGGGATTTTCATAAAACAAATTTGATTGGTTATTAACATCAAGAACCATAAGTAAAATATCTGCTTCGATAGAATTTCTAACTTGATCGACATAATTACTAGCAACTTCTGCAGAATTGTTAATAGCTTTTTTAATTTTATTGTCGAAGTATTTTTGTAATCCTACATTAAATAGTATTAAAGAAAATACAGCAATTAATATTGAGGGTAATAAAGTTGTTGTAGTAAAAAACAATATATATCTTAAAGTAGTTACAGAACCTAAATTTTTTTTTTTTCTTTCCCTTAAAATTTTATATGTTTCATATACAATTAAGCTAAAAAATAATATTAATAGCAATAGATCAGATACTAATAATATTTGTAAATTAGAATCGTTTAAAATAATAAAACTTTGATTTATAAATGTAAAAAATGTTAACAAACCAAAAGCAATACAAATCAGAGATAAGGTTATTACCCATTTATAGTTTTTAATGATATAAATCATCTAATAAATAATAGTTAACATTTAAAATAAATATATGGCAAATTTAAAAATATGAGTGTTTTTCTTATACTATTAGCAGCTGGAGATAGCAAAAGACTAAAATCTAGCATTCCTAAACAGTACCAAAAGATAGAGGGGAAGACACTGCTGGAGCATAATATTTGTATATTTAATAGTTTTAAAAAAATAAAAAAAATTATTATTGTTTATAATAAAAAACATCAAAAATATTTAAATAACTTAGATTTTAAAAATACAATAAAAATCATTGGTGGAAAAACAAGGCAAAAATCAACTTTAATAGGATTAAAAAAAATCAGGAGAATGAATTGTAAAAAAGTTTTAATACATGATTCTGCAAGACCAAACCCGCCAAAAAAAATGATAGCAAAAATACTTTTCAATCTTAAAAATAATCATGCTGTAATTCCAACCATAAAGGTCGCGGATGCAACAAAACGTATAAAAAATAAATTTATTTTTAAAAGTATTAAAAGAAATTCCTTAAGATTTGCACAAACTCCTCAAGGTTTTACTTATAAAAAAATTTTAGACAAGCACTTAAAAAATGTAAGATATACTTCTGACGATGATGCTTCTTTATTTACTAATAATAAAGAAAAAGTTTTTACTATAAATGGATCAAAACAAAATATAAAAATTACAGATCAAGAAGATTTAAATATATTTAAATCTTTAAAAAAAAAGAAAAATTATTTTGGGATTGGTTTTGATGTTCATAGATTAGTTCCTAAAAGAAAACTGTATATAGGGGGGGTAAGAGTAAAATCAAATTTGGGGACCTTAGGTCATTCTGATGGAGACCCAGTTTTGCATTCAATCACTGATGCATTACTTGGGGCTTGTGGAATGGGAGATATTGGTGAAAAATTTTCAAATAAAAACAAAAAATTTAAAAATGTAAGGTCAACCTTTTTTTTAAAAAAGGTGGTTCAACAAACTGAAATGAAAGGGTTTTTTATAAATAATATTGATATAAATATAATTATACAAAAACCAAAGTTACAAAAATATAAAAAAAAAATGTTAGATAGTATTTCTAAGTTATGTAAAATTACTCAAAAAAAAATAAATATAAAAGGAAAAACAACTGAAAAGTTAGGTGTAATTGGTAAAGAAAAAGCAATAGCATCTGAAGCAATAATTTCAGTTTATAAAAATGATTAAAAAATTTAATTTTTTATTTTTAAGACTTTTTTTAATTGGCAATATTAAACATGCCCCAGGAACAGTATCTTCTTTTGTTACATGCATTATTTTTTTAATTTTAATTAATTTTTTTGAAATGATAACTATTTTTTTTTTTACTGTCGTGGTATTTTTATACGCTTTAATTGCAATTAATAATTCTTATAAAAGTTTTGATTCCAAAGATCCTCAAGATATTGTTATAGATGAATTTATTGGTCAAATGTTACCCTTGCTAGCAATTCCAATTTATGAAACTTTATATCCTGCTCCAATATTACTTTATTGCATTCTAGCTTTTTTATTATTTAGGTTTTTTGATATTTTAAAACCCTTCCCCATTAGTTATATAGATAAAAATACCGAAGGCTCTTTAGGAATTATGATGGATGATGTAGTGGCAGGTTTTTTTAGTGCTTTGGTACTAATTATAGGATTTTATTTTTTTGGTGGATAAATGTATGGAGCTGATTTGTAATAAAATTATTAAAATTGCGAAAAAAAAAAAATTAACAATTTCATTGGCTGAATCATGTACGGGTGGAATGTTATCAAGTCAAATTACTTCAATTAATGGTTCTTCTAAAGTCTTTTCTCTAGGTTTAATTACATACTCTAACGAAGCTAAAAAAAATGTTTTAAAAATACCTGTGAAAATTATAAAAAAATATGGAGCTGTGAGCTTGCAATGCTGTTTAGCGATGGTGAAAAATTTGAGCAAAATAAGCAAAAGTAGTATTTGTGTTTCTATTACTGGAATAGCAGGGCCTAGCGGGGGATCAAAAAAAAAACCTGTTGGTTTAGTTTATATTGGTATTAAGAAAGGTAGTAATATAGGACTAAAAAAACATATATTTAAGAACAAAGGACGATCTTATATACAAAAAAAAGCCGTTAATGAATCTTTAAAATTAATTTTAAATTTACTTAAATAAGTGTATTGCTCTTTTTTCAAAAGATTCTGCTATTTTTTTTAAACCTATATCAAAAGATTTTTTTATTAAAATATTTAAGATTTTATTTTTTAGTTCAAAATTTACATAAAAAGCGACTTCACTATATTTACCTTTGTTTTTAAAAATCCATTTATTTTCTAAATATTTTAACGGACCTTTCATATTAGTGACTCGTATAATATCTTGTGTTTTTTCGTAAATAACAAAACTTTTATAAGTTTCTTTAATAATGCCTTTACCTATTGTCATATCAGCAACAATTTCAATTTTGTCACCTTTATCATTTTTACTGTAAATTTTTGTACTAATACACCAAGGAACAAATTCGGGATATTTTTCAATATCTAAAACCATACTGATTAAATTTACTTTAGAACAGGAAATTTCTTTATTTATTGAGGTTGATGGCATTGAGATTGTTTTTCTCTCAATTTTTTCATTTTAGAGAAATCTTCATCTGCATGATACGAAGATCTCGTGAGTGGAGAGGATGAAACTATTAAAAATCCTTTTGATAAAGCTAATTCTTTGAGGTCATTAAATTCATCTGGATGAATATAACGGTCTAAAGGATAATGTTTAACAGTGGGTTGAAGATATTGGCCTATAGTTAAAAAGTCTACGTTTGCAAATAACAAATCATCCATAACTTGCAAAATTTCTTCTTTTGTTTCACCAAGACCCATCATGATTCCAGATTTAGTGAATATATTTTTATTAATTTTTTTTGCAGATTTTAATAATTCAATTGAAGCAAAATATCTTGATCCTGGTCTTACTGCTCTATAAAGCCTGGGAACAGTTTCTATATTATGATTAAATACATCAGGATTTGCTATTATAACCTTTTTATAAGCATCACCTTTTTTTAAAAAATCTGGAGTCAATACTTCTATTGTTGTATTTTTATTAAGTTTACGAATTTCTATTATTACATTAGAAAAATGGTTTGCACCTCCATCTTCTAGATCATCTCTATCAACGGAAGTAATTACAACATGTTTTAAATTTAATTCCTTTGTAGCTTTGGCAATTTTTAAAGGTTCTTGTTCATCTAAAGTAATTGGCTTGCCAGTTTTTACATTACAAAAAGAGCAGGCTCTAGTACAAGTGTCTCCCATTATCATAAAGGTGGCGTGTTTTTTACTCCAACATTCAGTAATATTAGGACATCTAGCTTCTTGACATACTGTATGTAGTTTTTTTTTGTTAATTAATTCTTGTGTTTTAAAATAATTTTGGGTGTCAAAGATTTTAGTTCTAATCCATTGAGGTTTTTTTTTTATCAGATTAATAGGATTGTTAACTTTTTCTGGATGTCTTGGTTTCATAGTTATTGAAGAAAAACTTTTTCGTTTTTCTTTCCTATCATAAATTTTTTTCTGTACAAAGTTTCTAAATAATCTTTATCAACAAAACCATTTAGCAAGTTATTTTTACTTTCGATAGCACTAAGTTTAATTATTAAAACTTTTTGTTCTTTTGAAAGTTTTT
>Ga0114997_10002985_pt1 | contig 13418 bp, 14 predicted proteins | sample ArcticOcean_MG_C_2_FD_87045 | JGI IMG/M metagenome (GOLD analysis project Ga0114997, IMG submission 87045) | Marine microbial communities from western Arctic Ocean - ArcticOcean_MG_CB4_136 | ecosystem: Environmental > Aquatic > Marine > Oceanic | place: Arctic Ocean: Canada Basin | collected... | reverse complement strand
TCTGTCTCTGTCAGTAAAACTTTCTGACAAAGACATGATTCCATCTCTAATCAATGGAGCCTCTTACATTCTTTGCAATAAACTTCTTTATCAAGTTCCTTACGCTTCTTTTTAGTAAGCACAAAAACTTCGATAAACTGTTTATTAACTTTGCTGAGTTCTTTTAAAACTAGTTCCTTAGCATCAACTTTATTTTTTGCTGACACTTCAATAAACATATTTTCAGAAACATCAGGAGCTCTAAGATTGAATGAGTATTTTTTCATCTACAACTCCTCACCTGGAAATTTTAGATTGTACATTGCAGTTATTATTGGGTCAGGCTTATATGGTTTGTACAGGGCTGGTTTATCCTCAGGGTGGGAAGCATACCACTCTGCAAGCTCGTCTTTATTTAAAGACTGTTTGATAACATTCCAACTTCTTGTTGCAGACATTCTTGGAGATTTTTTCTTAGGCTTATTTTGTTCCTCTGCGATCTCTATCTGCTGATCTCCCCATGACTCATATTTCCAGTTGTCTTTTTTTGGTTTGTATTTCCCAACTTTAGTTGGGCTCACCATCATTTTATTTACTGCATCAGCAACTTTAGCTTCACTAGCAGTTACAGCTCCCTCTTTATTGTCATATACTTTTTGATTCCAACTAACCCAGTTTTCAATCGGTGTCTTATCCAATGGAAAAACCACGTCATTAATGCTGAGATGATCTGCGAGTGGATTAGGCTTTTTGATTGGTTGAGGTATTGGTTTTGCTGGTGTTACTCTCTCAGTATTATTAACTGGTTTGCGTTCATTATTAACATTACGCTTATCAATTATATTTACTGGTCGAGAGTTATTAGGTTTGTAATAATTACTCATTATCACCACCAGTCAATTCAAGCGAGTAGTGCGGCTTTGTTTTTTCGCCAGTCGTTTTTTCTATATACTTATGACCAGCTACATTGCCTCTAAATGGCATACCATTTGCTCTTGCAGAATCTCTATCAGGATTTTGCTCACACCATTTTTCATCACTTTGATCTATAAGGTATTGCCCAAACTCATGTTCTGTTCCAGCAACTATTTCTAATTTAGATCCTTTGCAATTCTCTTGCACATGAACGTCTTTGCCTGATTTCATTGTATCAAGCACTTTGTTCCAATGATGAGTTTCGACTATTAATTGAGAGACTTTTTTCTGTACTGCAACAGCACTATTATCTCTTACAGTTTTATTTCTACCACTGACTGCTTCGTCAGCTTGTCTTACTATTTCTCTTGCTAGTGTACTTAACTTAGCAACATATCTTACTGCCTGATCTAAAGCAGTTTCGTATCGTGTGGTATCGTTCCACAATGTTCTTTGTGATGACATTATTCCTCCTATGGAATTAGTTGGTAGAGCTGACGACTAAATCAGCTCCACACATTAATTCTTCAAGGCAGGATTTAGATGAAGAAGCTCTGAAATCTGAGTGTAAAATATACTGTTGCAACAGTTGCAAACATTAAATCGGTGTATGCCGCTATATCTACTTTCATATTTAATTTTTTTCGTCATTTTATATTCCTTGCCTTGTTCACACTAAATGTGTGTAGTCTGTATCAACACTCTCAGAAAATCCTATATGACCCCTAAAACGACAAAAAGCTGTAACCATTGCTGGCACAGCTTTCTAAATCTTTCTATATGGTCAACGTCTTTAAATGTTGATGATTCTTTTTACTCCTGATTTAAAAATTAGTCAAATAGACAATCTAGACTTAATTGTGTCTCCCATAAATTACTAGAGCAGTTATGTTGACCTAATATTTATGATGTGGATAAACACTCGACCAGGAGCTCAGCCGCTTTTGCGGCTGTGCGACTGTCCTTATTTTAAATTTACTACGTTATTAATTTTCTCTAGTAAATCGTTTGGTTTAATTCTCGTATATCTTTTGAGCTGAGACCAATCTTTGTGTCCACTTACAGCACTTACTTCTGCAATACTCCACCCATTTAATAATGCGTTAGTACAGAAACAAGCTCTGAGATCGTGAAACCTAAAGTTTGTAATCTTTGCTTTCTTACAAGCAACTCTAAACCACTTTCTCAATCTGCTACTATTGCAATCGAATACATACTTACCGAACACGTGCTTTTTTAATATTGCTAATGTTTCATCAGCTAATGGTATTGTCCGATCAAATGAGTTCTTTGTGTCATAGAATGTACATTGCTTATTATTGAAGTCTATATGATCACGCTTCAATTTAAGTATTTCACCTTGCCTTGCACCAGTCTGATATGCAAATTTAATTACATCAGTCAGGAATCTTAGATGGTCTGTATGATTTCTATTGAAGGACTTAGAAGCATCTTGTTCAGATGAAACGTCCAACAATTTTTGATACTCAACTTTAGTTAAGACTCTATCTCTAGCGTCATCAACTTTATTCATAGTAACCATGTCACAAGGATTCTCTGCTGGTAAATTAATACCCCACTCACGTTTAGCAACTCTCCAGGCATGACAGATTATATTTACAAACTTATTAACTGTCCCAGGCTTTCGTGTTGCAGATAGTTCTTTCATTAACTTATGAATATGATGAGACCTTAGAGTCATCAAACTATTCAAAGCTATTCTATGCTTGATTAAGAAATTGATAGTTGAGGTTTCTTCTCTAACACCTTTTTTGATTGCAGTACGTTCATCTCTATACTTCACTAATATCTCTCTTAGTGTAGTTCCTCTTGCGCCTGAGTAATCTTCAAACACGTTACGTTCCATTTGAGACTCAACTGTGCGTGCAAACTTCCTAGCGTCTTTAACATCTAGGAATGATTTGAAAACATTAGGAAAACCTTTCCTACGAATTGCAACTTTCCATATTCCACTCTTTAACTTTTCGAAGTAAGCCATAACTCTTTTATCCTTTCTAATTACGCCCGAGCTACGCCCGAACATTTGTTCTTTCTAATTAGTGGTGAGTTTGCTTACTGAAACAAGATTCGTAAGGGGCGTTCTGTTACCCGGTGCCCCAAACAACCGTGCTTATTTAATTAACCGAAGTTAATTAAGCAGCAAGTGCGTAACTTTCGTTAGCAATTATAATTAGCCCGATACGACGGAACAATCCCGAACGAAAGAACAGCCTTTAGACACTCGTCGATTCTAATTCACCCCCATTTTATTTTAAGTGGTGGAGGTGGTGGGTACTGCCCCCACGTCCGCAATGTTTATTACGAAATTCGTTTATCGTTATAGTTGGAAATCCAACATTTATAATATAAAACTTTATTTTAAATATTCAATTTATTAATGTAATTTTGGTTAAAAAAAAGTAAAATATTTTATTTAAATTAAAAATGACACTATCAAAGCAACAAAAAAAAGAGATTGTTGAACAACAATCGCAAAAAAGCACAACAAAAAGAGTAACAGCGCCAAATCTTGAAAAAATTCTTTATGAGGCAATGCCTGCTTTAGATCATGGTTTTGTAAGAGTAGTAGATTATATGGGAGATGATACATCAATTGTACAGGCTGCCAGAGTCTCTTATGGAAAGGGAACTAAACAAGTTTCAACAGATAGTGGTTTGATAAAATATCTAATGCGTCATTGGCACAGCACTCCATTTGAAATGTGTGAAATTAAATACCATATTAAACTTCCAATTTTTATCGCACGACAATGGATTAGACACAGAACAGCAAACGTTAATGAATATTCAGCTCGTTATTCTATACTAGATAAAGAATTTTATTTACCTTCAAAAGAAAATTTAGCAGCACAATCAATTAGCAACAGACAAGGTAGGGGAGATGTTATTGAAGGGCAACAAGCTAAAGAAATTCTAGAGCTTTTAAAAAATGATTCTGAAAGAACATATAATAATTATGAGATGATGCTTAACCAAAGATTTGATGGATCAACAATTGATGAAAGTAAAAAAGGTTTAGCAAGAGAACTTGCTAGAATGAATCTAACTTTAAATACTTATACACAATGGTATTGGAAAACTGATTTATTAAATTTAATGAACTTTTTAAAACTAAGAGCAGATAGTCATGCTCAATATGAAATTAGAGTTTATGCTGATATAATGTTAGACACTGTTAAAAAATGGGTTCCTATAACATATGATGCATTTATGGATTATAGAGTTGGAGGTATTGAAGTTTCCGCCAAGGGAAAAGAAGTAATTAAAAAAATGATAAAGGGTGATCCTTGTGATTTTGAAAGTTCAAAACTTTCAAAAAGAGAATGGAATGAATTAATGGAATCTTTTGGACTTAAAGATAAGATTGTTTAATTTGTTGTGCTATTTCAATAAAAATTTTAGAAATTTTGTGATCAGGATCTTTCTCAACAAGAGGTTTGCCATTATCTGCAGCTACTCTTAAATCAATATCTATAGGTATTTTTCCAAGAAATTTTTTTTGATAATCTACTGAAAGTTTTTCGACACCACCTTCCCCAAAAATATTATGTTTTTTTCCATCACCAGACTCAAAATAACTCATGTTATCTACAAGACCTAAAATTGGAACCTTTAATTTATCAAACATTTTTACTCCTCTTTTAACATCAGCCAAAGCAATCTCTTGAGGAGTTGAAACAATTATTACTCCATCAACTTTTATTTCTTGTGCAAAGGTTAATTGTGTGTCGCCTGTTCCTGGTGGCATATCAACAATTATAAAATCTAAATCTTTCCATAAAACTTTTTGTGTAAAAGTTTTAATAGCACTTGTAACCATTGGACCTCTCCAAATCATTGGTGTTTCTTCATCAACCAGAAAACCGATGGACATGCATTGAATTCCATACCTATCTACAGGTTCCATAGCTTTTCCATCTTCACTTTTTGGCTTTTCATTTATAGACATCATTTTTGGTAGTGATGGTCCATAAATGTCAGCATCAAGAATCCCAACTCTTAGTCCAATTTCTTTTAATGCCAGAGCTAAATTTGTCGCAAATGTTGATTTACCTACCCCACCTTTAGCGCTAGATATTGCTATAGTAAATTTTGTCCCTTTTATTGGATTTTTTACAAAACTCTTTGGGGTCGTGTCTTTTTTAAAAGTATCACTTAATCCAGTAGTCTTTTTGTCCATATTCCACATCTTAACTTGTTTTTACAATAAAAATCACTATATAAAGTGTCATGGCAAATGGTAACGATTTTAAAGGTGGTAGCCCTTGGGGCACTCCTCCAGGAGGAGGAAACGGTTCTGGCCGAGGTGGACAAAGACCTCCTAATATTGACGAAGTTGTAGAAAAAATTCAAAAACTAATTAACAAATTTCTTCCAGGAGGAAAATCTGGTGGAGCTAAACCAATTATATTTGGACTCGTTTTACTCGTTGTTGTTTGGACTTTTAGTGGATTGTATAGAGTGTTACCAGATGAACAAGGAGTTGTTCTTAGATTTGGGAAATTTATTTCAACAACACAACCTGGTTTAAATTATCACATCCCTTATCCAATTGAAACTGTTCTTACACCAAAGGTTACTAAAGTTAATAGACTTGATATTGGTTTCAGATCAGCAAGTGATTCTGGAAGAACATCAGGTATCGGCGATGTGCCAGAAGAAAGCCTAATGTTAACAGGAGATGAAAATATTGCTAATATTGATTTTTCTGTTTTTTGGGTAATCAAAGATGCTGGTAAATTTTTATTTAAAATTCAAGCTCCCGTTGAAACAGTTAAAGCTGCAGCTGAAACTGCCATGAGAGAAGTTATTGCAAAAAGCAAACTCCAATCAATATTAACTGAAGGAAGGTCCAGTATTGAAATTGAAACACAAGAAATTATTCAAAGTATTTTAGATGAATATGAATCGGGTATTCAAATTACACAAGTGCAAACACAAAAAGCAGACCCACCTGATCAAGTTATTGATGCATTCCGAGATGTGCAAGCAGCTAGAGCTGATATGGAAAGATCAAAAAATGAAGCAGAAGGTTATGCTAATGATGTAATACCAAGAGCTAGGGGTGATGCTGCAAAAATTTTACAGGAAGCGGAAGCTTACAAACAACAAGTTGTTGCTGCAGCCGAAGGTGAAGCAAGCAGATTTATTGCAATATATAATGAGTATGCAAAAGCTAAAAAAGTCACTCAAGAAAGAATGTATCTTGAAACTATGGAAAAAGTTTTAGCTGACATTAATAAAGTAATTATAGATAAAGAAGCAGGAGGCGTAGTGCCATATCTACCACTGCCAGAATTATCCAAGAAAGCGATTAACTAGTTATGAAATTAAATAAATTTTTACTTCCCATTGTAGGTGGTGTAGCATTTTTAATTTTTTTATCACTTTTTGTGGTTAAAGAAACCAACCAAGCAATAGTATTACAATTTGGTGATCCTAAAAAAGTAATAGTTGAACCAGGCCTTCAAATGAAGATTCCTTTTATTCAAAATGTAGTCTTTTTGGATCGTAGAATTTTAAATTTAGATGCGCCTCCAATTGAAGTTATCGCATCTGATCAAAAAAGACTTATTGTTGACGCTTATGCAAGATTTAAGATTGAAGATCCATTGAAGTTTTATATTTCAGTAGGGGATGAAAGAGTAGTTAGATCAAGACTTTCTACAATTATAAACTCAAGAATAAGAAGTGTTTTAGGTACACAAAGTTTGGCGACCTTATTATCTGAGGATAGAACTAAACAAATGGCAATTATTCAAGAAGGGGTTAATGCAGAAGCCCAAAGTTTTGGTGTAGCTATAATTGATGTAAGAATTAAAAGAGCGGATTTGCCCCAAGCAAATAGTGAGGCCATATACAAAAGAATGCAGACTGAAAGACAAAGAGAAGCAAAAGAATTTAGAGCAAAAGGTGCTGAGATGGCGGTTACAATTACTTCAACAGCAGATAAAGAAGTTACAGTACTTTTAGCAAATGCACAAAAACAATCTGAAATTATGAAAGGTGAAGGAGATGGGCAGAGAAATAAAATATTTGCAAGTGCATTTGGTAAAGATCCTGAATTTTTTAGTTTTTACAGAGCGATGCAAGCTTATGAGACCGCATTAATAGGTGGAGACACTTCATTAATTCTTTCTCCCGATAGCGATTTCTTCAAATACTTTGGCAAATCAGGAATTATCAAAAAGCAGTAAAAAAACCAATGAAAGAACTCATCATCGCGATAGGTCTTTTATTATTTATTGAAGGTACGTTGTATGCTTTATTTCCATCAAAAATGAAAAATATGTTAAAAACAATTGAAAAATTACCAGTTAAAGAGCTAAGAGTAAGCGGGTTATTGTTTGCTTTAATTGGATTTTTTATTGTTTTATTTAATAAGAGTTAATAAAAATGAAAATATATAAAAATTTTTTAAAATTAAGTCTAATTCTTATATTGTTAATTTTTCCAAATTCGCTAGCACAAAGTAAAACTATTCCAAGTTCCTTTGCTGACCTAGCTGAAAAGCTTATGCCATCGGTTGTCAATATTTCGACTACACAAACAATCAAAACTTCAGGAAATCAATTTCCTTTCCAATTTCCTCCAGGATCACCTTTTGAAGATATGTTTAAAGAATTTAATAAACCTACAGAAAGAAAAGCAACAGCACTTGGTTCTGGCTTTATTATTGATAAAAAGGGAATAGTAGTCACAAACAATCATGTCATTCAAGGAGCAGAAGATATTTTTGTTAGCGTAAATGGTTCCAAAGAATATAAAGCCAAGTTAATAGGTGCAGATCCATATATGGATTTAGCTGTTCTCCAAATAGAATCAAATGATACTTTTAAAATAGTTAGTTTTGGAAATTCAGACAAAGCCCGAGTAGGAGATTGGGTAATTGCTATCGGCAATCCTTTTGGATTTGGAGGGACAGTTACTTCAGGAATAATTTCATCAAGAAATAGAGATATTGGTTTGACGAGATATGACGATTTCATTCAGACAGATGCCTCAATTAACCAGGGAAATTCTGGAGGACCACTCTTTGATTTGGATGGTAACGTAATAGGTATCAATACAGCAATCATTGCTCCAGGGTCTTCTGGATCAATTGGAATAGGTTTTGCGATACCGGCAAACCCAGCTTCAAAAGTTGTTGAACAATTAATTAAATTTGGCGAAACTAAAAGAGGTTGGTTGGGTGTAAGAATTCAAGAAGTTAGCAAAGAAATTGCAGAATTAGAAAAGTTAGAGAAACCAGAGGGCGCTTTAGTAGCAAGTGTAGCAGAAAATAGTCCAGCCGCAAAGGGAGGCATAAAAGCTGGAGATATAATTTTAGAATTTGATGGGTCAAAAGTTGACACAATGAGAACACTTCCAAAACTAGTAGCCCAAGCGAAAGTAGGAAAAAAAGTGGAATTAAAAATTTGGAGAAATCAAAAACTAATATTAAAAAATGTTTTACTAGGTAGATTAGAATCTTCTGATGCATTTAAAGAAGAAAAAAAAGTTGAACCAGATACTAGCAAAAATATCGAAATAGAAGATTTAAAAATTTCTATAAGAGATTTAAATAAAGATGATATTAAAAAACGCAATTTACCCCAAAGCACCACAGGAGTTGTTATAGTAAAAAAATTAGCTCAAAGCCCATTAATGTTTGTTGAAGAAAATGATATTATTGTAGAATTGCAAAAGAAAAAAATTACAAGCGTAAAACAATTTTCTAACTTAATTAATGGACTTATAAAAAAAGGTAAAAAAACACTTTATCTTGCAATCTATAATTCTAGCAATCAAAGATCATACATAACTATAAAGCTAAAATAAATTTTATACTTCAAGTTTCAAATGGAGAAGGAAAAAAAAATAATATTAGTAGCTGGACCCACGGCATCAGGAAAGTCAAATTTAGCAATTGAATTAGCAAAACATTTTGATGGAGAAATTATAAATGCTGATAGCATGCAGATTTATGAAGAAATTTCTATTCTCACTTCTAAACCAAAATCACATGATGCCAAAATAATAAAACATCATTTATATGGATTTACCTCTGTTAAAAAAAAATTTTCTACCGGGGATTGGCTCAAGTTGACGCTAAAAAAAATAGATGAAATTTGGCAAGATAAAAAAACACCAATAGTAGTTGGTGGTTCAGGTTTATATTTTAAATCTTTAACAGATGGATTATTTAAAGCCCCTAATATTCCAGATGATTTGAGAAAAGAGGTAAGAAAATTATATGAAGATTTGGGAAAAAATTTTTTTTTTGATGAATTAATCAAACTTGATCCACTAGCAAAAAAATTTATTATACCATCAGACACACACAGGGCTATGAGGGCATATGAAATAAAAAAATTTACAAATCAATCTTTGTTTGAACTTAAAAAAGAAACAAAACGTAATTTTGATGATAATATTTTTAAAAAATTATTTATTAACACCCCCAAAGACCTTTTGCATAATAATATAGAAAAAAGAGTAGAATCAATGTTTAGAGAGGGAGTTGTTGAAGAAGTAAAAAATTTTTCTAAAATTAGAATTTATAACGAGCTATCTGCTAATAAAATAATAGGAGTAAAAGAAATAAGCAGCTATTTACAGGAAAAAATAACCTTAAATGAAACAAAAGAACTAATTATTCAAAAAACAAGACAATATGCCAAAAGACAATTTACTTGGGCCCGAGGTCATATGAAATCATGGGAGATGATTTATTCTTCAAATATTAATGATTTATATAAAAAAGCTATTAATAAAATATCCTAAAACTTGACCACAACAAAAACTCAGTTAGATTAGCCTTATGGCAAATTTAATTAGTGGTGCAGAAATATTGTTTAAAGTTCTTGAGGACCAAGAAGTTAAGCATATCTTTGGTTATCCAGGAGGAGCTGTATTACCAATCTATGATGAATTAAAAAATCACAAAAGCATAAAACATATTTTAGTTAGACACGAACAGGGTGCAGGACATGCCGCAGAGGGTTACGCCAGATCTTCTGGCAAACCTGGAGTAATGTTAGTTACTTCAGGACCAGGAGCAACAAATGCAGTTACGGCTTTAACGGATGCATACATGGATTCAGTTCCATTGGTTTGTATTACAGGTCAAGTACCAACACATCTTATAGGTACAGACGCATTTCAAGAATGTGATACTACTGGAATCACAAGACCATGCACAAAACACAATTGGTTAGTTAAAGATGTTAATAAATTATCTTCGATATTACACAAAGCTTTTAAAGTAGCTACCACTGGTAGGCCGGGGCCAGTTTTAGTTGATATACCTAAAGACATTCAATTTAAAAAAGGAAAATATATAAAACCAAAAGAATTGAAAGATAAAAAAAAAGTAAATATTAATTTTAATGAAAAAAATAATGATAAAGAAATAGAACAAGCTGTTAACCTCATAAAAAAATCTACAAAGCCTATTTTATATACCGGTGGAGGTGTAATAAATTCTGGACCAGAAGCAACAAAACTACTTAGAGAACTTACTTCGTTAACAGGGTTTCCAATAACATCTACATTACAGGGTCTCGGCGCTTTTCCTGGAAATGATAGCCAATTCTTAGGAATGCTAGGAATGCACGGGACGTATGAAGCAAATAATGCAATGCATGATTGTGATTTAATGATAAATATTGGAGCGAGATTTGATGATAGAATAACTGGAAAAATTGACGAATTTTCACCAAAATCAAAAAAAATTCACATTGATATTGATCCTTCGTCAATTAATAAAAATGTTAATGTTGATATTGCTATAGTAGAAGATGTTAAGATCGTTTTAGAAAAATTAATTTTTTCTATTAAAAATAAATATCCAGATTTTTCTAATTCTAATAAAAAAATGATAGCTTCTTGGTGGAAACAGATAGAAGCCTGGAGGAAAAAAAATTCTCTTGGTTTTTTAAACAGCAAAGAAGTAATAAAACCTCAATACGCTGTCCAAAAATTATATGAACTTACTAAAGCTCAAGACACTTTTATTACTACTGAAGTAGGTCAACATCAAATGTGGGCAGCTCAACATTATAAATTTGATAAGCCTAATAGATGGATGACGTCAGGAGGACTAGGCACAATGGGATATGGACTGCCAGCAGCTATTGGAGTTCAAGTAGCAAATCCGGACAAGTTAGTTATTGATATTGCTGGCGAAGCTTCAGTTTTGATGACAATGCAAGAAATGTCCACCGCTGTTCAATATAACTTACCAATAAAAATATTTATACTTAATAATCAATACATGGGGATGGTTAGACAATGGCAAGAATTACTGCATGAAAAAAATTATTCAGAAAGCTATACAGCGGCTTTACCTGATTTTGTAAAATTAGCTGAAGCTTATGGGTGCGTAGGTATTAGAGCCAATAAACCCAATGAATTAGAAGAAAAAATTGAAGAAATGTTATCAGTTAATAGACCAGTCATATTTGATTGTGTGGTTGATAAAGAAGAAAATTGTTACCCGATGATTCCTTCGGGAAAAGCACACAACCAAATGCTTTTGGGAAAAAAAGATGAAGGAGAAGAAATTTCTGAAGAAGGAAAGGTATTAGTTTAATTATGGTCAAATCAGCCTACAGCATTTCAAATGTAAAAGAAAAAATAGAGAACCATATTATTGTTGTTTGGGTTGATAACGAAGCAGGTGTTTTGGCTCGTGTAATAGGATTGTTCTCCGGGAGAGGTTATAATATCGATTCCCTTGCAGTAGCTGAGGTAGATAAGAAAAAAAATATTTCAAGAATTACAATTTCTACTTCAGGCACAACTCAAGTTTTACAACAAATTAAATTACAACTAGGTAAACTTATTCCCGTTCATAAAGTTGCAGGTTTTTCAAAAAATAAAGAAACTTTATTGAGGGAAATGGCGTTATTAAAGGTCGTTTCTTCAAAAGCCAAGCTCGAAAAAGCTAGAAAATTATGTAAAAAATATAAATATACTGTATTAGATAAAACAGAAAAGTCTTTTGTTCTTGAAGTTTCTGCTTTAAAGAAAGAAATTGATGATTTGGTAAAAAAACTTCAACCTTTAGGGTTGGCAAGCACATCAAGGACAGGAGTGGTGGCAATGACTAAAGGCCCTGAAATTTACAAACAAAAATAGAGGATAACTTATGAAAATGTTTTATGAAAAAGATACAAATGTGAATCTTATAAAAGAAAAGAAGATTGCTATATTTGGTTATGGCAGTCAAGGACACGCACATGCTCTTAATCTAAAAGATAGTGGAGTTAAAGAAGTCGTTGTAGCTCTTAGAGACGGATCCTCAAGCAAAGTTAAAGCTGAATCAAAAGGATTGAAAGTTATGAACTTATCTGATGCTGCAGAATGGGCTGATGTAGTTATGATTTTAACTCCTGACGAATTACAAGCAACAATATATAAAAATCATATAGAGCAAAGAGTTAAAGAGGGTACGAGTATCGCTTTTGCTCACGGATTAAATATCCATTATGATCTTATTAACGCAAGAAAAGATTTAGATGTGTTTATGGTGGCTCCAAAAGGACCAGGACATTTAGTTAGAAGTGAATACGAGAAAGGTGGTGGAGTGCCTTGTTTATTTGCAGTTCATCAAAATGGTTCCGGAAAAGCTAGAGAACTAGCAATGTCATATGCTTCTGCGGTTGGAGGGGGAAGATCAGGAATTATAGAAACAACTTTCAAAGATGAAGTAGAAACAGATTTGTTTGGTGAACAAACAGTTTTATGTGGAGGCTTAGTAGAGTTAATTAAAAATGGTTATGAAACTTTGGTTGAAGCAGGCTACGAACCAGAGATGGCATACTTTGAAACTGTTCATGAAGTTAAATTGATAGTTGATTTAATTTATGAAGGTGGAATTGCTAATATGAATTATTCTATTTCGAATACCGCAGAATATGGAGAATATGTCTCTGGCCCAAGAATCGTAAATAAAAATGAAACAAAGAAAAGAATGAAAGAAGTATTAAACGATATTCAGTCAGGCAAATTTACCAAACAGTGGATGGATGAATGTAAAAGTGGGCAAAAAAACTTTTTAAAAACGAGAAAAAATTTAGCTGATCATTCCATTGAAAAAGTTGGATCCGAACTTAGAGCTATGATGCCTTGGATTGGCAAAAATAAATTGGTTGATAAGGACAAAAATTAGCAAATTTCTTTAATTTTTTGTTTAATTAAAAAATAAAACCACTTTAGTTCTATAAATTTAAAAATCTTTTGCACATAACCCACTTTGGTTGTACCATGCAACTATAAAAATAAATATTTCCAAGCAAAACTTAGATTAAGGAATAATGTCCGAAGATAAAAACAGAGTTTATATATTTGATACAACGATGCGAGATGGAGAACAATCACCTGGAGCATCAATGAGTATTGAAGAAAAAATTCAAATTTCAAGAGTTTTTGACGAAATGGGAATTGATATAATAGAAGCGGGATTTCCAATTGCATCTCCTGGAGATTTTGAATCAGTAAAAGCAATAAGTAAAATT